>VOFC01000697.1_pt1 | contig 50018 bp, 55 predicted proteins | sample 5384161 | NCBI WGS metagenome assembly VOFC01 (sample SAMN12384722, study PRJNA508395) | human gut metagenome | isolation source: healthy gut B | host: Homo sapiens | reverse complement strand
TCGATCTTGGCCGATTCGATGACGGCCATGGGGATGCGGCGCATGAATTTGGTGAGCAGAAAGACCGAGAACGGCGCAAACGCGCCGGGCAGGGAAGATCGCCCACCGGGTATTGAGGATCTTCAGCCAGTCGCTCACCAGATAGTTGGGGACCAGCGTGACCTGATACGGCATGAGCATCAGGATCACATAGAAGAAGAACAGACTGTCGCGCACCTTCCCGCGCCAGCGGGTAAAGCCATAGGCCGCGATGGACGCGACCATGAGCTGCGCGAAGACGATCGGCGCGGTCAGGATGACGGAGTTCCAGAATTTCAGCAGATAGTCCGGGCTTTTGAGCAGGACGGTGAAATACTGGGTGAAGCTGACCTTGTCGGGGATGAATTTGAGTTCAATGGTCTTGGAGATGTAGCTCTTGCCGTCGTTGGCGTTTTCAAAGACCTGGCCGTAGCTGGCCGTGATCTCGCTCTGCGTCATGAAGGAGTTCGTGATGGTCAGAACCGTCGGCAGCAGGAACAACAGCGCGAACAGCGCGCAGAGCAGAAAGCAGACCGTGCGGGAAAAATAGCGTTTTTTCTTCATCCTTCCACGTCCTTTCCGAAGATGTTCTCCACGAAGAACAAAAGGGCGATGAGGATGACGATGACGATCGCCAGCAGCACCGCCGCGGCGGACAGGCGCTGGTAGTCGGCGGAGTTGAACATGTTGTTCATGAAATGCTGCATCATGTAAAGCCCGTCGTAGGGGTAATTGCCGGTGAGAAGATAGATCTCGCGGAAGACCTTGAACGAGTTGATGATGGACAGGATCGTCACGAACAGAACCGTCGGCGAGAGATAGCGGAGCTTGATGTGGAAGAACTGGTAGGCCGCCGACGCGCCCTCGACCTCCGCGACCTCGAGCAGCTCGCGCGGGATATTGCTGAGTGCGGCCATGAACAGGATCATGTTGTAGCCGAGGTTCTTCCACAGAAACAGCACGACGATGACGACCATGCAATAGTCGGATTTCAGCCAGTCGATCTTATCCGCGCCGAAGACCTGCAGGAATTCGTTGATGACGCCGTTATAGTGGAACAGCACCTGCCAGATGAGGATGATGGACGCAATGGGGACCATCATGGGGCTTAAAAAGAAGGTGCGGAACTCGCTTTTGAGGGGGATCCGCGCCTCGAGCAGCAGCGCGAGGCCAAGCGACAGCACCACCGCCAACGGCACGGACATGCCCGTGAACGTGAACGTGTTTTTGACCGCGATCTTGAACGCGCCGTTCTGCCAGACGTTGATGTAGTTCTTGAGCCCGGCGAAGCTGTGGTCGGTCAGGCCCACGGTGAAGGAATAATAGATGACGATCAGAAACGGGATGATATAAAACGCCAGCATCCCGAGAAAGCTCGGGCCGGAGAAGCACATGGAGGCGAGAAAATCGCGCACCTTGTTGTTCATCCGCGTCCAGAGGCTTTTCCCGGACGGCTTCGTCTCATATTTCCCGCGCGACCGGAGAGAAAGCTTTTGCACAGTCTGCGTCTCCTTTGCGTTGGAACATGCTCATAGCTCCCGGCCGCCGGGCGATCGGGATTTATCGGCATTTTCAGTGAATGGAATGCTCCGTCCAAAGGCCCCTGAAAGGGGGAGCTGTCAGCGAAGCTGACTGAGAGGTTTCGCAGCAGGCAGCCGCAAAAACGAAAGCCCTATGCAGATCCGCACTGCCCGCAGGACCTCTCCGTCTCGGCTTCGCCGAGCCACCTCCCCTTTCAGGGGAGGCTTACAGGAGCACCCGTCTCAAGGCCCCCTTGCGCACAAGGGGAGCCTTGCTTGATATCTACCGCTGCTCCTGCACGTACAGGTTGACGCGGCTCTGGATCATGTTGGCGGTGGTCTGGACGTCCTTGTCGCCGGCGAAGTAGGCACTGACCTCGTCGGAGACGATGGAGAGGATCTCGTCGTCATAGTCGACGATGCCGGTCGCGCTGTTGATGACGGAGAGGATCTGGTCGATGTCCTCCTGCGTCAGGGCGTAGACCTGCTGCCAGGCGCTCTCGCCGTTTTCAACGACCTCGTAGGTGCCGATGCACATCTTGTCGGGTTCGCCGTCTTCGTCCCAGTCGACCTGTTCGCCGTTTACGTCGAGCTGATACTGCTCGGTCATGACGGCGGTCATCTTCTTATCAAAGGCCTCCTGGCTGATGGGGAAGGCGTGCATGGACTCGGCGTCCTCGTTCGTCTGCCGGATCATGGTGCTGACGAAGTCCCACGCGGCGTCCGGATATTTCGTGACGGAGGAGATGGCCATCGGGCACTGGATATAGAACGAGTTGCCCGGCTCGCCGCTTTCCGACGGATAGCCGACGAAGGTGACCTTGTCCTTTACGGGGTAGATATTGTAGATATAGTCCTCAAAGCTGTAGAAGCTCGTCGTGGCTATGAGCTGCTTGCCGCTCAGAATGCGGGTCGCGTCGGATTCCCAGACAGGATCGTCCATGGTATCGACGGTGGCCGCCGCCGAAGAATAGGCGATCCCGTCGTCCGAGCTGCTGTCGTCGGGGAAGGAATTGCAGAAGGCCAGCAGCTGCTGGAAGGCCTCGGAATCGAAGGTGCACTTGCCCGTCGTCCAGTCGACGAAGGCGGCCAGATTGCGCGTCAGGCAGTTGTTGAGCACGGAGCTCTTCGTCCAGCCGGTGGAGAAGACCGTTGCGCCCTCCTGCAGCTGCGCCATGGCATCCTGCACGGCGGCGACGTTCCAGGTGTCATACTGGTCGACGATGGAGGACAGGGCATAAGCCGTCTCTACGGAGAATTTGGTCGGCAGCTCATAGAGCTTGCCGTCCTTCTCGATTGCCTTCAGGACCTGCGGGACGAAGTAATCCCGGCTCAGGCCGCTGCCGCCGTCCATAAATGTATAGAGGTCGGCCACGACGCCCTTGGCGGCGTATTTGTCGATGGGCAGGCTGCTGGTCAGAACAGATCCGGCACGCTGCCGCTGATGATCTCGGTGGTGAGCTTGGTGATGCCGGCGTTATAGTCGTCGTCCGTGGCGTATTCGCTGTAGTCGACGACCTGGATGCGGTACTGGTCGTTCGACTTGTTGTATTCGACGATCTTGCTGCGCAGGTTCCAGTCCATGTACATGCACGCGAGCGTCAGGACAGTCTTTTCCTTGACCTCGGAAGCGTCAATGCGGTGCAGGACGATAAGCTGGTAGGCGGTCGTGTCGCTGCTCCAGTCCTGCGTCATGCCGACGACGCGGCCGTCGGAGAGCATCCCGGAGTCATACATGTTGCTGGTGTCGACATCGCAGGCCATCCAGTCGACGAGCTTGTCCTTCGTATCGCTCGCGAAGGTGTAGCCATAGATGTTGTCGTTGTTCTTGTAATAGAAATCGTAGGCGTCGTCGCCCGGATAGACGTTCCAGACGTTGGCCGGCATCTTGATCTTCTCGCCCCAGGTCTTCGTCTCAAGATCGACGGGGATGAAGAACTGGCCGTTCTCGTCGGTGCTCTCCGCGGTGTCGGTGGCGTAGTTGTACCACAGGATACCGACCTGATCGGGCTGCAGGCGGCAGAGGCTGCCGCTGTACTGGCTGTCGTCGATCTTGAACAGGAGCTTGCCTTCGGCGTCCAGCACATAGATGTAGTTGTAGTCGGTGACGTAGAGATTGCCCGCCGCGTCGACGGCGAAGGACGAGATGTTGCTGCCCATGCCATCCTCCTCGTCCGTGCCATCGTCAGTCACGGAGAGGTCGACATTGGCGATCGTGCTGCCGTCGGCGGCAACGTGCATGAGGTAGGCCGTGCTCATGTCCGTCGAGGGGTAGTCATACTTGTTCATGGTGTTGGGATCGAAGTCCGCGGGCAGGTCATACTTTGCCGCATAGACGTTCACGAGCATCCAGAGCGTGCCGTCGTCGGAGCCTGCCATGTTGTAGCAGTCAACGTTGCCCTCGCAGTCCTCGGGAACCGTGGGCAGCTGCAGGTTGGGAAGCTGGGTGCACGCGCCGGTATCGGGGTCGACAGACAGAAGGATCAGCTCCTGGGTGTAATACGACCAGGTGTCGCCCGTGTCCGGGTCGGTCTGGACGATCTCGTCGCCCTGCACGTAGGCGGTCAGGAAGATCGTCGTGCCAGCGGTGCACATCGTGTTGACGTACTGGATGTTCTCGGGCAGCTGCAGGTCGAGGTAGTCGGCCTGATAGGCGTATTTCGCCGTCGTGGCGGCGGGCTTGGTCTGGTCGATGAGCGAGCCGCTGGAGTCGGTCTTGCTGCCCGGCGTATCAGAGTTTTTCGAGCAGCCCGCAAACAGGCTCATCACAAGCAGAGCCGCCAGCGCGAGCGCAAAAAAGCGTTTGAATTTCATGCTGTTCTCCTTTTTCATTCAGAAACTATATGTTGTACCATTGTATGATCGTGTCAGCCTATTTTGCTGCCTGTATCATACCAAATCAAAGACGCAAAGAAAAGTCCGGCGTTGCAAAATTCAGATATTTTTAAGAACTGCTGTCCGGGTCCCCTGCGGGCAGGATGGGAAGGATGACCTCGGCGGTGAACTTCCCGTTTTCGGTATAGCGCTTGAAGCTGCCCGACATCTGCGCCATGATCTTCGCGCAGGTGCGCAGGCCGATCTTGTTGGATTCGATGCGCCCCGCGCCGGGGTTCACACTGTTGGACAGGCAGACGTGCAGCGCCCCATCCTCCAGCAGCGCCGCGATGGCCACGGGCCGGGCGGGGTCGGCATATTTGCGGATGTTGTCGAACAGATTGTCGAACACGCGCTTGAGGTAGGTCACGTCGGCCTCGATCTGCACGTCCTGCTGCGGCAGGAGCAGCTGGACCGTAAAGCCCTGCTGCTGCAGCTGCGCGCGGCTCTCGCCCAGGAGCTGGCCGAGCAGGATCGACGCGTCGTAGCGCTCCAGCTGCAGCGGCAGCTCCCTTGCAGCCGAACAGCAGGGAGTAGCGGAACAGCTCGTCGGTCAGCCTCTTGAGCTGCTCGGCCTTGCCGTAGGCGGCGTCCAGATAGCTCTGCAGCTCCTCCTGCGTCCGGTACTGCCCGGTCTTTGCAAGGTCCAGATACCCCAGCAGCGCGGTCAGCGGGTTGCGGATGTCGTGCGACATGGCGGTGATGAGATCGCTGTTCTGCTGCAGCGCCCGCTGCTCCTCGCTGGTCTTGCGCAGCAAAGACAGCCGCATCTGCTCGACGCTCGCGGTCAGCTGCGCGAGCTCGTCGCTGCCCTTCGGCTCGAGCTGCAGATAGAGATTGCCCTCGCCGATGGACTGCACCTCGTGCGAGATAGCCACGACCTTGCGCGCCACGCGCCGGTTATACGCCAGCAGCGTCAGCGCCAGCACGGCGCAGCCCAGCAGAAGCGAGACGACCCAGGTCACATCGTAGAGCCGGCTGTCCGAATTGTCATAGATCACGGCGTAGACCGTCCCGTCGCGGAAGGCGATCGGGTAGACGGCCTCGGCCCCCTGCTCCTTCAGGGAATAGGCGTCGACCGCGGCGATGTCCGCGCCCCACCAGCCGATCTCGAGGATCTGCCGCTGGTCGCGGTAGAGCAGGATATAGTAGTCCTTCCTGCTCTCGCCCCACTGGGCCAGCGCGTTCGTATTGCGGGTCGTCAGAGCGTTCTGCCGGACGTAGCCCTGCAGCTCCTGCGCGGCCCGGTTCGTCCGCTTCAATACGGCCGCTTCGCTCAGATAGCAGCGCTCGATGACCGCCTCGCCCACGCTCTCGGCCAGCAGCGCCGCGCCCACGCCCAGCACCAGCCCCAGCAGCAGCACGAACAGCGGCTTGACGCTCAGCGAGAGGAATCGTTTCTTTTTCTCAGTCAATCTGATAGCCCTTTCCCCATACGGTGCGGATCAGCCGCGGGTTGGCCGGATCCTCCTCCAGCTTCTTGCGCAGATTCACGATATGCACCATCACGGTATTGTTGGACGCCGGCATGTACGTCTCATGCCAGACCGTCTCATAGATCATGCGCACCGGCACGACGCGCCCGCGGTTCTGCGCCAGGCACTGGAGGATGGAAAATTCCGTCTCCGTCAGCTCCAGCGGCGCGCCGTCGAGCAGCACGCGGCGGTTTTCCTCGTCCAGCACGATGCCGGGGCGGAGCATCCGCCCGCTCGATTTGTTTTTATACACCCGGTAGCGCCGCAGCAGCGACTCCACCTTCATCATGAGCTCCGCGTGGGAAAAGGGTTTGGCCAGATAATCGTCGCCGCCGGCGTCGTAGGCGCGGCGCTTGTCGTTCTCCTGCGTCTTGGCCGTGAGGAACAGCACCGGCGCCGTCGAGCAGGCGCGCAGCCGGCTGCACGCGTCGTAGCCGTCGAGGTCGGGCATCATGATATCCATCAGAATGAGGTCGATCTCCGGGCAGCGCCGGATGGTCTCGACGGCCTCGAGGCCGGTCGCCGCCTCCAGAACGGTATAGCCGCTGTTTTCAAGCAGGATCCGGCAGATGCGCCGGATATCCGGCTCGTCGTCCACCACGAGAATGCGGATCGTTTCTTCCATACTTGACGCCTCCTTTGCCCGTCCATTGTATCACAGCTTGCCGGAAAAGCGGGCAGAATTAAGAATTTTTAAGACATTTCTTTGCGCCTGTCCGGAAATGTGCCCGGAGTGGCCGAAAATGCGCGTGACGAAGGGCGAAAAACATGATATACTATAGCAGCATCAACGCAAACAGGAGGGGCGGGCATGGAGCTGCTTTATACCGACGCGCGCATCGTGGTCTGCCTCAAGCCCGCGGGCGTTTTGTCCACCGACGAGCCCGACGGCATGCCGGAGCTGCTGCGCCGCGCCCTCGGCGAGCCGGAGACCGGCTGCGTCCGCACCGTTCACCGGCTGGACCGGCCGGTCGGCGGCGTGATGGTCTTCGCCCGCTCGCGCATGGCGGACAGTCTGCTGTCCAGGCAGGTGCAGGCGCATACATTCCAAAAGGACTATCTCGCCGTGCTCGAGGGCGTCCCGGCCCAGGCATCCGGCGTGCTGGAGGACCAGCTGCGCCGCGACACCGCCGCCCGGCGCACCTGCGTCGCCGACGCGCCCGGCCCGGATACGCGTCCGGCGCGGCTTTCCTACCGCGTGCTGGGCGAGGAAGACGGCCGCGCGCTCGTCCTCATCCGGCTGGAGACCGGGCGCACGCACCAGATCCGCGCGCAGTTCTCTTCCCGCGGGCTGCCGCTGTGCGGCGACGCGAAATACGGCGCGGCCGCGCCCGGGCCGCTCGGATTGTGGTCGTACCGGATCGCGTTCTGCCACCCGCAGACGGGCCGGCCGCTGCAGTTTTCCCATCTGCCCCCGGCAGAAGGCCCCTGGCTGCCATTCCAAACAGCATTATCACAACTTGAAGGAGGTCCCCATGGCCAGAACGAAAGAACTTGATATGCTGAACGGCGCGCTGCTGCCGAAGCTTATGATGTTTTCCCTGCCGCTGGCGCTCACGGGCATTCTGCAGCTGCTGTTCAATGCGGCGGACGTGATCGTCGTCGGCAAATTCGCGGGCAGCACGTCGCTGGCCGCCGTCGGCGCGACCTCGGCGCTCATCAACCTTCTGACCGGCGCGTTCATCGGCATCTCCGTGGGCGTCAACATTCTCGTCGCCCGCTATATCGGCTGCCGGGACGACGCGGGCGTCAGCCGCGCGGTCCACAGCGCCGTCACGCTGAGTCTGCTGCTCGGCGTGGTCACGTTCCTGCTGGGCTTCTTCCTCTCCACGCCGATGCTGGAGCTGATGGGCACGCCCGACGATGTGCTGCGGCTGGCGAGCCTCTATCTGCGGATCTATTTCATCGGCATCCCCGGCGCGCTGATCTACAACTTCGCCGCGGCCATCCTGCGCGCTTACGGCGATACGAAGCGGCCGCTGCTGTTCCTCGCCGTCTCGGGCGTATTGAACGTCTTTCTCAATCTGTTCTTCGTCATCGTCTGCCGGCTGGACGTGGCGGGCGTCGCCATTGCGACGGTCGTTTCGCAGTATGTATCGGTCGTGCTGATCCTCGTCTGCCTCATGCGGCAGCCGGGCCCGGCCCGGCTCAGCCTCCGCCAGCTCCGGCTGCACCCGTCCGAGGCGCTGCGCATGATCCAGATCGGCCTGCCGGCCGGACTGCAGTCGGTGGTCTTCAACATCTCGAACGTCATGGTGCAAAGCTGCGTCAATTCCTTCGGCGCGGACGTCATCGCGGCCAATACCGCCTCAGCCAACATCGCCGCCTTCACCTACACCGCGCAGAACTCGGTCTATCACGCCGCCATCACCTTCACCAGTCAGAATCTCGGCGCGCGGCGGTACGACCGGATCTGGAAGATCTTCTGGAACTGCCAGCTGACCGTGATGCTCATCGGCGTGCCGCTGTGCGTGCTGAGCACCGTCTTCGGCCCGCAGCTGCTGAGCATCTATGTCTCCGCCGACGATCCGGCGCGTGACGCCGTGATCGCAATGGGCATGATCCGCACATACTATGTCACGACCCCTATTTCCTCTGCGGCATCATGGAGGTCTGCTGCGGCATGGTGCGCGGGCTCGGAAAATCGTGGCTGCCGATGGTCGTGACGATCTTCGGCGCCTGCGTGATGCGGATCGTCTGGATCTACACCATTTTTCGCGTGGGATCATACGCTGCCCGCCCTCTATATCTCCTATCCCATCAGCTGGGTCGTCACCGCCGCCATGCATGTCGTCTGCTTCGTCTATTTCTGGAAGCGGATCCGCCGGAAGCTCGAGCAGACCGCACCCGCGGCAGCGGATATCAGAAAGGAGTCCTGATTTTTCTGTATGCGAGTCATTGATATCGACGACGTCATCTCTACGCCATGCGCAGCCAGACGCAGTTCGTCCTGCGCTGTGAGGAGGTCTTCCACGACAAGATCAGCGCCGCAGCCGGCGCCATTCTCTCGGCGCAGCCGCGCAAGCCCTACGTCTGCCTGACCGGCCCCTCCGGCTCCGGCAAGACGACCACCGCCATGCGCCTGAAGGCGTATCTGGAAAACCTGGGCGTCAAGGTCTGCCTTCTGAGCATGGATAACTTTTTCCTGCCGCTCGCCGAGCGGCCGAAGGATCTGACCGACTGGGAATCGCCCCTGTGCGTCAACCGCCAGCTGCTGCTGGGCACCATCGAGAAGCTCTCCAACGGCGAGACCGTGCAGGTGCCCTGGTACGACTTCCCGAACAACCGCACCGGCGGCTACACCCCCATGGAGGGCAGCCGCGAGGCCGTCATCATCGCCGAGGGCATCCACATGCTCAATCCCCTGCTCTTCGATCCCATCCGTGACCGCGCGACCGGCATCTATGTCGCGCCCCGCACGCGTATCATCACCCCGGGCGACCGCATCATCCACCCCGAGCAGGTCCGGGTGGCCCGCCGCATGATCCGCAACTACCAGGGCCGCGGCAACTCCCTGCGCGAAACCATCATCCGCGCCCAGTCCGTCAACCAGGGCGAGCAGAAATACATCGCCCCCCAACAAGCCGAACGCCTCCATCCACATCGATTCCTTCCACGACTACGAGCTGTGCATCCTCGCCAAGTACCTGCGGCAGATCCCGCAGTTCGCCTCGGATCTCGACGACGCGTTCATCGCCGAGCACGGTCTGACGGTCCTCATGGACGTGGTCCGGAGCCTGCCGCCCCTGGACACGCCGTATGTCCCCCCGCGACTCCATCGTCCGCGAATTCGTCGGCGGAAGCATCTTCCAATATTAAAAAACAGCCCCGCACGCCATCGCGTGCGGGGCTGTGAGACTATCTGGAAACTATTTGCACTGTAAAAGCTGTAGATCAGTTGCAGGGGCAGACATCCCTCTGCGCCACACCGATTGCCTATCAGATTTTTGGTGCCGAAAGAGCCTGCCATTGTTGGTGACGGCTGAATCGGTGCTCTGAAATCTGCAGTGTCGCCTGCGGGCGCGGAAAGTGCGCTTTAGAACCATGTTCTTGTTCTGGAGATAGCGAAACAGCTCCCAGAGCGTGATGAGCACCTGCACGGCGGCGCAGACGACGAAGATGAGCTTCAGATACGGGATCGACGGGATGGAGAGATAGATGCACAGCCCTGCCGACCAGATGAGCGCCGTAATGGAAAGCCCCTGCATCAGAATGCCCCACCACAGCGACGTGAACACGATGCACACGATGCTCGACACCGGCACCGCGTACAGGAAAAACAGCCACGACGGGAACGGCACGGCCGCGATCGTGAAGGCCGTGAACAAGATCGCCGCGATCACGAACACCAGCGCCACCGACAGCAGCACCACGTAGATGTGGAAATGCGGGTTGGACTTTTTGGGCGGCTCCTCCTCGCCGATGAGGTTGCTGACGGTGATGCCGTAGAGCTGCGCGATCTGCGCGAGGATATAGACATCGGGCAGGCCCTCGCCCCGCTCCCACTTGGAAACGGACTTATCGGAGTAATTGAGCTTGCGCGCAAGGTCCAGCTGGGTATCCTTATGGGCTTTGCGGTAAGCGGCGATATTTTTTGCTGTGGTGCGCCGCAGCGTCTGTTCGTCCTGGATCATAAGGACGCCCCCTTCCCCTGAAAGCATTGGTATTACAGGAAATTCTACTGGCAGTAGAGTGCCGTTCTCCGACGGGTATCGGCCGGTGCCGCGCCGGTAGGGTGCATATTTCCTGCCTGTATGCTATAGTGCAAGCATCAGCAAGGCAGATCGCATAGCTGCCGGGCTGACGATATACTGGTACACAGTATAGCACTTTTTTCATCCTGTGCAATGCGCAGTTTCTGCCGATTGCACGATCCGCACCCGGCATCTCACACACCGTGCCGGGTGCGTTTTTTCTGCAAATTTTTACCGGCGCTTGCGTTTTTCCGCGCCGCATGGTAGAATCAAATTATAAAGAACAGAAGGGAGTTTGAGAGCATGCGCATGATCTCCTGCTGAAAACCTGGCACGATCGTAACACGCTGGCGGTGAAGACCGTCTGGTTCGTTGTGCCTTTTCGCGGGAAATCTGCTTTGTCTCTCAGCCTCCGTGCAGACCGTCTGCCCATTTTGCGGCAGGCGCAGGATGCCCTTTGGCTGTGGGAGCATTTCCCGCAGCCAATTTTTATTAGGCAGCCGCCGATCCGATCGCCTGCAATTGTCGATGGAATCATCGGCTGCCTGAAGGAGGGCATACCGATGGCATTGATCCAGATCACAGACCTGACCTTTACATACCCCGGCAGCTTTGACCCTGTATTTGAGCACGTCAGCTTCCAGCTCGACACCGATTGGCGGCTCGGCCTGACGGGCCGCAACGGCCGCGGCAAGACGACGCTCCTGCGCCTTCTGCAGGGCCAGTATCCCCACCAGGGCACGATCACGGCCCCCCCGGCGGGTTCGAGTATTTCCCGTATCCCATCCCAGACGCGGCGCTCACGCCGCTCGAGCTGCTGGAGTGCAGCTTCCCGGACGTGCCGCAGTGGCGCCTGCGGCGCGAGCTGGCGCCGCTATTCGTGACGGACGACGCGCTGTACCGCCCGTTTTCCACACTTTCCGGCGGCGAGCAGGCGAAGATCCTGCTGGCGCTGCTTTTCGCGCGCGAGGGCCGGTATCTGCTCATCGACGAGCCGACGAACCATCTCGACGAGACGGGCCGCGCACTCGTCAGCCGGTATCTGGCCAAAAAGTCCGGCTTTCTGCTCGTCTCGCACGACCGCGCGTTTTTAGACGGCTGCGTCGACCACATCCTGTCCATCAATCGCGGCGGCATTGAGGTGCAGAAGGGCAATTTCTCCTCATGGTATGAAAACCGGCAGCGGCAGGACGCGTTTGAGCTGGCGCAGAACGCGCAGCTGAAAAAGGAGATCGGCCGTCTGAAGCAGGCTGCGCGGCAGTCGCGCACGTGGGCCGACAAGGTCGAGAGCACGAAGATCGGCCCGCACTCGGCGAAAGTAACGGGCGAGGCCGACGCCATGGGCGGCCGCGCCTACATCGGCGAGCAATCGCGCCGCATGCAGCAGCGGCGCAAGAATCTCGAACGGCGGCAGAACGCCGCCATCGAGGAAAAATCGGCGCTGCTGAAAAACATCGAGCAGGCCGCGCCCCTGAAGCTGCACCAGCTGCCGTATCACACAGACCGGCTGGCGCTGCTGCGGGACGTCTCGGTGTGCTATGGCGGCGCGCCCGTGTGCCGCGGCGTCAGCTTCTGCGTCGAGCAGGGCGACCGGATCGCGCTGCGCGGCGCGAACGGCACCGGGAAGACGAGCCTTCTGCGCCTGCTGTGCGGCGAGGACGTGCCGCACACCGGGACCGTGGAGCGCAGCTCCCGGCTGCGGATCTCCTACGTGCGGCAGGACCCGTCCGGTCTGCGCGGGGATCTGGGTGCGTATGCCGCACGGTACGGGCTGGACGAGAGTCTGTTCAAGGCGATCCTGCGCAAGCTGGACTTTGCGCGGGTGCAGTTTGAAAAGGATATGGCGGATTTTTCTGCCGGGCAGAAGAAAAAGGTGCTGCTGGCGCGGAGCCTGTGCGAGCCGTCGCATCTGCTCGTCTGGGACGAGCCGCTCAATTATGTGGACGTGCTCTCACGCATGCAGATCGAAGACCTGCTGCTGGAATTCCAGCCGACGATCGTCTTTGTGGAGCACGACCGCGTCTTCTGCGATCACGTCGCGACAAAGGCCGTGATGCTCTGACAGCTTGACCTTTCGCCGCGCCGCGGGTACAATGGGAGAAAACACGCCGGAGGAAGAAGCCTATGGACAAGCAGGCCGTCGAGGCGCAGCTGTGCCAGCTGCCGATCAGCCAATACGCATGGATCGATCCGCAGACGATCGAATTTTCCGACCGCATCCGCTACGTCTGCGAGCATGAGTGTCCGATGTATGGGACGAGCTGGGCCTGTCCCCCGGCCGTGGGGACGGTCGCGGCCTGTCGGGAACGGATCCTGTCCTACCCCGGCGCGCTGGTCTTCACCACGCTTTGTGAGGTCGATGACATCGCCGATCTTTCTGCCGCGCTCGCCACGCGCGCGCCGCACGAGGCCGTCACGCGGCAGGTGCGGGATATCCTGCGGCAGTTTTCGCCGGATGTGCTCACCCTGTCCACCGAGTCGTGCGCGATCTGCGAGCACTGCGCGTATCCGGACGCGCCCTGCCGCCACCCGGAGCGGATGTTCCCCTGCGTGGAGAGCTACGGCATCGTCGCCACGGCCCTCGCCGAGCAGAACGGCATCGAATTTTATAACGGCAACATCGTCACCTGGTTTTCGCTCCTGTGCTACCGGTAAACGCACCGGCAGTCCCGCTTTGCGGGGCTGCCGGTTTCTTTATGCGTTGTTTTTCTGGTTATTCTGCGTCAGGATGCGGTCGATCTCCGCCTGGGCGGCGTAGACCTCGTCGTGGAAATGCTGGGCGGAGATGCGCTCGGCCCCGTGGCCGAGGATGATGAGCTGCTCGAGATTGTCGCTCGTCGCCACGCGCACGCGGCGGCGGCCGCGCAGCTCAAAGCTCAAACGCTCGATATACTGGTCGGCAGTCTCCGCCTGCCGGGTGTAGACGATGTGGATGTTGTGGTATTTCTCCACCGAGCCGAGGCCCTGCGGGACCTTGTACGCGTCAAAGACGAGGATCAGCGTGCAGCCGCGGTAGCCCTGATAGTTGCACAGCAGGTTCATGAGCACGTGCCGCGCGGTATCGAGGCTGGTATGGGAGAGCTCCTTGAGCTCGTCCCAGGCGAAGATGATGTTGTAGCCGTCGACCAGCAGGAAATCGTCCGCCGGGCCGATGGCTTCGAGGAACTCGCGCTTGTCCTCGCTGCGGAGCATCATCTGCGGCAGCACGTCGCGGCGGCGGATGGCGCCGTAGGTGCGCTCGAAGATCGCCAGCAGCTCCTTTTCCAGCTCCGGCGCGCCGCCGGGGGCGACGGAACGCACGATGCGCTGCGGCGCAGGCTTGACCGGGCCGCCGAAGCGCAGCAGCGGCAGGTGGGCCGCGTCGTCCACGTCCTGCCATTTGACCTCATAGCCCGCGCCGTGGCCGCAGAAGATGGAGCCCGCCGGGTTTTCCAGATCCCGGGCCGGGTCATAGCCGGAGGCGCGGACGAGCGCGTCCTGCTCTTTGCAGGGCCGGTAGCCGTCCACGCGCAGCTGCAGCCGCCCGCGGCCGCGGGTATAGGCCGTGACCTCGTTCGGGTAGCCGCGCAGCAGCCGCACCGGGGCGGCTCCGCGCAGGATGGTCTGCGTGCCGCCGGTCTCCGGCGGGTCGTAGTCGCCCTGCATCCGCTGGATGTCGGTGATCGCCCGGCCGACGCATTCGGCCGGAAGCTCCAGCCGGAACGCATACCACGGCTCGAGCAGCACCGACTTCGCCTTCATCAGTCCCTGCCGCACCGCGCGGTAGGTCGCCTGCCGGAAATCGCCGCCCTCGGTATGCTTCTGGTGCGCCCGGCCGGAGACGAGCGTGAAGCGGATGTCCGTGACCGGCGCGCCGGTCAGCACGCCGCGGTGGACCTTCTCGGCCAGATGCCCGAGGATCAGCCGCTGCCAGTGCAGGGCCAGTGTGTCGGTCGGACACATCGTGTCGAACTGCAGGCCGGAGCCGGGCTCCGCCGGCTCCATCAGCAGGTGGACCTCGGCGTAGTGCCGCAGCGGCTCATAATGCCCCACGCCCTCGACCGGGGCGGCGATGGTCTCGAGATAGACGATATTGCCCTCGTCGAAGGCGACCTCCAGCCCGAAGCGCTGTGCGATCAGCTTCTGCAGGATCTCCATCTGCACCGGGCCCATCAGCTGCACGCGGATCTCGCGCAGCAGCGCGTTCCAGACCAGATGCAGCGCGGGATCCTCTTCCTCGAGCACGCGCAGCTGGCCGTAGGCCTGCGCGGCGTCGGTCCCGTCGGTCAGAAGCAGGCGGTATTCCAAAACCGGCTGCAGAGCCAGGGCCTGCGCCGCCGTCTCATGGCCGAGGGTCATGCCGGGCATCGTCTTCGTCAGGCCGGTCACAGCGCAGACCGTCCCGGCCGGGGCCTGCTGCAGGAGCGTAAACTTGCTGCCGGAATACAGGCGGAGCTGGTCGGCCTTCTCCTGCCAGTCCTCGCCCGCGAGCAGCTGCTTGACACCAAGCGTGCCGCCCGTGACCTTCAGAAAGGTCAGCCGCGCGCCCTTTTCGTCCCGCGCGATCTTATAGACGCGCGCGCCGAAGTCCTTTCCGTATGCAGGCGCCTGCACGAAGCGGCCCAGCGCGTCCAGCAGCGCGTCCACGCCCTCCCGCTTCAGGGCGGAACCAAAGAAGCACGGAAACACCTTCCGGTGCGAGACGGCGGACGCGATCTGCGCGTCCGAGACCCTGCCGGAGGCGAGATATTCGTCGAGCAGCGCATCGTCACAGAGGGACAGTTCTTCCTGAAGCTGCGATTGCGGCTGCGAAAAGTCGATGCAGCGCTCGTCGAGCTCCCGCCGGAGGCTCTGCAAAAGGGCGTCATGGTCGGCCGTGCCGATGTCCATCTTGTTGACGAACACGACCGCCGGCACCTGATAGCGCCGCAGCAGCTGCCAGAGCGTCGCGGTATGCCCCTGCACGCCCGCCGTGCCGCTCACGACCAGCACGGCGCAGTCGAGCACCTGCAGCGTCCGCTCCATCTCGGCGGAAAAATCGACGTGGCCGGGGGTATCGAGCAGCGTCAGCGTGCAGCCCGGCAGGGGCAGGACGGCCTGCTTGGAAAAGATCGTGATGCCGCGGCTGCGCTCCTGCGCGTCGGTATCGAGAAACGTATCCCCGTGGTCGACGCGCCCGAAGGCGCGGATGACGCCCGCCTGATAGAGCATGGCCTCCGACAGCGTCGTCTTGCCCGCGTCCACATGCGCGAGCAGGCCCACGCAAAGGCGCTTTTCCGTCTGATGTGATCCCTGTGCAGCCATAAAAAACCTCTTGTGCTGATGATTTTGAGGTGATTATACCACAAAAGAACAAAAACGCCAAGAGGTGCCCCCCCAAGGCTCCCCCTTCCAGGGGCCGATTCCCCCCTATCGGGGGAAATGTCCCGAAGGGACAAAAGGGGTAGGGATGCTGGCTCGGCGCAGCCGAGACTGAGAGGTTGTCGCAGATCTGCAGGGAAAGACCCAAACCGCAAATTCAGTTTGCGGTTTGGAAAGGAAGAAACGAGCACAGAGGAAACGAGACGTCGCTTGCGCGGCTCGTTCCGTCGTGGTCGTTTCTGACGCGCCTCCGGCGGCCCTATCTTTTCCGTCTTGCGCGGGAAAAGATAGGGAAGAAAAGGGGCGCTTGAGGGTTTACGGGGTGCATTCTGCATCTGATTTTAGGCAAGGCCCTATTTTTTCAGGCATCGTTCCACTCGGTGGTCACGTTACCGGCGTCATACTACGCGCCGCCTGATACGGGGGGGCCAAATTTGCAGCTAGTTGCCGTAGAATATTTGCTAAAAATAGAAGGTGCAGGCCGGATTTGCCGGTCTGCACCTTTTTGCATTGGATTTTCATTATTTGCTTCGCACCCTGTAGGGGCGGGGCCCCGCCCCTACAGAATGCACCCCATGGCTTCCCCTATGAGGGGAAGCTGTCGCCGCGAGGCGACTGATGAGGTGGGGCAGCTGCGCAAACCGGAAGACTCCCACCTCATCCGTCTCGGCTTCGCCGAGCCACCTTCCCTGGAAGGGGAGGCGTTGGGGTGCATTCCGCTTACCCGACCGGGTATGTCACGCCGTCGACGGTGATGGAGGCGAGGTCAGCCAGGTCGATGAGCTGGGAGAACAGCCAGGTGTGCTTGACCCGATCCGCTTCCGGCATTCCGGTGCCGGAGGAGCTCATGGAGCCGTAAGTTCCGTAGGCGCTGTCCGCGTAGCCGTTTTCTGTGCTGGCAAGATCGAAGCTTGTTCCGTCCTTCAGTGTGATGGAAACGGCGTTATTGGTCTTCGGGCTGCTCCAGCTGCTTCCGTAGCGGCCGTCGAGCCGGAAGGAGATCGGCGTGATGGTCGCCGTCTGCCAGCAGCAGTATTTATTCTCGTAAGCTGATTCATCCAGATCGATCACCAGCTCCTGCTCCAGCTGATCCAGCACCGGGATCTCAAACAGGTCGGCGCTTTTGTCCTGATACCACGTATAGAACAGCAGATTGTCGCCCGGCTCGATTTCGCCGCCGTTGTTCGCCACGACCACATGCGCCGTGCGTCCCTCTACCTGAATAACGTTCATCGTTCCGCCGCCGATCTTCCATTCCCAGCTGTGATCTCCGCCCATTTCGATGTTATTGCGCACACCTACCTGCAGCATCCGGCAAGCTCCTTTTGGATTATCGCTGGCCTCCGGCAGCGCGGCGAGCGTCGCCGCGGCCTCGTCGGTCCGCGCGTCAATGCGCATGATCGAAAGCACAGAGTCCTTTGAGACGAGCATGGATTGGAGCGTAAACACGAAATTCTCCGTCGTGGCCGATACGCCCGTATCTGACAGATCGGCAATGTCGGGCACCTGCATGGTCCCCTCGGCGATCATGGCCTGCTCTTCCTCGGTGTAGGTCGGCTGTGTGATATCCACGTCCGTCGTTTCGTCGTAGCTGGCGATATGCCCCTCGATCAGCGCGGTCTTCTCTCCGAACAGCCGGTCGAAGCCGAACCAGCCGTTTGTGTAAGCGGCGAAGGCCGTGCCGCACAGCAGCGCGGCGATGGCCGCCGCGAGCAGCGCCGTCCGGACCGGACGGGCCGGTCTTTTCTTCGTTTTTTCAAGCTTTTTCATGGTTTTGTTCAGGATCCTTTCCTGTTCGCCGCGCTCCAGCGCGGGCAGCGGATACTCCTTTTCCGGCGCATAGCACATAAGTTCATCCCACGTCGTCTTCACAAAACAGACCTCCCTTGGTCAGTGTTTTTCTGAGCGCCTCCCGGCCGCGCAGCAGGCGCGAGCGGACCGTCGAAGCGTTCATGTGCAATTCGTCCGCGATCTGCGCGGCTGTCTGCGACAGATCATAAAACCGGTAAAAGATCTCCCGGTCCTCATCCGGCAGGGCGCGCATGGCCTGCGCGACTGCTGCGCAGCGCTCCTTTTCATCATCTGCTCCCAAAGCCGGTCGAGCGTGATAAGCGTATCGTCCTCCAACGGGAGATAGACGTTCTTTTTCCGCATGGCCTCCGCCGTCTGCTTCCGGGCGACCGCGCCGAGCCACGGGCGCAGCTGGCCGCGCGTGATATTTTTTGCGCCGCGCCACAGGGCGAGAAAGACGTCCGACGCGATCTCCTCATGGTCCTCCGGTGTCAGGACGCCGCGGCTGCGATTGCGGATGACAGCGAGCACATACGCGCCGTACTGCGCGAGGGCCGTCTCGAGCGCGCCCGCGCGCTGCTCCTGCAGCTGCCGCAGCAGCTCTTTTCGTCCAATCCGCATCCCTCCTTTGCGTTTTGTATCAACATGCTGACGTCCATCATGTCGGAGAAAAACCGGATTCTGTTGCAGGAAATCAAAAAAATACCCGCTGTGTCCTGCATCGGACACAGCGGGCGGTTTTTGTTTACTCGACGGTGACGCTCTTGGCGAGGTTGCGCGGCTTATCGATATCGCAGCCGCGCTGCAGCGCGACGTAATACGCGAACAGCTGCAGCGGCACGACGCCCAGCAGCGGCAGGAACATCAGCTCCGTATCCGGGATGGTCAGGATGCCGTCGACGCGGCTCTCCATCTCGGCGCGGTGCGACTCGGTGGCCAGAGCGAGGACGCTCGCGCCTCTGGCCTTGACCTCAATGACGTTGCTCATGGTCTTGTCAAACAGCGGCGTATAGCTGCCCAGCGCGACGACGAGCGTACCCGGCTCGATCAGCGAGATCGTCCCGTGCTTGAGCTCGCCCGAGGCGTAGGCCTCAGAGTGGATGTAGGAGATCTCCTTGAGTTTCAAGGAGCCCTCCATGCCGAGCGCGTAATCCAGATTCCGGCCGATGAAGAAGACGGAATCGTGGTTGAAGTACTGCGAGGCGTAATACTGGATCTGCTCGCGGTTCGACAGGATCTGCTCGACCTGCGCAGGCAGCGCGGCGATGGCGCTCGTCAGGCGGCGCATATCCTCCGCCGTGATGGTCTTCCGCTGGCCGGCCAGATAGATGGCCAGCAGGTCGAGGACCGCCATCTGGGTGGAATACGCCTTCGTGGTGGCGACGGCGATCTCGGGTCCGGCCCAGGTGTAGAGCACATCGTCCGACTCACGGGCGATGGAGCTGCCGACAACATTTACAATTGAGAGGATGCGCGCACCGAGGCTCTTTGCCTCGCGCAGGGCGGCCATGGTGTCGAGCGTCTCTCGCCGGACTGGCTGATGACGACGACGAGCGTGCGGCTGTCGATGATCGGGTCGCAGTAGCGGAACTCAGAGGCCAGCACGACCTCGACCGGGATGCGCACGAGCTTTTCCAGATTGTATTTGCCGACCATGCCCACGTGGTACGACGAGCCGCAGGCGATGATCTTGATGCTGTCATAGCGGCTGATGTCCAGCTGCAGGCCGTCGAAGACGACCTCGCCGTCTTTGATGCGCGGCAGGATGGCGCGGCGCAGGGCCTCGGGCTCCTCCATGATCTCCTTGAGCATGAAGTGCGGGTAGCCGCCCTTTTCCGCCGCGGAGATCTCCCAGTCGATGTGGTAATGCTCCTTTTCAATCGGCAGCTCCATGGCGTTGAAGAGCTGGATACCGTCACGGCCGAGGATGGCGACCTCGCCGTCCTTCCATGTAGACGACGTCACGGGTGTATTTGACCAGCGCCGTCACGTCGGAGGCGATGAAATTCTCGCCCTTGCCGAAGCCGAGCAGCAGCGGCGCGTCCTTGCGCGCGGCGTAGATATGATCCGGATCGTCCGAGCAGAGGATGCCGAGGGCGTACGCGCCCTCGATTCGGTGCAGGACCATGTACAGAGCGTCCGGAGACCGTCGAGACCTCGGGAAGGCCCATGCAGTATTCCATGAGCTGCGCGACGACCTCCGAGTCGGTCTGCGAGGTGAACTGCACGCCCTTCTCCTGCAGAAATTCGCGGATCTCGAGATAGTTTTCGATGATGCCGTTATGGACGACGGCGATCTTGCCGTTCTGGGACACGTGCGGGTGGGAGTTGATATCGTTCGGTTCGCCGTGGGTAGCCCAGCGGGTATGGCCGATGCCGAGCGTGCCGGGCAGCTTTGCGCCGCCGTCGGTCTTGGCGATCAGGTTCTGCAGACGGCCCTTGGCCTTTGCGACCTCCAGAACGCCGTTCTGCTCCACGCAGATGCCCGCGGAGTCGTAGCCCCGGTACTCCAGACGCGAAAGGCCCTCCAGCAAAATGGGCGCAGCCTCTTTCTGCCTACGTATCCTACAATACCACACATATGAAATTGTTCCTCCTGTAATATTTGATCACAGGACAAACTCGCAGTTCATTTGCCTGAATTCCGTTCGACGCCCCTCTGTTTTGCAGTTACCCGCATATTTCTGACTGCGTCACGCGCACAGGGCGCGCACGGAAACGCATCCGCCGAATTTTCGATCACGTTTCCCCTCGTTATCCTGCCGGCTCCGGCAGGCACATGGCGCTTGTGATGGCGAAAAGCCAGTATCCTCCTTTCCTTTCGGAACCTCTGAATCAGAGCTTCCTATTCTGCGATGCTACCATTATATGCGAAAAGTTACAAAAAAGCTACTGTTATTTCTCCGCCTGCCCGTCTCCCGGCTCCCAGAACATCCGGAAGGCCGTCGGCAGGGCGATGCTGCGCGAAAATTCCGCGCCGTCCACCCATGTAAAGTCCCCGCCCGGCTCCGCCACACGGACATAGCAGCAGCGCATGTGCCACTCGACGTGCGTGAAGACGTGCGTCCGCTCGATCACCTTCTGCAGCTGCTCCGGCTGTAGGCCCCACTGCTCCAGAAGCGAAAGCGCCTGCTGGGCCGTGAGCGTCCCTTCGGTATTCGGCAGCTCCCAGAGGCCCGCGAGCAGCCCCGTATCCGGCCGCCGCCGCACGGCGTATCGGCTGCCGCAGGAGAGGAAAAAGACGGTCAGCTGCTCCTGCCGCCGGGGCTTTTTGGCCTCCTTGACGGGAAGCGACGCCCAGCTGCCATTCATTTTCGCCCGGCAGAAGCCCTGCAGCGGGCAAAGGGCGCACTTCGGCGCGCCGTTCGGCACGCACACGCACGCGCCGAGCTCCATGAGCGCCTGCGTCAGCTCGCCCCGGCTGCCGGGGTTTTCCTCATAGACCGGGCGGAGCAGCAGCTCATAGCTTTTTTTGACGCTCTGCTTCGTCACGGGCGAAGGGTCCTCCGTCACGCGTGCGAGCACACGCAGCACGTTCCCGTCGACCGCGGGCGTGGGCCGGTCAAAGCAGATCGAGGCGACCGCGCCCGCCGTATAGTCCCCCACGCCGGGCAGCGCCCGGATCGCCGCATAGTCCGCGGGGAAGACGCCCCCGTGCTGCGAGACGATCTGCTGCGCCGCCTTCTGCAGGTTGCGCACGCGGGAGTAGTAGCCGAGCCCCTCCCAGAGCTTCGTGAGCCGCCGCTCTTCGCACGCGGCGAGCGCGGCGATATCGGGCAGCTCCGCGAGGAAGCGGGCGTAGTAGCCCCTGACGGCCTCCACGCGCGTCTGCTGGAGCATGATCTCCGACAGCCAGATATGATACGGCTCCCGGTCCTGCCGCCAGGGCAGATCCCGGTGACCGGCCGCGTACCAGCGCAGCAGCAGGGGTGCAAAGGTCTCCGGCAGCGAATGGGCCATTGCAGCGGCCTCCTTTCAGGCAAAATCTTTTGGATGTATTGTATGCGCTTTCCCCGCGCTTGTCAAATCGCGGGGAAGACGGTATAATGGTAGGGAATTTTGATCATTGGAGGTACCTGATGTCCCTTGCGGAAAAACGGCTGTTCCTGCTGGATATGGACGGCACGATCTACCTGAGCGAAACGCTCTTTGACGGCACGAAGGATTTCCTGCGGTACGTGCGGGAAAGCGGCGGGAGATACCTGTTTCTGACCAACAACTCCTCCCGCGGCACGGACGCCTACATCGCAAAAATGGCCCGGCTCGGCATCGAGGCCTTCCCCGATGATTTCCTCACCAGCACGGACGCGACGATCCGCTATCTGCAGGGGCGGTATCTGCCGGACACCGTCTATTACGTCTGCGGCACCGAATCGCTCAAAAACCAGCTCCGGCTCGCAGGGCTTCATGTGGCGGAGCAGCTTCGGGATGAGATCAGCGTCGTACTGCTCGGCTACGATACGGAGCTGACGTTCGAAAAGCTCGAGACCTGCTGCATTTTGCTGAACCGCGGCGCCGATTACATGGCGACGCACCCGGATCTGGTCTGCCCGACGTGGTATGGCAGCGCGCCGGACTGCGGCAGCTTCATTGAAATGCTGTTCACCGCGACCGGTCGGCGGCCGAAGATCCTCGGCAAGCCGCAGCCGGACATGGCCCTGCTCGCCATGGAGCGCACGGGCTATTCCCCGCGGCAGACCTGCCTCATCGGCGACCGCGTCTATACCGACATCGCCTGCGGCGTGAACGCCGGGATCGACACGATCTTCGTTCTCTCGGGTGAAGGCGTGATGGCCGATATCGAAAAATATCACGTGCAGCCCACCTACTGCATGCAGAATATCCGCGAAGTCCTCAACACCTTACAAAAGGGAGAAGAGAAATGAAGCTCAACAACAAGCGCACCATCCTCGTCGGCCTCGCGTTTTTGTCCATCTGCGCGTTCTGGCAGATGTACGACAGCGTCGTGCCGCTGATCCTCACCAAGACCTTCCACATGAACGAGACCTTCTCCGGCGCGATCATGGCGGCGGACAACATCCTCGCGCGGTTCCTGCTGCCGTTCTTCGGCTCGCTGTCTGACCGGAGCCATTCGAAGATCGGCAAGCGCATGCCGTTCATCCTCTTCGGCACGGGCTGTGCCGTCATCCTCATGAACATCCTCCCCCTGCTCGACAACAGCTACGCCGCCCAGCCCTCCGGGCTGAAGACGGCCTCGTTCGTCATCGTGCTGGGTCTGCTGCTCGTCACCATGGGCACCTATCGCTCCCCGGCGGTCGCCCTCATGCCCGACGTCACGCCCAAGCCCCTGCGCTCGCGCGCGAACGCCATCATCAACCTGATGGGCGCGGTCGGCGGCATCCTCTATCTCGGCGTGGCCGCTGTCCTCTATCCCAATTCGAAGACGGCCGGGCTGGACCACGTCAACTACCAGCCGCTGTTCATCGTCGTCTCGGCCATCATGTTCATCGCCATTGCCGTCCTCTTCCTCACAGTCAAGGAGCCGAAGCTCACGGCGGAAAATCAGGCACTCGAGAAGCAGCACCCCGAATGGAACCTCGCCCAGGACGACGGCAGCGGCCATGAGACACTTCCGAAGCCGGTCAAAAGAGCCTCGGCTTCCTGCTGGCTTCCATTGCGCTGTGGTTTATCGGCTACAACGGCGTGACGACGTGGTTCACGACCTATGTCGACGTGGTCATGGGCCAGGGTCTCGGCGGCGCGTCGACCTGCCTGCTGATCGCCACGGCGGGCGCCATCGTCTCCTACATCCCCATCGGCCAGATCGCCTCGAAGATCGGGCGGCGGCGCACCATCCAGGGCGGCATCGTGCTGCTGACGATCTGCTTCGCGCTGGGCTACGTGCTGACGACGGCCGTCTCGTCCATCAACGCCATCATGTTCATCGTCTTCGCGCTCGTCGGCCTCGCATGGGCGGCCATCAACGTCAACTCTCTGCCCATGGTCGTCGAGATGTGCAAGGGCTCGGACATCGGCAAGTTCACCGGCTACTACTATACGGCCTCCATGGCCGCACAGGTCGTCACGCCGGTCGTGGCCGGCACGCTGATGCGGAAGATCGACTACCGCGTGCTGTTCCCCTACGCCGCGCCGTTCGTCGCCCTGAGCTTCGTCACCATGCTCTTCGTCCGCCACGGCGACGTCAAAGCCGAAGCCAAAAAGGGGCTGGATGCATTCGAGGATATGGACGACTGATCCCCACACAGGGACCGCCACCCCGAATTTGCCGTGGATCGCTGTCGAATGATCGCGCCACTACAAGGTCCCCGCAAGAAGGTAGCGCCCATCAAAAGTTCAGTCGCACCTTCTATTGATGGCAGATATTCTACGGAAACTAGTTGCAAATTCGATACCTCCGTATCAGGCGGCGCGTACCAGGACGCCCGTAAGGTGAGTCCCGTGTGGAACGCCAGACCAAAACATTGATACCCGCCTGAATTCAGAGGCAGTATGCACCAAACGCGTCCCCAAGCACTCTTTTCTTCCCTATCTTTTCTCTTGCGAGAGAAAAGATAGGGCCGCCGGAGGCGCGTCCCCTGCCTTCCCCTATGAGGGGAAGGTGGCACGGCGCAGCCGTGACGGATGAGGTGGAGGCACTTGCATCTACAAGGCGCTGTCCACCTCATCAGTCGCCTCCGGCGACAGCTTCCCCTCATAGGGGAAGCCATGAGAGTGCGCAAGTCCAAAGCCTCCCCTTCCAGGGGAGGTGGCACGGCGATAGCCGTGACGGAGAGGTCGTATCAAATTTGCGGCAACCTCTCAGTCACCTTCGGTGACAGCTCCCCTGGAAGGGGAGCCTTGGTGCTGAACCAACTTATCAAAAGAAAGAAGTCTTTACCATGCTGACAATCTGCATCATTCTGATCGTGCTTCTGGCGCTGGATCTGCTGTTCACGCTGGCGCTGCGGTGCCGGAAGGGGCACCCGAAATGGGAGCTCCTCAAAAAATACCGCTACGCGCACCGCGGCTTCCATGACAAGCCCGTCATCCCCGAAAACTCCCTCCCCGCCTTCCGCCGGGCCATCGAGCACGGCTTCGGCGCGGAGCTGGACGTGCACCTGCTGAAGGACGGCACGCTCGCCGTCTTCCACGATTCCGATCTGCGGCGCTGCGCGAATGTAGACGGCCAGATCGAGGATCTGACGCTGGAGGAGCTGAAGCAGCTCCGGCTCGAGGGCACGGACGAGCAGATCCCGACCTTCGACGAGGTGCTGGCCCTGTTCGAGTCCGCCACGCCCCTTATCATCGAGCTCAAGACCGCGCGCGGCAACCATCATGCACTGGCCAAAGCCGTCTGCGAGCGGCTGGACACGTACAAGGGCGAGTTCTGCATCGAGTCGTTCGACCCCTTCGCGCTCATCGACGTAAAAAAGCTCCGCCCGGAGATCTGCCGCGGCCAGCTGTCGATGAATTTTGAGAAGGACAAGGCGGGGCTTCCCTGGTACAAGCGGTTCATCGCGGGCAATCTGCTGCTGAACTTTTTGACCGTCCCGGATTTCATCGCCTACAAGTTTGAAGACCGGAAGGGCTACTGCCTGCGTGCCTGCGTGCGCACCTGGGGCGCGCAGGAGGTCAGCTGGACCATCCGCAAAAAAGAGGACCTGCTCACCTGCGAGGCAGACGGCAGCATTCCCATCTTCGAACGCTTCGACCCGGACGAACCGTAAAAAACCGGCCTCCACAGCTGTTGTGGAGGCCGGTTCTTTACGGATTTTTCGGTTCGGCCGGTTTGGCCTTGACGCGGGCGGATCTGCGCCGGCGCGGGCGTCGGGCCCGCGGCTTCTGGGCGAGCGCGGCATAGCTCTTGGCGACCTGCTCGGTCGGCTCGTAGACCAGACGGCTGACGCGCAGCGCCTCATCCCTCGTGGACCAGGCGGACGCGGATATAAAAATCGCCGTCCGTCTCGCAGTAGCCTTGGTCGATAGCGTCTTCCCCTGCTGCGTGTACCATTTTCCCGCCGTCATCTGCCCGCCGCAGACCGGGCAGCGGTTTTCCTTTCCGCTCATCGCGCCGAGCGCGGCGGTCTTGTCCGCGTAGCCGTGGAATACCGCGCGGCCGACACAGCCGGGCAGCTCCGCGCCGTGGAAGCCGTTTTCGTGCGCCTGCACGGCGGCGTCATAGGCGGCGATGCCCTCGGCCAGCCGCAGCCGCTGGCAGACGAGCGCCGTATGATAGGCGTCTCCCAGCGCGTCGTGCGCGGCGCGGGTCGGCTCGATGTCCATCATCTGCATGGCGGTCGAGAGCGCCTTCTGCGCGCCCGAGCCGTCGGTCTGGGCGTTGAAGATCAGCTGCGCGTTGTACCAGCGGGCCGTCCAGCCGTCGGCGAGGCCGAACACGGCGAGATTTTCCCGCAGGACGGTAATATCGTCAAAGCCCCAGGTGAGGAAGACGCACGCTTCCCCGCACCAGGTCTGAAACTTGGCCGCAGCCTCCGGAAAGCTCACGCCCTTTTCGCGCAGCACGCTGTCGCGGATGCCGGTGAGCGAGGCGACCTTGCGGTTCATTTTCTTAAAATATTTCGGCCGGATGAGGATCTGGAACTCGTCGGCGACCTGCTGGTCCTGCGTCATGCGCACAGCGCCGATCTGCACGATCTCGCCGCGCAGCGGCGAGGGCAGCGCCTTCTTCGCGCTGTAGGACCCGGGCCACGGCTGGTTCCACTCCATATCCAGAATGATATACTGCATACTGTCTGACTCCTTTGCTGTCCATCCTGTATGGTATCATAAACTCGGCGGACTGTAAACAAAAAAACGTCTTCTGCATAGAATATGCCAATCATGCAGGAAGGCAGGGGCAAACGTATGCCATTTTTATTTTTAAGTCCGTCCACACAGTATTTCAATCCCTACGTCACGACCGGCGACGAGCGCTACTGGATGAACGCGCTGGCGGACGAAATGATGCCGTATCTGCACGCCAGCGGCATCACCGTCACGCGCAACGACCCGGACGGCAGCGCCGCGCAGTCGATCCGCGATTCCAACGCGTCGCGGCAGGATTTCCATCTCGCGCTGCACTCCAACGCCGCGCCGCAGGCGCTGGCCGGGCAGCTGCGCGGCGTCGATTTCTACTATTATCCGACGAGCGAGGCCGGGCTGCGCATGGCGAATATCCTTGTGGACAACATGAAGACCATCTATCCGCTGCCGGACCGCGTGCAGGCCCGGCCGAGCACGATCATCGGCGAGATCCGCCGGACGCGGGTCCCGGCCGTGCTGGCAGAGATCGGGTATCACGACAATGTGGACGACGCAAACTGGCTGACCGGGAATCTGGACGCGGTCGCGCGGACGCTCAGTCTCGGCGTGACGGAGTATTTCGGCGTCCCCTTCCTCACGCCCGGCGACGAATTTGAGGCCGAGGCCGCGGGCGCGGACGGCTATCTGCGCCTGCGCTCGTACCCGGAGCCGGACGCGGAGATCCTCGCGCAGCTCCCGAACGGCACGCCCGTCACCGTCCTCGGCAATTTCGACACCTGGTACACCGTCCGCGCCGATACCCTCTACGGCTTCGCCCCCCATCACCGACATCCAACTCGCCGTCATGCCGCTGACAGAGGAATAAAAGCAGGGGAGCTGGCACAGCGAAGCCGAGACGGATGAGGTGGGCTGCTCCCGAATATCCGACGCAGTCCACCTCATCAGTCGCCTTTCGGCGACAGCTTCCCTCATAAAGGAAGCCATGGGTGCATTCTGTAGGGGCGGGGTTCTGCTCCGCCCGTTCTTCCGACGAAACCGCTACCCGCGGGCGGAGCAGAGCCCCGCCCCTACAAAATGCCCCGCAAGAAGGTAACATCCATCTTTTTTCCAACGCACCTTCTATTTGATGGAAATTGTTCTAAGGCAACTAGCTGCAAATTTGGAACCCTCGTATCAGGCGGCGCGTACCAAGACGCCCGTAAGGTGACCACCGAGTGGAACGCCAGACCAAAACATTGGGGCTTGCCTAAACTCAGACGCAGAAAGCACCAAACCGTAGCCAAGCGCCCCTTTTTCCCCCTTCTTTCCGGCAAGACGGAAAAGAAGGCCGCCGGAGGCGTCAAGACAACGGAACGAGTCCCCGCTGTTCGCGGAGCCTCTTTCCTCTGAGCCCGTTTCTTCCTTTCAAACCGTCTTTGGGTCTTTCCCCGCAGATCTGCGACAACCTCTCAGTCAGCTTCCAGCCTCCCCTGGAAGGGGAGCCTTGGGGGTCATGCTTGACAACTTCGGTATAATAATAACAAAAGAACTGAAAGGGATCATAGATCATATATGATGAAAAAACGAATTTTTGCCGGGTTGCTGGCGCTGCTGATGATTTGCGGGATGCTCTCCGGCTGCGCGGCGCGGGAGGCGGAGCGGTGGGACGTGCTGGCCACGACCGGGCCGGTCTGGTCCATGACCGGGGCGCTGCTGGAGGGGACAGGCCTCAGCTGCGGCCGGGTCATCACGGAAAGCGTCTCCTGCCTGCATGATTATACGCTGACCGTCGCGCAGATGGAGAGAATCGGCCGGGCCGACGTCGTCGTCCTGAACGGCCTCGGGCTGGAGGATTTTATGGAGGCCGCGCTGCAGACCGCCAAGCAGACCATTACCGCCTCGACCGGCGTCGAGACCCTTCCCGGCGAGGACGGAGACGATCCCACATCTGGCTGGATCCCGCGAACGCCATCCGCATGTTCCGGAATATCGCAGACGGTCTTTCCGCCGTCTATCCGGACAAGCAGGCGCAGATCACGCAGAACCTGCAGTCTGTCACCGCAGAATACCAGGCCGCCCAGGCCTACGGCGACGAGACGCTGCGGGCGCTCTCCTGCCGGGAGCTTGTGACCTTCCACGACGGGTTTTCCTACTTCGCCCGCGCATTCGGCCTGACGATCGCCGCGGCCATGGAAATTGAAGAGGGCAGCGAGCCCTCCGCCCGCGAGATCGAGACCATCATCCATCTGGTCGAGGACCGGCAGATCCCCGCTGTCTTCTGCGAGGAAAACGGTGAGACGCTGACCGCGCAGACCGTCGCAAACGAGACGGGCGCGGCGCTCTATGCCCTCACGATGGGCATGGGCGAGGGCGAGATGGGCTGCACAGACGCCATTTACAAAAACATCGACACGATCCGGGAGGCGCTTTCATGATCCCACATCTGCATCCGCACGCGGGCGACTGCGAACACGCCTGCTGTTTGAAGATCGAGCATCTGTCCGTCCGCATCGGCGGCGAGGCGATCCTCGACGATATCAACCTGCACATGCACTGCGGCCAGATGGTCGCCCTCATCGGACCGAACGGCGCGGGCAAATCCACGCTCATCCGTGCCATCCTCGGCCAGCGGGAATACGAGGGCAAGATCACGTTCCATGAGGCCTCCGGCAAGCAGACGAAGCTCCGCATCGGCTACGTGCCGCAGAGCCCGGCCTTTGACCCCGCCGACGCGGTCAGCGTCATGGACCTGTTCACCTGCTGCATTTTCCGCCGTCCCGCCTTCCTGCGGCCGACGAAGGCCATGCAGGAAAAAGGTCCTCGCGTGTCTGGAGAATGTCCACGGTGAGGCGCTCATCGACAAGCGCATCGGCGCACTGTCTGGCGGCGAGCTGCAGCGGGTCCTGCTCGCGCTGGCGCTCGAGCCGATGCCGAACATCCTGATCCTCGACGAACCGCTCTCGGGCGTGGACGTCGAGGGCATGGAGCTTCTCATGGACATGCTGGACGAGATCCGGAAAACCTACGATCTCTCCATTCTCATGACGACCCACGATTTTTCCATGCTCGAGCGGTACTGCGACCAGGTCGTGCTGCTGCAGGGGAAGATCCTCCGGCGCGGGACACCGCTGGACGTGCTCTCGTCCGACGAATTCGCAAAGGCATTCCACATGGGAGGAGGCGCACAGGCATGAGCGTCTGGTACGCGATCTTGAACGCGCTCGGGCTGCCGATGTTCGAGATGGATTTCATGAAAAACGCTTTGCTGGCGGTGCTGCTGATGGCCCCGCTGTTCGGGCTGCTGTCGACCATGATCGTGACGGGGCGGATGAGCTTCTTCTCTGACGCGCTGGGCCATTCTGGCTTTACCGGCATCGCCATCGGCGCGCTGTGCGGCGCGGTGCAGCCGATCTATTTCGCGGTGGGGCTGTCGGTTTTGTTCGCGCTGCTGTTTTCCTTCGTGCGCAGCCGGACGAGCCAGTCGGCCGACACGATCATCGGCGTGTTCTCCTCCACGGCGGTCGCGCTCGGCATTTTTATCGCCACGCTCGGCGGCAGGAGCTTTACGAAGTTCAACCGCTATCTGATCGGCGATATCCTCTCAGTCACACCGGGGAGATCGGGCTGCTGGCACTGGTCTTGCTGGCGGTCGTGCTGCTGTGGGTGTTCGGGTCGAACCAGCTGGTGCTCACAGCGGTGCATCCGCAGCTGGCCTCCTCCCGCGGTATTGCGACGAAGCGCAACGAGACGCTCTTTACCGTCGCTATCGCCATCGTCGTGACGCTGGCGATGAGCTGGGTGGGACTGATGGTCATCAATTCCCTGCTCGTGCTGCCCGCGGCGGCTTCGCGCAATCTGGCGCGGAACTTGCGGCAGTATCACCTGCTTTCCATCCTGTCGGCGCTGGGCTGCAGCCTGCTCGGGCTGATGACGGCGTATCTGCTCGGCTGCTCGGCGGGCGCGACGATCGCGCTGTATCTGGCGGCCTATTTTGCCGTGTCGTTCGCCCTGCGCGGGCGCGCGGGCTAGGGTGTCTCTGAGAGGCAGTCTGCGATAGAATACAAAATTCTGCCGGGATCCCCTGTGGATTCCGGCTTTTCTGCCACTTGTATGCAGAAAAAAGTGTGATAAACTTTGAAGCAAAGGAGATGCGGACGTGAACTGGGAAGAGCTGAAAGAGGCAAAGCTGCCCATCGTCCTCTACGGCATGGGCGACGGCGCCGACCGGATCCTCGCCGCGCTCGCGGCGCACAGGCTGCAGGCCGCGGGCGTGTTTGCCAGCGACGAATTTGTCCGCGGGCAGGTCTTCCGCGGCTTTCCCGTCCTGCGGTATGAGGAGGCGAAGCGGCGGTTCGGGCGGATGCTCGTGCTGCTGGCGTTCGGGACGGGGCTGCCCGCCGTTCTCGCGCGCATCGACCAGATCGCGCAGGAGCAGACGCTCCTGGCCCCGGATTTCCCTGTGGTGGGCAATACCCCCTTTGACCGGACGTTTTATGAGGCCCATCGGGCCGAATTGGAAACGGTTCATTCGCGTCTGGCCGACGCGCAGTCCCGCCGGGTATTCGAGGATCTGCTCGCGTACAAGCGGAGCTGGCAGATCCCGTATCTTCGCCGCTGCGAGACGGACCCGGACGAGGCCTATGCCTCGATCCTGCGCCTTGGGCCGGGCGAGACGCTCGTCGATCTCGGCGCGTACAAGGGCGATACCGTGCAGGAATTCGTGCGCTGGTGCCCGGACTACCAGGCGATCTGGGCCGTGGAGCCGGACGCGTATTCCTTCCGGCGGCTGACAGCTTCCACGGCAGGACTCCGCAGCTGCACGTGCGTGCAGGCGCTGGCCGGGCAGACCCCGGCATGGCGCAGCTTGCCGCCAGAGGCGGCCGCGGCTCGCGCAAAGCTGCCAGCGGTGTGCCGACGCCGGTCGTCAGCGCGGACCAGCTGCTCTGCGGGCAGAGCGTGAGCTTTTTCAATATCGACGTGGAGGGCGCGGAGCGTGAGGCCATCCTCGGCGCGGCGGAGACCATCCGGCGCTGCCGGCCGAAGCTGCTGCTCGCCGCCTATCACCGCAGCGAGGACCTGTTCGCCCTGCCGCAGCTCGTGTTTTCCATCCGCAGCGACTACCGGCTGTACCTCCGCCACCACCGGCAGCTGCCGGCATGGGACGTCAACTTTTATTTCGTCTGAATTTCTGCATAAGCTATATAGACAGAGGTCATTCCATGAAGATCGCAGATATCCACGCACACATTTTCCCTGACAAGCTGGCCGAGAAGGCGTCGCACTCCATCGGCGATTTCTACGGCGTCAGCATTGAGCGCGAGGCCAACATGCACTGCCTGACGGCCGAGGACCGGCTGGCAGGCGTCACCCGCTGCGTCGTCTCCAACTCCGCGACCAGCGCGAAGCAGGTCTTCAACGCCAACACCTTCCTGGCCGAGGCCGTCCGCGGCCACGCGGGCTACCTTGCCTTCGGCACGATCTACCCGGGCATGGACGGCTATGAGGAGGAGCTTGACCGGATGCTGGAGCTCGGCCTGCGCGGCATCAAGATCCACCCGGACTTCCAGAAGCTCGCCATCGACGACGAGAGCGCCATCGACACCTACAAGGCCATCGCCAGACGGGGGCTGCCGGTGCTGTTCCACATGGGCGACAACCGGTATGATTTCTCCTCGCCCGAACGGCTGACGAATCTGCTGCGGCGCGTGCCGGATCTGCAGGTCGTGGCCGCGCATTTCGGCGGCTGGAACATCTGGCCGCAGTCGCTGGCCCATCCGCAGCCGGAAAGCGTGCTGTACGACACGTCCTCCACGCTCGGCATGACTGACCGGGACATCGTCCTGCGCCTCATCGACAAGATCGGCCCCGACCGGCTGATCTTCGGCACGGATTTCCCGATGTGGAGCCCGAAGGAGGAGCTTGCACGCTTTCTCGCCCTCGACCTGGACGAGAGCTCCCGGCAGAAGATCCTGTATGAGAACTTCATGAAGCTGCTCAAGCTGCATGATGAAGACGAAGAATCAACGAAAAGAGGAGACGCACATGTATCAGATCGGCATTGATATCGGCGGGACCAACGTCAAGATCGGCCTGCTGAACGAGGCGCTGGAGCTCTGCGCAGAGATCTCCATCCCCTTCCCCCACACGACGGCGGAGGATATGGCGGCGCAGATCCGCGCAGCCGTCGGCCCGATGCTGCAGGCGCGCGGCGCGGCGCTTTCGGACGTGGAATCGCTCGGCGCGGTCGTCCCCGGCAGCATCGACGCGGCGGGCGAGACGGTCGTCGACGCGCACAACCTGAACTTCCACAACGTGCCCCTGCGCAAGATCCTGTCGGATGCCTTCCCCGGCATCCCCGTCTATATCGCCAACGACGCCAACGGCGCAGCGCTGGCCGAGCTTTACAAGGGTGCGTTCGTCGGCTGCAAGACGGGCGTGCTGCTGACGCTCGGCACGGGGCTTGGCGGCGGCATCATCCTGGATGGCAAGATGTTCAACGGCGGCATGAACCACGGCGTGGAGCTGGGGCATGCGTATCTGGTCGACGGCGGCGAGCCGTGCACCTGCGGCAATCTCGGCTGCATGGAGGCCTACTGCGCCGCCTCCGCCCTCACAAGAGACGGCCGCCGCGCCATGCAGGCGCACCCCGAGAGCATGCTGGCCGAACAGACCGGCGGCGACCCCGGCAAGATCACCCCGAAGCTCGTCACCGACTGCGCAAAGGCGGGCGACGCGGCGGCGAAGGCCGTGTTCGACACGTATATCGAGCATCTGAGCTCCGCGTGCGCGTCGGTCTACAACATTCTGGACCCTGAGGTCCTCGCCATCGGCGGCGGACTGAGCGCGGCGGGCCCGTTCCTGTTTGACCCGCTGCAGGAGAAGGTCAGCGAAAAGTGCTTCTACGCGACCCGCGGCAAGCTGGTCCCGGCGGTGCTCGGCAACGAGGCCGGCATGGTCGGCGCAGCCCTGCTCGCGCGCGACGCAAAGGTGTAAAAAAAGATTCCGCCGCGGCGGTCAAAGGCTTCCCTATGAGGGGAAGCTGTCGCCGAAGGCGACTGATGGATTGACAGTGTTGCAGATTTCCGTCATGAAAAACCGTGCCACCGCAAATTCAGTTTGCGGTTTGGTAAAGGAAGAAACGAGCACAGAGGGATAAGAAGCCTTGCTTGCAAACCGCAAAGATTCGTTCCGTCGTGGTCACAGAGGATAAGAAAACCGTTTGCGGCGGCTCGTTCCCCTTTTTTTCTTTGCGCGGGAAAAGATAGGGAGAAAAGGACGCTTGGGGACGGTTGGGTGCATCCTGCCTCTGATTTTTAGGCAGGAACCGATGTTTTCATCTGGCGTTCCACACGATACTCACCTTACGGGCGTCTTACTACGCGCCGCCTGATACGTAGGGATTAGATTTGTGAGCAGCTGCGTTTGAATCGCTGCGGCAAAACGCCATGCGGTTGAAATTTCTTGCGTGGTGTGCATTCGCCGGACGTTGGGACGGTTTTTTATAAAAACAAGTGATATTGCATCAATTTCGAAAAGGAGCGATCAATATGGTAAGCATCAATTTTGAAGGCGCAAAGCAGTTTTATGCCAGACAGCCGGACGCGGCTGCGGCGCAGGCCGCGTTTGACACGCTGGTGAACGGCACCGGCGCGGGCAACGATTTCATCGGCTGGGTCGACCTGCCGGTGAACTACGACAAGGACGAATTCGCCCGCATCCAGAAGGCCGCGGCGAAGATCCAGGCCGATTCCAAGGCGCTGGTCGTCATCGGCATCGGCGGCAGCTATCTCGGCGCGCGCGCTGTCGTGGAGCTTCTGAAGAGCCCCAACTACAACGCCCTGCCCAAGGCCACCCCGGACATCTATTTTGCCGGCAACGGCATCTCCTCCGACGCGCTGACGGAGATCATCGCCATGATCGGCGAACGCGATTTCTCCGTGAACGTCATCTCGAAGTCCGGCACGACGACCGAGCCCGCCATCGCGTTCCGTATCTTCAAGGCCGCGCTCGAAAAGAAATACGGCGTTGAGGGCGCGAAGAGCCGCATCTACGCCACGACCGACAAGGCCAGGGGCGCGCTCAAGACCCTCGCCGACCGCGAGGGCTATGAGAGCTTCGTCGTGCCCGACAACGTCGGCGGCCGCTACTCCGTGCTGACGGCTGTGGGCCTGCTGCCCATCGCCTGCTGCGGCATCGACATTGAGGCGCTCATGCACGGCGCGCAGGCCGAACGCGAGGATACGCTCTCCGTTCCGGCGTAAACAGCGCCGCGGTGCAGTACGCCATGAGCCGCCAGGCCCTGTACGCGGACGGCAAGAATATTGAAATCCTGGCCGCCTACGAGCCCGCGTTCCGCTTCATGGCGGAGTGGTGGAAGCAGCTCTACGGCGAGTCCGAGGGCAAGGACGGCAAAGGCATCTTCCCCGCCTCCGTCGACCTGACGCCGGACCTGCATTCCATGGGCCAGTATATCCAGGACGGCATCCGCATGCTGCAGGAGACCGTTGTCTTCTTTGACAACTCCAGAACGTCCATCGCCGTCCCGTCTGACAAGGAGAATCTGGACGGGCTCAACTACCTGGCCGGCCGCGAGATGAGCTACATCAACGAAAAGGCCATGCAGGCCACCAAGGCCGCGCACATCTCCGGCGGTGTGCCCGTCACCGAGATCCGCCTGCCCGAGATCGGCGCGGAAGCGCTCGGTGCGCTCATCTACTTCTTTGAGTTCGCCTGCGGCGTGTCCGGCTACATGGAGGGCGTCAACCCCTTCAACCAGCCCGGCGTCGAGGCCTATAAGAAGAACATGTTCCATCTGCTGGGCAAGCCCGGCTATTGATCCGCGATCCATGTTCCAAAGCAGCCGGAGGCAGGTTTCCTGCCTCCGGCTTTCTGCGCCCGCCGCGGTTTTTCTTGACGCTATGCGGCGGCATCGGCTATACTAGTACCCGGCACAAACGCCGGATCCGGACAAAACGGGAGGAACTTGACATGCTTTGTATCAAAAACGGCCGCATCCACGACGCGGTACACCGCGAGCCGTACACGGCCGATATCCTGATCGAAAACGGGAAGCTCCTGCAGATCGGCACCGACCTGCACGCGGAGCAGACGATCGACGCGGCGGGGCTGGAGATCTATCCCGGCTTTGTGGACGCGCACAGCCACATCGGCCTCGACGGCTACGGCGAGCCGGGCGTGGATATCAACGAGCGCAACGACATCTGCTGCCCGCAGCTGCGCGCCATCGACGGCGTGAACCCGATGGACGAGAGCTTCGTCTACGCGCGCAGCGCCGGCATCACCTGCGTATGCACCGGCCCGGGCAGCGCGAACGTGCTCGGCGGCACCTTTACCGCCATCAAGACGGCCGGAACGCGCATCGACGACATGATCGTCAAAAAGGAAGCCGCGATGAAATGCGCGTTCGGCGAGAACCCGAAGCGCTGCTACGCCTCCAAGTGCGACTCGTCACGGATGACGACGGCGGCGATCTTGCGCGAGGCGCTGATGAAGGCGCGGCTGTATCTGCAGAAAAAAGAGGCCGCCGGGGACGATGTGTTCCGGCAGCCCGCATTCGATATGAAGCTTGAGGCGCTCATCCCCGTCCTGCGTGGGCAGATCCCGCTCAAGGCGCACGCGCACCGCGCGGATGATATCTTCACCGCCATCCGCATCGCCGACGAATTCGGCGTTCGCCTGACGCTCGAGCATACGACCGAGGGGCATCTGATCGCGGACGAGCTGGCGAAGACCGGGTTGTGCATGGCGGTCGGCCCGTCGCTCAACTTTGCGACCAAGGTGGAGGTCCGCAACAAGTCGTGGAAAACGCCCGGCATCCTCAGCCGTGCAGGGCTGCCACGTGTCGATCATCACCGACTGCACGGTCATCCCGCAGCAGTATCTGCCGCTCTGCGCCGGTATGGCCGTAAAGGCGGGCATGGACCCGTTTGACGCGCTCCGGGCCATCACCATCCACCCGGCGGAGCACATCGGCATCGCCGACCGCGTCGGCTCGCTGGAGGCGGGCAAGGACGCCGATCTTGTGATCACCGATGGCTCGCCGTTCGAGGTCTCCACCACCGTCCGCCGCGTGCTGATCGGCGGCAAGACGGTCCATGCCGTCTGAGGCGCTTCCTGCCGCAAAAGGAGTTTTATGCTGAAAGAATTGTCTTCCGTTCAGGCGTATCTGCCGTTCATCCACGCGATGCTGGCCGATCCGGACTTCCGCGACCCCATGCTCGCCACGCCGGCGCAGCTGCACCAGCACCTGCTGGACGCGCACGAGGACCCGGCCAAGCACCTCTTTCGGCACGTTTGACGGCGGGACACTCACCGGACTGTTCTCCGTGCTGGTCCTGCCGGAGGAGGGGTATCTGCAGCTGCTGGCCGGACTTTCCCGGCAGGCTGCCGCGTACGACGCGCTGCTTTCTGCACCTGCAGGCGGCGTATCCGGGGTATCAGGCCGACTTCGTCTATTCCCCGCACGGCCGCCTGCTGCACACGGCGCTGGCGGACCGGCACGCCGCGTTTGACCCCGAGCAGCAGAAGATGGTCCTCCGCTCCCCTCCCCCGTACGTGCCGGACAGCCGCGTGCAGCTCTATACGCCCGCCTTCCGCGCGCAATATCTGGCGCTGCACGATGACGACCGGTACTGGACGGGCGAACGGGTGCTGGCCGCGCAGGACACGTTCCGCGTGCTGCTGGCGATCGAGGACGGCGCGGTCGCAGGCTATCTCGACCTGACGTACCGGAATGCGGAAAACGAGCCGTATGATCTGTTCGTCCGCGAAAAAAGCCGCCGCCGGGGGCTTGGGCGCGCGCTGCTCTCCTGCGCGATCGAGAAAAACCGGCCGAACGCCATGTCGCTGCTCGTGGACAGCGACAACCTGGCTGCGCGCCGCCTCTACGCGTCGCTCGGCTTCGTGGAAAAGCCCGAGGAAAACAACATCACGGCGCATTTGAAGCTGTAAAAACGAGGCCGCTGCGGCAAGCCGCAGCGGCCTCGTTCGTTTTTTTATTTTGCCGTGCCGAGATACGCGGCCTTGACCTCCTCGTTGGCGGCCAGCTCTGCGCCGGGGCCCCGCATGAGGATGGCGCCTGTCTGCATGACGTATGCCCAGTCGGCAGTCTTGAGCGCCATGTTCGCGTTCTGCTCGATCAGCAGCACCGTGATGCCCTGGCGGTTGATCTCACGGATGATCTCAAAGATCCCGCGCACGACGATCGGCGCAAGGCCAAGCGACGGTTCGTCCATCATGATGAGCTTCGGCTTGGCCATCAGCGCCCGGCCGACGGCCAGCATCTGCTGCTCGCCGCCCGAGAGCGTCCCGGCCTGCTGCCATTCGCGCTCCTTGAGGCGCGGGAACAGATCGTACACGCGGGCAAGATCGTCCGCGAGCGAGTCCTTGCGCAGATATGCGCCGATGCGGAGATTTTCCTCGACGGTCAGGTTCGGGAAGACGCGGCGGCCCTCCGGCACGAGCGTGACGCCGCGGGAGACGATCTGGTCGGTCGATTTTCCCACCAGATTCGTGCCGTCCAGCAGAATTTCGCCGGACTTCGGCCGGACCAGACCGGCGACGGCCTTCAGCGTCGTGGACTTGCCCGCGCCGTTCGAGCCGATAAGGGTCACGATCTTGCCCTCTTCGACCGTCAGATCGATGCCCTTGACGGCCTCAATGCCGCCGTAGGAGACGACGAGGTTCTTGATTTCCAGAATATTAGCCATCCTCGTCCACCCCCAAATATGCGTCGATGACGCGCTGATCGTTCTGAATTTCGGACGGGACGCCCGCTGCGATCTGTTTGCCGAAGTCGATGACGTAGATGCGATCGGAGATGTCCATGACAAGATCCATGTGGTGCTCGATGAGGAAGACGGTCAGGCCGAATTCGTCGCGCACGCTGCGGATGAAGTTGGTCAGCTCGATCGTCTCCTGCGGGTTCATGCCGGCGGCAGGCTCGTCGAGCAGAAGGAGCTTCGGGTCGGTCGCCAGCGCGCGGGCGATCTCCAGCCGCCGCTGCTTGCCGTAGGGCAGAGCCGTGGCCAGCTCGTCCTTGACGTCATCCAGGCCCACGGCCTTCAGCAGCTCCAGCGCCTTTGCGCGCTGCGCGGCCTCCTCCTTATGGTTGGCGCGGAACGTGGCGGAGAAGACGTTGGACGTGCGGCGGACGTGCATGGCGGTCAGCACGTTTTCAAAGACCGTCATGGACTTGAACAGGCGGATGTTCTGGAACGTGCGCGCGATGCCGCGCTTCGTGATGACGTCCGGGGTATAGGAGACGACGCGCTGGTCAAGATAGCGCTCCGCGCCTTCGCCGGCGTAGATCTTTTTCATTTTGCCGTGCGGGTGGTTGCAGACGATGGGCTCGCCCAGAAAGTCCACACGGCCGTTGGTCGGCTCATAGACGCCGGTGATGCAGTTGAAGGCCGTGGTCTTCCCGGCGCCGTTCGGGCCGATCAGCGCGACGATCTCGCGGTCATAGACGTCCATGGAAAGGTCATTGACGGCGACGACGCCGCCGAACTGCATGGTGACATGCTCAACGTGAAGAACGGGCGTACTCATGCCTCTTTGCCTCCCTTCACAGATCTTCTGGTCAATCGTTTGGCGAGTCCGGCCAGCGAGATCTCCCGGTCGCCCATGATGCCCCGGCGGAAGAAGAGCACGACGATCATGATGACGACGGAGAACACGACCATGCGGAAGCCCGTGCGCAGCAGCGGGACCTTGAACGCACCGATGGTGGTCTCGATGGTGGTCTCATTGTCAAGGAAGCGCAGCCACCACTCGGAGCACGCGATGAACAAAAACGAACCGATGCAGCTGCCGGAGATCGAGCCGATGCCGCCGATGACGACGATGAGCAGGATCTCATACGTCATGGCCGATTTGAACGTGTTGGCCTGGACCGTGGTCTGGTACATGGCCAGCAGCGCGCCGGAGATGCCGGCAAAGAACGAGGAGATGATGAATGCCATGCGCTTGTGGTGCGCCAGGTTGATGCCCATGGCCTCGGCGGCGATCTCGTCGTCGCGGATTGCCTTGAAGGCGCGGCCGTAGGTCGAGTTGATCAGCAGCACGACGACGGCGATGCAGATGCCGACGATCACGAACGGCATGAAGGTATCGGAGAAATACGGGAAGCCGCGCAGCAGCTGCGAGCCGTTGGTGACAGGCGCGAACGCCTCGAGCTGGACCAGCGCGCGGATGATCTCGGCGAAGCCGAGCGTGGCGATGGCCAGATAGTCGCTCTTGAGCTTCAGGACGGGCAGGCCGATGAGGTACGCCAGCCCCGCGGCGAGCAGGCCCGCCAGCAGCAGCGAAACGAACACGCCGAGGACGGTGCCCGCCGTATTGCCGAGGGCGTTCTGCAGCGTCTCGGTCAGGGAGAATTTGAGCAGCGGGTCATAGTACTGATACACCGTCGAGCGGATGCCGCTCGAGATGTTGATGGCGGCGAAGGTATAGGCGCCGACCAGCATGAAGCCCGCCTGGCCGAGGGAGAACAGGCCCGTAAAGCCGTTGAGCAGGTTCATGGAGACGGCGACGAGGGAGTAAATCGCGCCCTTGCGCAAAACCGTCGTGAGCATGATGGGCACGCCCGGGATGCGGTCGAGCAGGAAGGCGAGCACGTAGATGAGGGCGATGCCCGCGATGGTCAGGATCGTCTGCAGGGAGAGGCCTTTTTCTTTTCCATATGCTCCTCCTCAGACTTTCTCGGTCAGCTTCTCACCGAACAGGCCCGTCGGCTTGACGACGAGGATGACGATGAGCAGCGCAAACGTGAACGCATCGGAGAACGCCGTCAGCTTCATGCCCTTGAGCAGATTCTCGCAGATGCCGATGATGAACGCGCCGATGACCGCGCCGGGGATCGACCCGATCCCGCCGAAGACGGCCGCGACGAAGGCCTTTTGAGACCCGGCATGGCGCCGGAGGACGGAGCGATGGTCGTGTAGTTCGAGAAATACAGGAACGACGCGACGGCCGCCAGCGCGGAGCCGATGATGAAGGTGAAGGAGATGACGGAGTTGATCCGGATGCCCATGAGCTGCGCCGTCTCAAAATCCTTGGAGGCCGCGCGCATGGCCATGCCGACCTTCGTGCGCTTGATGAGGACGACCAGCCCGACGACCAGCAGCAGCGTCAGGATCGGAGTGATGACGGTCACGCGCTTGGTGGACGCGCCGAGGATGGTGATGGTGTCGGTGATCCACGGCAGCTCCGGGTACTGCTTGGGCACGCCGCCCGTCACGTAGTACGCGAGGTTCTGCAGCAGATAGCTCACGCCGATGGCGGAGATCATGACGGACATTCTGGGTGCCTGGCGCAGGGGCTTGTAGGCGCAGCGCTCAATGGCGAAGCCAAGCGCGACCGTCAGCACGACGACGGCGGGAATGGAGACGTACAGTGGCATGGAAGCCGAGAGATAGACCATGATCAGGCCTGCAACCATGAAGATATCGCCGTGCGCGAAGTTGATCAGGCGCAGGATACCGTAGACCATGGTGTAGCCGACCGCGATGAGCGCATACTGGCCGCCGGCGGAAATACCGGCGAGTATGTAGGGCAGCCATTGCTTGATAAAACCCATGGGGGACCTCCTGAATGATGTTTATCGCCATGTCCAAACCGCGAACCGCCCGCATGAGGCCAGCTTGGACGCGGCGATAAAGAATGGGTCATCCGGCAGCGGGTTCGATCGCTGCCGGATGAAAATGTGTACCGGCCAAGTAACCGATGATCCAATCGCCTGCGGCTGTCAGCGGATCTTCTGCCGCAACTGTGCAGTTTGAAAAACTTGAAATACACAAAGTATGCCTGCGCTTTCCAAACTTTCATCTGCGGCAAAATCTCTCGCTGACAACTCTTGTCGATCGAATCATCGGTTACTCTGAGATTTCCTCCGGCCGGAAACCATTGTGGTCAGTATTGCGAAATCAGTCGGCGTTCTGGACCTTGTAGAACTGGAAGCCGCCGTCGATCGCCTGCTTGATGTAAGCGGTGCTCTTGATCGCGTCGCCGTTGGCGTCGAAGCTGATGGAGCCGGTGACCGCGTCGATGGACAGGCCAGCCAGCGCGTCGCGGATGGCGGTGCCATCGGTGGACTGGGCCTTTTCGATGGCTGCGACCGCGGTCATGTAGGCGTCATAGCCGAGGGCGGAGACCGCCGCGACAACGTCGTTGCCGCCGTTGTTGGTGAGGTTCTGGGAGTTGCCGTTCAGCCATGCCTTGTAGCCGGTGACGAACTCCTTGGCCAGGCCGGACTCGTCGTTCTCGTCAAAGAACGTGGAGACGAAGACCTGCATGTCGGTGCCGTTCTGCGCGTCGGAGATCGCGGAGTTCTCCCACGTGTCGCCGCCGAGGATGGGGAGGCTGATGCCGAGGGCGGAAGCCTGCTCGATGATCTGCGGGGCGTAGGCGATGGCGGACGGCGCGAAGATGACGTCGGCGCCGCCGGCGACCGCGTTGTTGAGGTACGCGGAGAAGTCCGCCGTGCCTTCGACGAAGGTCTCGTCGGCTACGATCTCGCCGCCGGCAGCTTCAAAGGCGATGACGAAGTTCTTGGCCAGGCCGACGGTGTAGTCGTCGCCGAGCATGGACAGGACGTAGGCCTTCTTGGCGCCGAACTCTTCCATGGCGAACGAGGCCATGACGGAGCCCTGGAACGGATCGAGGAAGCAGACGCGGAAGTAGTAGTCGTTGCCGGCGGTGACGGCTGCGTTGGTGCAGGAGCAGCCGATGGCCGGGATCTTGGCGTTTGCAAAGTAGGTGCCGGCGGCGATGGAGACGCCGGAGCCGTAGGAGCCGAGGACGACGGAGACCTTATCGGCGACCAGTTGCTGGGCCGCGGAGACGGCCTTGTCGGTCGAGGACTGGTTATCCTGGATGTCGAGCTCGATCTTGTATTCTTCGCCGCCAATGGTCACGGTCGGCTTGACGGAGTTGGCGTACTGGATGCCCAGGACCTCCTGCTTGCCGCCGGCGCCGTTGTCGCCGGACTGCGGCTCAAATACGCCGATCTTGATGACCTTGGAGCCGCTGGATGCGCAGCCTGCGAACAGGCACATGACCATAACGGCCGCCAGAAGCAGAGCGATGATCTTTTTCATAGAATTTTTCCTCCTTCTGTCCATGTACGGTAGACAAGTGTGCATGAACTTATAGTCGACATTATAGCGAAGTAAAGCGCAAAATGCAAGCCCGAATTGCTTGGTTTTTGAAAAAAATTCACGCAGTGCGGACAAGTGTCTTCGTCATTCTGCACAAAACTGGAATTCTGACAAAAAAAGACGCCCGGCGGCAGGAGATCCTGCCGCCGGACGGGGTATTTGGGGAGGAGCCGGCTTACAGCTCGCAGTTGCCGACGGTCCGCGGGAACGGGAGGACGTCGCGGATGTTGGACATGCCGGTCAGGTACATGACGCAGCGCTCAAAGCCCAGGCCAAAGCCCGCGTGGCGGGTCGAGCCATACTTGCGCAGGTCAAGATAGAACTGATAGTCCTTCTCCTTCAGGCCGCACTCGTGCATTCTCTGCAGCAGCGTGTCGTAGTCGTCCTCACGCTGGCTGCCGCCGATGATCTCGCCGATGCCGGGCACCAGGCAGTCCATGGCCGCGACGGTCTTGCCGTCGGGGTTGAGCTTCATGTAGAACGCCTTGATCTCCTTCGGATAATCGGTGACGAAGACCGGGCGCTTGAAGATCTGCTCGGTGAGATAGCGCTCATGCTCGGTCTGCAGGTCGCAGCCCCAGAAGACCTTGTAGTCGAACTTGTCGTTGTGCTCCTCGAGGAGCTTGACGGCCTCGGTGTAGGTGACGTGGCCGAAGTCGGAGGTCATGACGTGCTGCAGACGGTCGATCAGGCCCTTGTCGACGAACTGGTTGAAGAAGGCCATCTCCTCCGGCGCGTGGTCGAGGACGTAGGCGATGATAAACTTGATCATATCCTCGGCGAGCTTCATGTCGTCGGAGAGGTCGGCGAACGCGATCTCCGGCTCGATCATCCAGAACTCGGCCGCGTGGCGGGTGGTGTTGGAGTTTTCGGCGCGGAATGTCGGACCGAAGGTGTAGACGTTGCGGAAGGTCTGCGCGAATGCCTCGACGTTCAGCTGACCGGAGACGGTCAGGTTCGTCTCCTTGCCGAAGAAGTCCTTGCTGTAGTCGATCCTGCCGTCTTCAGTGCGGGGCAGGTTATCAAGATCGAGCGTCGTCACCTGGAACATCTCGCCTGCGCCCTCGCAGTCGGAGCCTGTGATGAGCGGCGTGTGGACGTAGACGAAGCCGCGCTCCTGGAAGAACTTGTGGATGGCGTAGGCAATGATGCTGCGCACGCGGAAGACGGCCTGGAAGGTGTTCGTGCGCGGACGCAGATGCGTCACGGTGCGCAGATACTCCATCGAATGGCGCTTGGGCTGGATGGGATAATCCGGGGTGGACGGGCCCTCGACGAAGACCTCTCTCGCCTGCAGCTCAAACGGCTGCTTGGCCTCGGGCGTCAGGACGAGCGTGCCGGTGACGATGACGGCCGCGCCGATGTTCAGCTTGGAGATCTCGGCGAAGTTCGCGAGCTCGGAGCCGTAGACGACCTGTACCTGCGAAAAGAACGTGCCGTCGGACAGGTTGATGAAGCCGAAATTCTTGCTTGCGCGCAGATTGCGCACCCAGCCGCCGACCTTGATCTGCTTGCCGGCATAGGCGTCAGTCTCTTTGAAAAGGGAACGGACAGAAATGAGCTGTTCCATGGTGATCGATCCTCTCTATGATAAAATGTCGGAAGTTACAGAAGCAGGATGCCCGCGCTGCGGCAGGCGTCGATGGTGGCCTTGTCCCAGATGCTAGACTGGACCTCCCCGATGTGGCAGGTACCGATCATCAGCATGCACACGCGGCTCTGGCCGATGCCGCCGCCCATGGTCAGAGGCAGCTCGCCGTGCAGGAGCATTTTGTGGAAGGGCAGATCGCGGCGGTCGTCGCAGCCGGCCAGCGTCAGCTGCCGGTCGAGCGAAGCCTCGTCGACGCGGATGCCCATGGAGGAGATCTCAAACGCGCACTCCAGGACCTGGTTCCACATCAGGATATCGCCGTTGAGCTGCCAGTCGTCATAGTCGGGCGCGCGGCCGTCATGCGGCTGGCCGGACTTCAGCTTGCCGCCGATCTGCATGAGAAACACGCTGTGGTGCTCGCGGACGATCGCGTTCTCGCGCTCCTTGGGGGACTTGTCGGGATAGAGGTCTTCCAGCTCCTGTGTGGTGATGAAATACACGTCGCGCTCGAGCTTCGTGTGAAGGCTCGGGAAAGCCACGCCGAGGGCGTCATTCGTCTCGCAGACCGCGCCCACGATGTCGCGCACGGTGCGCTTGAGATAGTCCACGGTGCGGTCTTCGCGGGCGATGACCTTTTCCCAGTCCCACTGGTCGACGTAGACGGAGTGGAGGTTGTCGACCTCCTCGTCACGCCGGATGGCGTTCATATCGGTAAACAGGCCCTTGCCGACGTTGAACTGGTAGCGCTTCAGCGCCAGCCGCTTCCACTTGGCCAGCGAATGCACGACCTGCGCCTCCGCGCCGACGTCCGGGATGTCGAAACTGACCGGGCGCTCATAGCCGTTCAGATTGTCGTTCAGGCCGGAAGCCTCCTCCACGAACAGCGGCGCGGATACGCGGCGCAGATTCAGCGCGTTGGACAGATTCGTCTGGAAATTGCTCTTGATGAATTCAATGGCGTGCTGCAGCTCGTAGACGGACAGGGGCGCGTGGTAGCCCTGCGGGATCGTGACCTTGCTCATGGGGAAGCCTCGCTTTCGTACGAAAAATTTACAAAGTATTATACACCAGTTTCCCCCGCCATGCAAGCCGGAAGTCGGAAATATGCAGAGTTTTTGCACTGCGCGTCCGGAAAAAGGGAGCCCCTGGGGCTCCCTGCGCTTATTTGATTTTGAAGCGGATGTCGTCGCCGCAGAACTGGCAGAGGCGGTAGGTGCCGAGGATGCGCGAGGCGATCTGCGGCGAATAGCGCGAGGCCAGCTCGCCCGGCGTGAGATTCGTCGAGAGAATGACGGGCTTTTTCTCCATCAGGCGGGTGTTGAGCAGCTGATAGAGGACGGAGACGGTAAACTGCGTCGTCATCTCCGTGCCGAGATCGTCGATGATCAGCAGATCACAGTCGAAAACATCCTCTGTGCGGGCTGCATCCGGCTGCGGCCGGAATTTGTCCTCCTCAAAGGCGGCAAACAGCTGCCCCACCGGCGCGTAGCTGACGGAAAACCCCCGCTCCGCGACGACGCGCGCCACGCAGGCGGACAGGAACGTCTTTCCCAGCCCGGTCGCGCCGGAGAAGACCAGCGACTGGCCGTCCGCCGGGAAGCTCTGCGCGTAGTTCTGCGCCATGCGGTAGGTCGCGCGCATGAGCTCACGCGGACTGCTGTGGTATTTTGCGTCGTACTGGTCAGAATAGAGGTCAAGGCGGAACTTTTCAAAGCTCTCGGCGCCGAACAGATTCGTCAGCTCCTTCTTCTGCTCCTGGCGGCAGAGCTCCTTGAGGCATTCGCACATCTCCGCGCCCACATAGCCCGTCCCGCCGCATGTCGGGCAGATGGGCTGGACAGTCAGATCGTCCGGCTCCAGTCCCTCGGCCTGCAGGATCCAGTCGCGCTCCTGCTGGAGGGCGAGATTTTCCTTCTTGAGCTGCTGCATGGCAGCCACGGGGTCGCCCTGGCGGCGGAACGTCGCGGCCAGCACATGGGCGGCCGTCCGCCGCAGCTCCGCTCAATTTCGCCCAGGCGCGGCTCCTTTTCGTAGATCGCCGCGATGCGGGCGCGGGAGGATCGCTCGTTCTGCTCTTTTTCGCTCTGCAGCCGGGCCTCGGCCCGCTGCACGATGGCTCTGGAATACGCCATGGTCAATCCTCCTTCTCGTTCAGCATGCGGTCAATGGCAGCGAGCTGCAGATCGCTGAGCGCGTCGTTGTGCTGCTGCACGCCGCGGCTGTATTTTCCCGCGGCCGGCTTCACCGGCGCACGGTCGCCCGCTTCGATCTGGCTGAGGGTCGTGAAGCCCTGCTCGTGCCAGCTGCGCAGGATCGAGTTGCAGTAGGGCCATTTGAGTCCGCCCGTGGCCAGGCAGGTCTTTTTCATAGGCCAGGCCGATCTCCTTTTTTCGCCGAAGCCCCAGGAGAGCCAGGTCAGGATATAGTTCTCCTCCCCCGGCGTGAGCCTGCGGCCGGAATGCCGAACAGCTCCTTGATCTTCCCCAGCTGCGACTGGCGCAGGAGCTGGTTCTGCATGTAGACCGCCGCCTGCTCCATGGTGTCGATGCCGTGGTCGGCCCAGTAATACGCTTCCTTCTCGATCGACCGCAGCGACGGCATCCGCGCGATGCCGCGCGAGCGCTGCCGCTGGATGCAGTAGTTGACGAGGATGGAGATGACCTCGCCGGGCAGGCCGAGATAGCGGTAGATCGAGAGCAGGATCTTCAGCTCCTCATTGCTCAGGACCCGGCCCAGCCGCCGCTGCGTCTCGCCGGTGATGGCCTCAAATTCGCGGCTCGTGTGCGTCTCACGGATGACGTCCTGCTCTGTATAGACCGGAGCCTGCGACGCGTCGAGATGCCGCTGCGGCTCCTGCGGCCAGAGGCCGAGCTGCTGCAGCGTGGCGCAGGCCAGATCATACCTCGCCTCGCTCATGCGCAGCGCCTCGCGCGCATTTTCCAGCGGGCGGCCCGCCGCAAAATGGAGATACAGCAGCGCCGCGTCGCCGTTGGCGGCTGCCAGCAGCCGCTCGACCGCGTCAGAAGGCAAAGATCGTGGCTCCGCCATGGCAGACGCCCCCTTTCCGTGAAAGCTCATCCAAAATCAAAGGCCAGATAGACATCCGGCAGTTTTTTCTCCTCCGAAAGCCATTTGCACATGGCAAAGGGCGCATTGCCGCCCGCCGTGCGCACGCGGCAGCTGGCAGCCGGAATCTTTTTTAAAAGCGCGGGCAGCACAGATCCGTCCGGCAGGATCTCGTCCACGACGAGCGTATCGCCGCTTACGTGCGCGCAGGCGCAGCCGTAGTGGCTGCCGAGCTCCAGCCGGTAGAAGCCGGACATGGACGCCTGATACCGCAGGTCGGCGAGCGTATAGCGCACATGCGGCGTGTCGTAGAGGATCGTCTCGCGCAGGCCCGCATAGTCGACCGGCGTCAGCTCCTCGCATACACCGCGCGCCTCCGGCGCGGGTCCATCGTCGAGGAAATCGCTTTTCTGCGTGCAGAAGCCCATCGTCTCATAGTACGCGCGCAGCGCGTCCGTCGCGGGGACGAGTATCAGGCAGTCAAAATACCGCTTTTTCAGCTCCTTTTCCGCGAAGGCCAGCAGCTTCCGGCACACGCCCTGCTTCCGGAAGTCCGGATGCGTGGTCACGGCGTAGAGATACGCGGCCTTCGCCGTGCGCTCGCCCCAGGCGAGCTCCTGCGGCAGCGCGTAGGCCGCGGCGATGAGCCGCCCGTCCTCCTCCGCGCAGAAGCCGGTCGCCACAGGGTAAGAGATGGCAAAAAACGCCTCGATCTCCTGCTCTGTATCGCCGAAGCCCAGCGCCCAGAGCGCCTTGAGCTGCGGCAGATCGTCTAGATTCGTCTTGCGCAGGCGCATGCTCAGTTCTCCTTCCAGTCGGCGACGTATTTTTCCAGCAGCACCGTCGGCTGGTACGACTCCTTCGCGCGGCGCAGGCCCTCGGAGCCCATGTCGTCCTCGCGGTTGAGGAACTGTACCTCGGGATACTTCTCCGCGATCATGCGGGAGAATTCCCGGTTGATCATGGCGTAGGCGCCGTTCACGTCCGGGAAGGCCTTTTCAAAGCCGACGTCATAATAGTCTCGGTTCATGCGGCTGCCCATGGAGAACGCGATGATCCGCTCGCCGTCGGACAGCAGCAGCCCGTCCATCTCCAGCTCGTCAAAATGGTCGAACGCGCGCTGCAGCGCGGTCTTTTCCAGCTGCAGCTGGTCGAGCTCCTGCGCGTTCACCGCGGGCTCGTGCGTCTCGTACCAGACGCGGAGCATCTCGTGGCACTGCGGCAGATTGTCGTCCGTGATGGGAGCGGTGAACCAGTCGGGGAATTCATCCTCAAAGCGGTTGCAGTGGTTGCGCTTCGACTGCAGCTTTTTCCCGTGCAGCTCCGAAAGCTCCTCGACGGTGTAGATATAGTCATAGGAATTGCGGCAGGCGGTAAACTCGAACTTCCCCGGGTACAGCGCCTCCAGCTCCTCCTTCTTGTCTTTGGTCAGGCTGCGCAGGCGCAGCGGACCGCCGCGCTCCGCGGCGTCGGCGCGGATGGCCTCGATGGCCCCCTTGATATCGCCCGCGCCTGCCGGGTAGAGATAGACCTCCCGGCCGCGCCAGGACGCATGCTGCGTCAGATGATCGCCGACGCGGCCCAGCTCCCCAAAATAATCGGACCAGAGATACATACAGCTGAATGCATATTCCGCGCCGGGATACTCGCAGTTTTTCAGAATTTCATGCGCCCATACGCGGTCGGCGGCCTCTGCCTTGTGGAAAGAGATCATAAAAAATCCAGACTCCTGTCTTTTCGTAGAATTGTTTTTGATTCTCTGTCAGTATAACACGGCTGTCAAATATTTCGCAACAGCGTTGACAAAAATACGCAAAGCGGATACATTATATCTGAATAGCCCCTCTTTCATTCGGAGCGGGCGGAAAAGAGAAAATACTATGTGCGAAGCATGCAAAAAGAACATTTTATATCACCACGCCGATCTACTATCCCTCGGCGAAGCTGCACATCGGCCATACCTACTGCACCGTGGCGACCGACGCCATGGCCCGCTATAAGCGGCTGCAGGGCTACGACGTGATGTTCCTGACCGGCACCGATGAGCACGGCCAGAAGATCGAAGACAAGGCCAAGGCCGCGGGCGTCACCCCGCAGCAGTTCGTCGACAACATCGTCGCGGGCCCGAAGGGCATCCTGGACCTCTGGAAGCTGATGAACATCTCCAACGACCGCTTCATCCGCACGACGGACGATTATCATGTGGAGTCCATCCAGAAGATCTTCCGCAAGATGTATGAGAACGGCGATATCTATAAGGGCGAATACAAGGGCAAATACTGCACCCCCTGTGAGAGCTTCTGGACCGAGAGCCAGCTCGTGGACGGCAAATGCCCCGACTGCGGCGGCGAGGTCCACGACGCGGAGGAGGAGGCATACTTCTTCCGTCTTTCCAAGTATGCCGATCGCGTGCGCAAGCTCCTGACGGAGACGGATTTCCTCGAGCCGAAGTCCCGCGTCAACGAAATGGTCAATAATTTTATTGATCCCGGTCTCGAGGATCTTTGCGTTTCGAGAACGAGCTTCACATGGGGCGTTCCCGTCGACTTTGACCCGGGTCATGTGGTCTATGTATGGATTGACGCGCTCTTTAACTATATGACAGGCGCTCGGCTTTGAAAACGATAAGTATCACGATCTGAAAAATACTGGCCGGCAGACGTTCATTTTGTCGGCAAGGGAAATCGTCCGCTTCCACTCGATCATCTGGCCGGCAATGCTCATGAGCCTGGATCTGCCGCTTCCCAAAAAGGTCTACGGGCACGGCT
>VOFC01007072.1_pt1 | contig 50031 bp, 96 predicted proteins | sample 5384161 | NCBI WGS metagenome assembly VOFC01 (sample SAMN12384722, study PRJNA508395) | human gut metagenome | isolation source: healthy gut B | host: Homo sapiens | reverse complement strand
GCGGATATATGGAGAGAAAGAGCGTGCACCTTAAGCGTGGAGGTCTCACAGAGGTTTCATTAACTGTGAGAAGTCAGCCGAGCCCATAGTAGCGAAGAAGTCTCTGTAATGGAGATGGAGCAAAGGGGCGAACAATCAACAAGTTTGAGTATGTCTCGTATTGCAGAAGAGATAATCATCTGCCGTAACTAATCGGGCAAAGATGGTCAAATCAAGCGAGACGGAAGGGAAAGAACGCATGGAGACAAGTAGTCTAATGGAGCAGATACTATCTAACGATAACCTCAACAGAGCATATCTGCAAGTCGTACGAAATAAAGGTGCTGAGGGAGTGGACGGAATGAAGTACACAGAACTCAAAGAACATCTTGCAAAGGACGGCGAAATCATCAAGGAACAGTTGAGGACAAGAAAATATAAACCTCAGCCAGTACGAAGAGTGGAGATACCAAAGCCTGATGGCGGTGTCAGAAACCTGGGAGTACCAACAGTGACAGACAGATTTGTACAACAAGCCATTGCACAGGTATTAACGCCAATCTATGAGGAACAGTTCCATGACCACAGTTATGGATTCAGACCGAACAGATGTGCACAACAAGCAATTCTAACAGCACTCGAAATGATGAATGACGGTAATGAGTGGATTGTAGACATCGACTTGGAAAAGTTCTTTGACACAGTAAATCATGATAAGCTCATGACTATCATAGGCAGAACTATTAAAGATGGAGATGTTATCTCTATCGTAAGAAAGTACCTAGTCAGTGGAATCATGATTGATGATGAGTATGAGGACTCTATCGTGGGAACACCCCAGGGAGGAAATCTCTCGCCGTTACTGGCAAACATCATGCTGAATGAACTCGATAAAGAAATGGAAAAGCGTGGGCTTAACTTTGTAAGATACGCGGACGACTGCATCATTATGGTCGGAAGTGAAATGTCTGCCAACAGAGTCATGAGAAATATTTCACGATTCATTGAGGAGAAAACTGGGGCTTAAAGGTCAACATGACCAAGAGTAAGGTAGACAGACCACAAGGACTTAAATACCTTGGATTTGGATTCTACTTTGATACAAGAGCACATCAATACAAGGCGAAACCGCATGCAAAATCAGTAGCGAAATTTAAGAAGAGAATGAAAGAGCTCACGTGCCGTAGCTGGGGCGTTAGCAACAGTTATAAAGTGATGAAACTCAATCAGCTTATCAGAGGGTGGATTAACTATTTCAAGATAGGTAGTATCATGTCCAAGATTTATCTGGAATGAAGGTTTATCAAGCTTGGCTATTTCAGTATATACTCTTTTTGCTTGGAAGAGTTTCATTGTCGAAACAAAACGATATGATTGATGAGCAGGGAAGAGTGTATGTAATTTATACAGTAAAGCATATGGCAGAAAAACTGTCCAGGTCGGAACCACCGATTTATGCTGCACTGAAAATGTTAGAAGAAAAAAGGATTAATAGAGAGGAAAAGTTCAGGCAAAGGAAATCCTAATCATATTTATGTAAAGATTAAACCATATAAAGAAAATGTAATTAAGGACTTAAACAAATTTAATACGGGTACTAAAGAAAACGATAAATATGACATTAAGGAATCAAAAGGAACTGCCTTAAGTAATCCTAATACTAATAAATATATTAATAAAAATAATATAGAAAATAATTATAAATATAGACAAGGAGACAGATTGTAATGGAAAAACAGAATTATAATATCAATGAATCAGAACAAATAGAAAACAACCAATCAGAGCAAATAGAAGAAAAGCAATTAGAACAGATAGAATATTGCAAAGTATGTGGGAAACCAATAACAAAACGCTTTAATTTCTGGGATAAAAAATCAAGGTTGGTTTGTTGCAGATGTGATTGCGATGAAAAAAAAGCCGAGCAGGAGAAAATTAATAAAGAGCAAGAGAGAAAGAAAAAAAGAGCAGGTAACAAAATTGAAAACCGATTGTTTTAGCAATAAGGCAATGTGGAATTGGAATTTTGACAATGAGGATGGTCGAAATCCTAAAATGGAAATTGCACAAAAAATACGTTCTAAAGTGGGAGACCATGATGGAGCAGAATTATGGTTTGATGTTTATTGGAGATGTTGGAAGTGGGAAAAGTTATATGGCTGCCTGCATAGCTAACGCATTGACAAATCAAGGTTATACAGTGAAGATGACGAATTTTATAAAAATCAGAAATGACATTTTTAGTGCCACAGATAAAAATGCTTATGTGGAAAAATTGTGTGATTACGATTTGCTTATTCTTGATGATATTGGTACAGAGAGAAATACGGACTATTCGTTAGAAAATGTTTATTGGGTTATTGATGAGAGAGCAGCAGCTGAGAAACCAATTATAATAACAACTAATCTAAATTTGGATAAATGTAATTTTGACGAGAATATTACATATAAAAGAATTTATGACAGGCTGCGAAAGGTTTGTATCCCTATCGGAATGGAAAATAGAAATCTGCGACAGGAAGATTCTATTGAACATAATTCAAAAAAGGAATTACAGAATTACTTGTAACTGATGAGGGAACTAATGAGAACAAAAATTCAGAATGAATTTAAAGTTAAATTTAGTGATAAGGATAGAAACAAAGGAGTGGACATTCTTGCCTTATGTTTAATAAAAGAACTTGGCAGGAACAAAAACATACCGGAAGAATTAGTTAGAGCAGTGGAAATAAAATATGATAACGAATAGTTCAAAAAGCCAAGATGTTTTGCACCTTGGCTTTGTAAATATTGAATTAACCAGGTTATGATGCTATACTATGCTAAAATCTATATTTGATAACCTGGTGGATAGGAGTAAATTATGAAGAGAAAAGTTGCAATATACGCCAGAGTATCAACGGAGCATGAAGCACAGATTAATGCTCTTGAAAATCAGATTCAGTACTATGACAATATTTTGGCACAGCATCCTGAATGGGAACTTGTTGGAAGATATGTTGATGAAGGAATTACAGGAACATCTGTTAAGAAGAGAAAAAACTTTTGAGGATGATGGAGGATGCTAAAAATGGCATGTTTTCATTAATTTTAACCCGTGAAGTTAGTAGATTTGCAAGAAATACTGTAGATACGTTACAGGAAACAAGGAAACTGAAATCTTACGGAGTTGAAGTTTATTTTACAGAAGATAATATCAGAACGTCTGATGATACAGACGGAGAGTTAAGACTTACATTGATGGCTACATTAGCACAGAATGAAAGCAAAAAACATCTGTAAGAGTTAAGGCAGGACAGAAGATTTCTTTTGAAAACGGAGTCTTGTATGGCAACGGAAATATTCTTGGATATGACAGAGTTGGAAGAGAGCTGGTTGTGAATCCGGAACAGGCTGAAACAGTAAAAATGATATTTAATATGTATCATGATGGAATGGGATGTAAGCAGATAGCATATGAGCTTGAGAAAAAGAGGAAGAGTTACTTCCACAGGGCTTACACATTGGCAACCGGGAACAATTTCGCGCTTACTTAGAAATTCATTCTATTGTGGAAAAAATTGTTTATAGAAAACAATATGTTCCTGACTATCTTGAACAAAAAGAAAATCAACAATTATGACGAGGTTGACAAGATTGAAATTACGGGAAAACATGAGCCAATTATTTCGGAAGAATTGTTTAATGATTGTCAGAGAAGATTGGATGCGAAAACAGTAAACAGACTGCGAGGAAAACATGCAATTAATCCACCAAAAAGTGCCTATGCAAGAATACTAAAATGCCAATGCGGTTCTAATTTTGAACGTAGAAAATGGCATAAATACAAGGATGGCAGAATGCGATATGGCTTTGAATGTTATAAACAGAAAAATCATGGCTCATATCGTACCAGACTTAAAAAAGGATTAGATACAACAGGTTGCTGTACAACCAAGATGTTTCCGGGTGGAAATTAAAGATAGTTGCACATTGGCTATTTAATGATTTATGGAAAGAAAGAGACAAAATTATTAATAGAGCAATAGAAATGTTAAATGCAACAATTAAGGATGAAAATGTTGTAGATTATACTGATGAAGTAAAAAAATTAAATAAAAAACGAAAGAAATATGAAGAAAAAAACTTTCCAATCTTGTTGAACTTCGTGTTGAAGGAGATATTTCAAAAGAAGTTTATGAGGAAAAGAAAGGAGCCTTCAAAAAGCAGATTGGGTACATTGATTCAGAGCTATTGAAGCGTGATGTGAAAAAATTCCGCAATAGTTTCAAATGTAAAAACTCAGATTCAATTACTTACGGATTTGCTGGGAAAAAAAGTATGATGTTATCAGTGGAGATATTCCTGAAGATATAGTGGAAACATTCATAGATCAGATAGTTGTTCATGATGATTATTTTGAATGGAGACTTAGAACATCCACAGAACCGGTGCTATGTAAAGTGGAAGGAAACGAAAAAAGATAACACTATTATTTTTTAGAAAAACGACTCCCACAAGGTTGCCACTCAATACAGGCAGCTATTGCAGATCAGACAAAATAATTTAATACATGCCATAGACCCCATAGAATTAGGGAATTTCGTGATTACAAAGGACTATTTGGCTAAGTACAAAGAGACCGATGGAAACATGAAAAAAGTCAATAAATGGAATGATATTAAAATAAAAGTTACAATATAAAGTAATTATTAAGGGAAGTAAGTTTAATCTTTGCTTCCCTTTTCTTGTCCAACGACGAGTCAAATACATAAGCTTGCTTGATGTATTTGACGACTGCATACAATCCCGAAACAAGCGAAGCGGTTTCGTGGATTATCTAAAAAAATATAGAAAGGATAAGGCCAGGAAGTCACAACCTCTATATATCAAATCGATTTAATCCCCACTTATTTACCAATTTGACCAAACTAGTGTTAAATTTATTTAATTTTGACCAAACTAGCACACTGTACAACCTAAAATATTGTTGTAGTATAAGTGAGCAAGCAGAAATGCTAAAGCAAAAAATTGAATATGCAGTTACAGATTAAACAGAAATGTTTAGATACGTTATTTAACGTATGAGGTATAACTTCGGTACAACTATCAAAACAAATCAGTTACAGTTTGCGAAGAGAACCCAAGGATCGAATGATGAAGGTGGAGCAAGCAAGATAGAAATAAGTGCAGCGTAGTTATCGTCACAAAGGATTAAAGATAGTCCTAATCCTCGGAATTGGCATAGAAGAAAGTAAATGGCTTGTGAATGCATTGTAGCCTATCTGTAATTCCCAGTGTACGGGCGAGCAGGCGATTAAGAATCAGTACACTCACATAGGTTTTCTATATATCTCTTTCAGAGATATATGCTCCGCGAGATTGCAGAGATGCGCATATGAATAATGTCGTGCAAGCACGACGCGCATCTCGCAGCAAGATTCGCGAGCGAATCTTGAGTATAAAAAGAAAGGACAAAAGTTATGACTAAGAAAAGTGAAAGACACAGTTCTTCTAATATTATAGTAATAGGAATTGATCATGGATGGAGTTTAATTAAGACTTCCGATTTTATATTTACTACAGGTGTTAAAGAACTGACAACTCAGCCAGCATTTCCAAATCATATTTTGGAATTTGAAAATAAGTATTATGCCATAGGAGAAAAGAGAGACTAATAGTTAAAGATACGAAAGTCGAAAATGAAAACTTCTATCTTCTAACGTTAGCAGCAATTGCTATGGAACTTAGAAAGAGAGAAACCTGCAGTAATCTGTAGAAAATTAAGCAAGCTATATAAGGTTCCATACGATGAGTTTTGGGATGAAGAGGACAAAGATATAGCAAAGGAACTCCATAGTATCATTGATCTTAGCAATGAAAAAAAAGTGAGATATTTATATAATATTGCTCTTGGAATGCAAGCATTAAGAGCATAAGCGTTAAGGCATAGTCATGAGTGGCTATGCCTTGAAATTTTTATACCTTTATTGTATTTTGTTGTTTAGAAAAAATATAAATCAGAGTCATTATTTTTAGATAAATTCTGGTAAACGTCCTGTATCATTACAGTATTTTTTCTTGTGAAGAGCATACTTGATTAATATAATTCATTGATGCTAATAGCATTCCTTGGCGGTATATGCTATCTGGAGATTTATCTCTTATGTTTAATTTCTTTTTGTACGTATTGGATCATCGTAAGTAGTATCACCGTTAGAATATCTAATAAATTTTCCAACTCACGAATTATTCTAATAGAAATGGACCCTTCAGAAGGAACATAATCTTGAAATATAAGATTAAAATTAGGGATAAGAGTTTCTTGAAGTGTTTTATTTAATTTCTTATATGTGACGATTTCATTTGTGAATGAAAGAAACATTTGTTTAAATTCATCGAAACATGTTTGCTTAATTATTTTATATGCAGCGTTTTTTGAGTAAATCAAATTAGTATCGATTTTGTCGTAATCCTCGTTCAGAAACGGAACTGCAAGTGTATTAGGATCTTCTATTAAAAGTTTGTGTAGTGTGTAATATTTTGCATATGGTCGATATGCGAAAAGTAATTTGTTATACTTCTCCGGTTGAAGAGACTCCATATAAGTAAATAATGTGTCGTACAAATCGGGAAGATATAAATCAATCTCATCATTTGTCCCCATAGTATCTCCTGTTTGGTTTTAAAAAGACCAGAGGGGATAAGGCCAATATCCTTATATTTTCCTTCAGATTTATCATAGTAGGAACTATCCATAACGCTATCGGTTATTAAGTAGGGATTATATTTTTTATATATAGTGTTTGAGCAAATCCAGCTAAGCATTTTAGAACTGGCACAATATATTTGATGATATGTTTTGCCAGATGATCTTATCTTATTAGAAACACGATTGGATAGCAATTGATAAAAGAAATCAGTGATTGTAGTATCATTTTTCATATTAAAACCTCCTCGGGTATGTGAAAATATTAAGAAATATGGTAAAAGTTACTCGTGAAACATATACCACTTATATATAATATATGATAGAATTATAAAAAAACGCAAGGAGGTATTTATGGAAGAAACACTATATGATGAACAAGCAATAGAGTATTATTATGAGGAGATAATGGAAACGTACGGTGATGATGAAGAGGTTAGCGAAGCCTTCGACGGAATCGACTATTAAAATCCTTAGAGAAATTAGAAAAGCGAAGAGTATGCACCAGTGTTAAGGTGAAGCTCTTCGTAGAAAGGATAGGAAGGAGAAAAAATGAAAAAGACAATTAAGATAGAGTTAAATGTAAACCAACGAGGGAGGCTGAGCCGATATTTAAATGAAAAGTTACTTGATTATGTAGATTTTAGAACGGATGTTTTGATTTTACTTGAATACAACTCTTTATCTGTGAATGCTAAAAGCATTTGAGGCAAAATTAGCTGATAAAGGCTTTGTTGTTTATAAAAGTAATAATGGGACGATTAGATCAGGAAATGATATACTAATAGCTATTCGCGTTGAGAGTGATATTAATGTAAAGTGTGTAAAAAATTATGTATTTTATAGTGATAATAAGTCTACTTCATTGGATGACATCCCAGAAAATCTGTTTCTAGAAGTGGAAATCAACAAGTGTAAATATCTTCTTGTTGCTGTAAGAATCAAGGAACTCTCAGGGCAATTAATAATAAGAAGAAAAGAGATGGAAAGACTATTATCCTGGCTATTAGAATATTCAGATATTCCTTTTATTATTTGTGGTGACTTTAACAATCTACGGACTGACACTATAGAAAAAGAGTGGAATTTAGAAGTGTTAGATAAACTATTACAAATGAATGACCTATTAAGATGTACGCCCAAAAAACATAATTCATGGGGAGTATCAAAGAAAGCGAATTCAGATGAGTTTGATGGATATATTGCTGAAGATCATCTTATTATATCAAAAGGTAAAAATATAGGAATAAAGCCTAAAGAAAAGGACTCAACTGAGGAGGAATGTTTAGAATATTCCTGGGATTATCTAAAGAACAATATAAAAGAATGCGAAGTTGATCCAGTAAATAAATATGGTGAGCAAAAAATTAATGTGCCAATAGGATTTCCAGATCACGCTATGCTATTGGCTGAAATAGAGCTAGATGATTAATGGAAAGGGATAGAATTAAATTCAAATCGAATGTTGAGGGAAAATACAATTTATGAATAAGTTATGTACAGTAAAAATAGATTGGTGTCATTTAGGTTTATTTGGAAATAAGGAAATTGAGAAGAGTGAGACAAAGCTTTTCAACACAAGAAAAGGCAGAGCAATTTCTTGTGAATAGCGGATTTTTATACGGAGTACCATATCCATTTAAAATATGTGGTTGGTACTATATTAGAGGATTTAAATTCCCTGTATGTGATAGATTTCTTATTGCAACCACAGAAATGACTATAGTTGATGCAGAGGAGTTGTGCAGTGTAGGAGAATGCATATGAGAAAAGAAAAAAATGAATTATGGAAACCTGGTTTACTTAGACCCTGTTATATATACGGATGCATACGTGTTTATTCCAAAACTTTTTGGCTGGGAAAAAGAAAGTGTGAGTGCGGAGATTATTGTGGGAGACTATCGTATTCGGTGCAACTGGGGTACAAAGCTCCTGTTTAATAGAAGCAAAGGAATAGTAGAGAGGGCTCTGCCATTTAAAAAGAAGGCAGAGGTGTATACGGTTGATATCATAGAGTACCTCGAAAAAATAACATCACATATGAAGTTGGAAGTGCAAAGTACTGTAATGGAATAGAGTATAACCAGAATGACTCTAGCAGTGAGGTAATAATATATAACAAAGATGCAATTGTAATGAAAAAAACAAGTCATGAGGGCTTGCAGATGCAACTTTGCATTGTTAATAAGAAGTTGAGACCAATGGTTAAGGGAAGAAGGTCAATATTATTAGATTTAATAATTGTCGAAAAGAAAAAAACAATACAAGATTGAGGAATGGTTTAAAAGTGTTTTAAATGGAGTTATTAGGGTTGACCCATATACATTGGATCATATGATGAGAGATAATCTTGAACGGATTGATTTTACAGGCTGCAGTATATTCTATCAGAACGATGATGAATGTCAGTGGGAGTATTATTGTTAGCAGGCATATTAAAGTCACAAACACAAATCATAAAAGATACTTATTTGAAATTTGTTAATAACAAAGATATAGAACTTGTTGCAGAACATACTTTATACAAACACTATCGTCGAGAAGAATTTTTAGAAAAAATGTATAAAAAATCAAGGAGAAAGTAAAATGAAATCTAAAAAAATATTTAATAGCATGGAATATTATGCTTCTAAAGAGGCGTTTGAAGTGTACAAGAGAATCTATGAATCTAGCAGCTTTATAAATGAATTTGATCTAGATAACCCGCTTACATGGGATGAGAGAAATGGAAAAGATACTCGAAAGATGCTGTTGTAAGATATAATGCTTATTTGAAAAATGATTCAACCTTAGTTGAAAAGATAGGCAAAGAATTCAAAGTTAGTGGAGATTGCCTATTCAATTTCAACTCTAAAAAACTTCAATTCTTAAAGAACTAATTAAGCAAGATTATGCTGCAGCTGAAAGAGTAATTAGTAAATTAGAAAAATGCAGTGAGATGCACCACTCGGAAAAGAACATAGTGCTCCTTCCTGCCACAGGCGGTATGAACAATCTAAAAGGTAAATTATGGTTTGATGCATCTAGCAATGTTTGCGGCCCAGATGGCCAGTGGCATATAGCTCTAGATAGACCTGATACGCTAGTTTACTGTTTGGATAGATATTATAAATACGGTGATGAGTTAGTGCTTGCTTGTAGCACAAAGACAAATTATGGCTGCATAAAAAATTCTTAGATATAGCAGGAGATGTTTATGCATTTTGCAAAGAATTTTTTTGCTTCTCGATAGAGATGCGGTGGACATATTAATAAAAAGTGGAGGAAAACCAATAAACGATATTGAATCGCTGGAATTCTATGTGGATGCTGCACTTAATTACTAGGAAAACTATAGATAATCTGTAATAAAGAAAGATGGGATTATAAAGATGACATTTGAAAAATTAGCCCTATTGATAGAAAGATACAACATACCTCATGATGTTGAAATATTGTCTGATTCAGGCTGGGAGTGTAATGCGACAAATATGGATGGCATTTATTACTCCAAAAAAGAAAAAAAACAATTATATTCACTCAGGGAACAGGAAGAGAAGAATATTTTGAGCCTGAATGGGAGCTTATTTGGACAAATTTAACCAGAGGAAATATTAATAATTATTTCTGTATAGATACAAAAAAGAGGGAACCAAGTAAGACTAAATTCAGAAGATTTTACTTGCTCAATGCTTAAAGAAAAATTAATAAAGGAACTAAAGGACAATAATGAGTTTGAGCATTATTATGGCATAAAAAAAACGCAAGAAAACCTTGATTATTTAGAACAGAATTTAGATTTGTGCCAACCCTTATATTGGACTATACAGGTATTGAATAATAAAAACATATACGAAGATATGGGTTACATAGGTCTTAATATACAAGGTAGTGATTTAGATTCTGAGATATATATATTTAGGCAATACCGTAATAAGGGATATGGAAAAGCTGTATTGAAAACCTTGGTTGATTATGCATTTGATGGTAGATTGAAAATTTATAACCATAAAACAAGGGAAATCGAGCCATTCAGACCTAAAACGATAAAAGCTACTGTAAGAGTGGAAAATATAGCATGTCAAGCACTAATGGAATCATGTGGGTTTAAAGTACCAGATGATTTTGCTGCTATGATGATTGTATTTGATGATGATTGTACTTCAGATTGTTATAGCATAGAATGCGTGAAATATATATGTGAATAGATAAAAATAATACGATGATATTATTATAAAAGGAACAATAAATGGAATAATAGAGTAAAGTTTTTGTTGGTTTAAAGAAAAATAAAAAATGAGAAAGGTCCTCTTTTTAGGTTATAATGGTTTCAACGAAAAAATCATTTACTAAGGAGTATCTTTCTCATGGAAAACATTGATGAGATAAAACGCATGCTGTTTATGGAATATATTAAAAGGAGATAGATTATGATATATGTTTGTGGTGATACAAATGGCAAAATGGTGTATCAATGCCAACATTAGATAACTTGATTGTGTTAGCAGCAATATTTAATGTTGCAATTGATGACATCATTGTTGTTGATAATAAATCAATCATGCAAATAGGTGCATGAAACAAAGCAGATTCTGATTAACGAATCTGCATAAGGTCCCCTAGTCTAAAGGTTAGGACATAGCCCTTTCAAGGCTAAGATGCTTGGTTCGAGTCCAACCTTACCCACTATGTACACATAGCCAAGTCTGGAAAGGCTACGGACTGCAACTCCGTGAACGTAGGTTCAAATCCTACTGTGTGCTTATAGCCCTTTTAGTTTAATTGGTAGAACGTCAGATTCTGACTCTGAAGAAGTAGGTTCGAATCCTGCAGGGGCCGTTTATAGCCTTTTGGTCTAGCGGTTATGACGCTGGTCTTTGACACCAGAGATATTGGTTCAACTTCAATAGGGGCTGTTGTATATGGAGAAATGGCCCAATGGTAAGGCAGCACATTGCTAATGTGTCGTACAGAAATGTATTGGGAGTTCGAGTCTCCCTTTCTCCGTTTATGAAATCATATATTTTTAATAATACAAACACATAATAAACACAATTAAGGTATATGATAAGAGCATAACAATAGAGGTTACTTAATTAGAATCTGAAAGAATGCCGAATGGCTTTTTATAATAATTAATGATGAACAAGTGAATGCATTTGCTATGAAAAAGAATGATATTTCAGTGGTCGCAATAAATGCAGGGTCAATTAAAAAGATAATGTACAGTGCAAATCTCATAATGTTAAGCGATAAAATTCTTCTGGGAATAGGGGATATGTCAGCGTGCCGTGAAAATATTATTGCGGAAGAATATCCTATTACAGAGGATGGGGACAATGTGCTTTTTGTATATTTCGGGAGATTCTACAAGAGAAGCAGTAGGGTATATGATTGCAAATCTTGCGGTCAGATTTATGTTGTATCATGAAATAGAACACCACGAGGAAGGGCATGTAAAGAGATTTAATGATAAATACAGTCTTTTTTGCAAAGAAGTTTCAAATGATAAAGAAAGGATTGAACTGGAAGAGAGAAAAAAGAGGGAATTTGAAGCGGATATGTATGCAATGACTCAGATTGTTAATGATTTTGAAATCTTAGCAGAAATTTGGGGAAAAGTACTAAATCTTGAAGTTACATATTCTGAAATGTTTCAGTTGCTCGTACCGGCTTTGGTTATCGTGAAAGAAAATCTTTGTATGGATGTACATAATAATGAGCAAATTGAAAATAGTTTTTATTTGCCCAATATAATAAGGGTGGTTATTGACTTCGCAATTATATTCATGGACAAAAAGTGAAAAAAAGTATTGTGCAATGATAATGCTGTGATGTTTGAAACAGGTAGTGAGTATCGACATATGTTTGAAAAGGAAAATAATCTGATAGTATTTGACAGCGAAGGGATGTTAACAGCAACGAAATTGTTAAAGCAATTTGAAAGTCTGGAGAATGTTTTGGCTAATGCGGAACAGATTGACAAACCAGTATCCGAAAATCCGTTATAGAAAGTAGGGATAGGCTGAGGAAAAATTATCAGATAATTAAATTGACTGACAGAGCAGAGATTACATTTATATTAGAGCAATTGAAGTATAGTGGAGAGAGATTTAAAACGAATGATGTGTTAGAAGGCATCAGGTTAAAGTAGAGGCAAACATAATTGTGCTTTTAAGCTTATAATTGTAATTAAAAATCAAAGACGGTTGTATGTAAGGAAGAAACATAATTAAGCTCAATTTAGTGTTGGATGATTCGGTTTAAAAGAAAGGAGAGTATAGCAAATTGCTACGGTAGGAGAATTGAAGTTAGAGGAGTTTATAAATGGTAGAAGTAAAATTTTATGATAGTATAGATGATAAATTTCTAAAATTTGCAGTTATCATTTCTAAAACAAATGGTAAATGGATATTTTGTAAACATAAAGAAAGAGATACTTATGAAGTGCCAGGCGGGCATAGGGAAAGTGGCGAAGATATTTTAGCTACTGCTAAGCGGGAATTGATGGAGGAAACAGGTGCGACAGATTTTACCATCAAACCAGTCTGTGCGTATTCGGTTAAAGGACAAACAAATATGATGGAAAATATAAAGGATGAAACATTTGGCATGCTTTTCTTTGCAGAGGTATTTTCTTTTCAAGAAATACATAGTGAAATAGAGAAAATTTTAATTACGGATAACTTAATTGAAAATTTGACTTATCCTTTAATTCAACCTCAATTAATTAAAGAAGCAAAAAACAGAGGATATTTATAAATAAGAATTGACCGAGTTCTTTGAGCGAGGGATGCTTCTTGTCCGAAGGGGCAAGAAGATGGAATATAGAAAGAATTTAACAAATCGGTATTTGTAGATGTAAGATAACCAAGAGTATATAATTGACAAGCAATGAATCATTTGCTATTATTGAACCGTATATAAATAAGACAGTTCGTTTGTACCATCCTGTCTCTAAATAAAACCAGGACTATTATTTTATAATTCATAATTGGAATTTTTAGAAAAATAATCTATTAAGACACGGGTACAGATGTATCCGTGTCTTTTTATGTAATAAGAAATTCTTTCAGATTTTCTTATTACATAAAAAACGTTCCACTATGGATGCACACTCGCACGAAAGGAAAAATGTTGCTAAAGCAACACGTGCTCGGTGCGTAGAATATCGCAAGCGACATTCTTGATTATACAATTACAATACAAGCAAATGGAGAAAAGTTTTATGTATATTTTAAAAAACAGAGGCAAGTTTTGACTCAGCGCATTTTCTTGCAGGATACAACGGAAAATGTAGCAATCTTCATGGACATAGATGGAAGATTGTTCTTGAAGTTCAAGCTGAGGAACTAAAGGACGACATTCAACATAAGGGGATGTACGTAGATTTTGGAGAATTGAAAAAAAGATTTAAGAAACCTTGCAGACTCAATGGATCATGCCTTAATTATAGAAAAAAATTCATTGAAGCAGACTACTTTGGAAGCTTTAAAAAGCGAGAATTTCAGGATTATTGAACTTGATTTTCGTCCGACAGCAGAGAATATGGCAAAATATTTTTATGAGAAAATAAGAATACTTGGATACAATATGAAAGCTGTAACGGTATATGAAACTCCTGTCAATAGTGCAACTTATATGGAATAATTATAAATAATTTTTTAATCTGAAAGGAGTTGTATATGAGTAAATATGAAGTAGTTGAAAAATTTGTAAGTATCAATGGTGAAGGAACTAAAGCCGGACAACTTGCAGTTTTTATACGTTTTAAAGGTTGTAATCTTAATTGTAAATATTGTGATACCAAATGGGCTAATGAGCAAGAAGCACTTTCTCAAACAATGACGGAAGAAGAAATACTTGAGTATGTTTTTATCAACAGGGAGTTAAAAATGTCACTCTTACAGGTGGAGAACCATTATTAAGAAATGACATTGAAAAAGTTATTACAGTTCTTGCAGAAAACAATCTGAATGTTGAAATAGAGACTAACGGTAGCATTTATCTTGACAAAATCCGTAAGCTTAACAAAGAAAATGTAACTTTTACAATGGACTATAAGCTTTCCTGTAGTGGAATGGAACAGTCCATGAATCTAGGGAATTTTGATATTTTAAATAGCAATGATACTGTCAAATTTGTAGTAGGAAAACCGAGAGGATCTTATAAAGACAAAACAGATTATAGAAAAATATAATCTGTATGGAAAATGTAATCTTTATATAAGTCCGGTATTTGGGTTGATAGAGCCTGAGGAAATAGTTGATTTTATGAAAGAGAATTTAATGAATGATGTTAATATGCAGATTCAGTTACATAAAATAATATGGTCACCAGATAAAAAAGGAGTCTAACATGGAAAAGCATAAGAAAATAGATACTAAAGCAATCGAATATCATATAGCTGGTATTCTTAAAGCTCTGGGTGATAACCCTGAACGAGAGGGATTAATAGACACACCTAAAAAGAGTTGCAAAAATGTACGAAGAAGTTTTTGAGGGAATGAATTATACAAATGAAGAAATTGCAGATATGTTTAACAAAACATTTGCACTTGATAGACTGGAAGAAGAGTCCGAAAACGTGGAATGTAAAAAGTCAAAATGGAAATTCTGATATGGTAGTGGTAAAAGACATAGATATTTTCAGTTATTGTGAGCATCATCTTGCACTTATGTATGATATGAAGGTAACGGTTGCCTATATTCCAAAGGGAAGAGTGATAGGTCTTAGTAAGATAGCAAGAATAGCAGATATGGTATCGAAAAAGATTACAACTTCAGGAAAGAATAGGAAGTGATATTGCAGATATTATGCAGATGGTTACAGGAGCAGAAGATATAGCAGTACTTATTGAAGGATGTCACAGCTGCATGACTGCAAGAGGAATTAAAAAACTAACACAAAAACATATACACAAACATTAAGAGGGAGATTTAACAATGAAAGCAATGGTTTTGTTCAGTGGTGGAATAGATAGTACAACATGCCTTGGTATGGCAGTAGAAAAATATGGTTCAGAAAATGTTATTGCATTATCAATAGCATATGGTCAGAAACATACAAAAGAGATAGAAGCATCAGATAAAATTGTAAAATATTATAATGTAGAACATATTTATCTTGACCTTGCAAAAATATTTCAATATAGCGATTGTTCCCTATTATCACATTCTGATAAGGAGATACCTAAAGAATCATATAATGACCAGATTAAGAGTACAAATGGTTCACCTGTGTCAACATATGTTCCATTTAGAAATGGATTATTCTTATCAAGTGCTGCAAGTATAGCAATTTCAAAAGGCTGTAGTGTAATATACTATGGGGCACATGCAGATGATGCAGCTGGAAGTGCATATCCTGACTGTAGCAGTGATTTTAACAATGCAATAAATGAAGCAATATATCTTGGAAGTGGAAAGCAGATTAAGGTTGTAGCACCATTTATCAATGCAACTAAAGATCAGGTTGTAAAAAGGGCTTGAGATAAATGTACCATATAAATACACATGGAGCTGCTATGAAGGTGGCGAAAAACCTTGTGGTAAATGTGGAACATGTATAGACAGAGCTAAAGCGTTTGAGTTAAACGGAATTAAAGATCCGGCAATGGAATAAAAGGGAGAAGAATTATGACAGGAAGAAGCAAAGAAGAAACAGCAGACATAACATTATTAGGTAATCAGAAAACACAGTATCCATGTGATTATGCACCGGAGATGTTGGAGACTTTTGAGAATAAACATCAGGGAAATGATTATTTTGTAAAAATTTAATTGCCCTGAATTTACAAGTTTGTGTCCTATAACAGGTCAACCGGATTTTGCCACTGTTACAATATCATATGTACCCAACATTAAGATGGTGGAGAGTAAATCATTAAAAACTATATTTATTTAGTTTCAGAAATCACGGTGATTTTCATGAAGATTGTATGAACATAATTATGAAAGATTTGATAAAACTTATGGATCCAAAATACATTGAGGTATGGGGAAAATTTACTCCTAGAGGTGGAATATCAATAGACCCTTACTGTAATTATGGAAAGCCTGGAACAAAATGGGAAGAAATCGCATTTAATAGAATGGCAAATCATGATATGTATCCGGAAAAGGTTGATAATAGATAGGAACATTGCTCACTGAATAATTAAGTGCAAAAAATAAGTAATCTTGACAAAATAGAGATAATATGTTTATTACCTTACTTAAATTGATAAGGAGCTTGTCTTGGCATAAATGAAGACTATAGATTTTACTGTTTCTGAACAAACAGTGTGTCAATAGTCTTTTTTTGTACTATTTTTACAATCGTCATATCAGGATCAGGTATCCAGTTTACAGCATCTAATACAAAAAAAATATTGAATATCTAAATGGCTAGTATGTGTTATAATGAAAGAAAAAAATTGGAATTTATAAAAAAATCCGGTTATTGCAGAATTTTTAGGTATGGCTTCAAATACAGATTTTACTGAAAGTGATTTAGAAAATAGCATTTTGTCTAATTTACAGAAGTTTTTGATGGAATTAGGGAAAGGGTATGCTTTTTGTGGCAAGACAGCAACATATTCATACAGAAAAGCAGGATTATTACATTGATCTTGTTTTCTATAATTATATTCTCAAATGTTTTGTACTAATAGATTTGAAAACGCAGAAAATTACACATCAGGATGTAGGTCAGATGGATATGTATATTCGGATGTATGACGAACTTAAACGTAGTGAAGGAGACAATCCTACAATTGGAATTGTACTCTGTTCTGATACAGATGAGGATATTGCAAAAGTATTCTATTCTTCATGGTAATGAACAGCTTTTTGCATCAAAATATAAGTTATACTTACCAACAGAGGAAGAATTAAGAGCAGAGATTGAAAATCAGAAAACAATGTTTTATTTGCAACAACAGGAAAATGACGAGTAGTTTTTATTAAAGTATAGAAATACTAATGAGTTACTACATTTTGCATATGTATATTTGGAAAGGTTATTATCAGGTTGGAACCCCGTGTCCCAACCATTTTTGGTTTAAAACCAATAAAACCCCCTGCTATGCAGGGGTGTTCCCAGTGAGCTTTAGCTTCAAGTAAAAACCTCCTTTGATATAATAAGTATAGGTTTGCCAACCATACAAAAACATTCAGGAGGTAATTAATGAAAACAGGTGAAATAATAAATGTATTTTATAATGAACGTCCTGTTGGAACCTTTAGCAATTACAGCAAATCACATGGCTGCTTTTGAATATTGCGACAGCTGGATTGATACAGGATTTTCAATCAGCCCTTTTTCATTGCCTTTAGAAAAGAAAGTTTATGTGCCACAAAAAAGTTATATTTGCAGGTTTGTTTGGAGTGTTTGCAGATAGTCTTCCTGATGCGTGGGGGAGATTGCTTTTGGAACGTATGTTAAAAGAAAAGGGACAGAATCCCGATGATTACACTATATTAGACCGGATGGCAATTGTGGGAAACTCAGGAATGGGGGCATTAACGTATGCACCGCAAATAGATTTAGAAGTTAAGTCCTTTAACGAAGATTTAGATGAACTGGCGTATCATGTAATAAAATATTGAATACAGAATACTCTGAAAAAATGGACGAGCTGTATAGTTTAGGGGGAACAAGTGGTGGAGCAAGACCAAAAATTCCGACAGAAATAGATGGAGAGGATTGGATTATTAAATTTCCTACATATGTTGATGAAAGGGATGCAGGCATGATAGAATATCAGTATTTAATATGTGCCGGAAAATGTGGTATTAATATGCCACAAACCCGATTGTTTCATTCAGATAAATGCCAGGGATATTTTGGTGTCAAAAAGGTTTGACAGAAAAAAAAGAAAACAACGAAACTAAAAAATTCATATGCTTACAGCTGCGGCATTGTTGGAAATTTATTTCAATCAGCCATGTATGGATTACAATGACCTGATGAAACTTACCAAGATTTTGACTAACAATAATTGGGATGATATAGATAATATGTATCGTCGTATGTGCTTTAATGTGTATGCGATGAAGAAAATGAAACTTGGCGGCTTAGCCCGGCATATGATTTGACCTATAGCAATACCTACTATGGAGAGCATACTACAACGGTGGCAGGAAATGGCAGAAATCCGGGAATAAAGGAATTAACAGAAGTAGGTGTTAATGCCGGTTTGAAAAACAATATTGTGAAGAGGTAGCGGGGAAATAAGAGGTTTAGTGGAAGACATGTTAAATAATTATATATAAAGAGGAGAAGATTATATGCATGACAATATCAAAAAAAAAATCAACATTGCCGCAAAAAGACAGCCGGCAGACCTGGTAATAAAAAACTGCAAAATAGTTAATGTGTTTACCCACGAAATTATTGAAGGAGACATTGCCATTTCAGACGGAAAAATAGCGGCAGTGGGAAATTACAGTGGAGAAAAAGAAGTGGATGCAGAAGGCAGATATGCACTGCCGGGATTTATTAACAGTCATATTCACATTGAATCATCCTTTGTTTCTCCGGAAGAGTTCAGCCGTTTGGTGGTACCTCACGGAACGACTACCATTATTGCAGACCCTCACGAAATAGTGAATGTATGCGGCATGGACGGCTTTGACTATATGGTAAAGGCAGGGAAAAATGCAGCCCTTGATATTAAATACATGATTCCATCCTGCGTGCCTTGTACACCATGGGAACATGCAGGAGCCGTTGTGGATTCAAAGGCTATCAGTGAAGTTATTAATCAGGACAAAGTGTTTGGAATGGGGAATTTATGAATACTGTGGGAGTGATAAACACAGATTCAGAAGTTCTTGAAAAAATCAGTCTTTGTCATCAGGCAGGAAAGGTGATAGACGGTCATTCTCCGGGGCTTAAAGGGGATGATTTGTCTGCATATGTTACGGCAGGAATACATACAGACCACGAAAGCGGTTCCTTGGAGGAACTTAAGGAGAGACTTAGAAATGGAATGTACGTTATGCTGCGTTATGGTTCTGCCTGTAGAGAGCTTCCTATGCTGCTTAAAGGGGTAAATGAACAAAATTCCAGACGTTGTATTCTTTGTGCCGACGATTTACAGCCTGTGACAATTTTTGAAAAGGGCGATATGGACGAAAAACTTCTTATAGGCGTTGAAAATGGAATTGACCCTATTACAGCTGTGCAGATGGCAACTCTTAATGCAGCGGAATGTTTCCACTTAGATGACCGGGGAGCCATTGCACCAAATAAAAAAGCAGATATTGTTTTAGTAGATGATTTGCAAAAATTCAAAATTGACAAGGTTTGGATTGAAGGAAATCTGGTGGCAGATAAGGGCAACTATTTGGCAGACATAAAGCATATTGGAATCCAAAAAAGTGGCAGGAAGTGTTAAAGTAAAAGATTTTTCCATTGACAAATTAAAAATGCATTTAGAATCTTACAAGGCTACAGTAATAGGAATTTTGCCGGATAGCGTTGTTACAAAGAAAAAAGGTAATAAAAATTAATCGTGGGGAAGATGGAGATTTTAAGTTTGATAAAAATATTGATGTGGCAAAGGTGGCAGTAGTTGAGCGACATCAGATGACAGGTAACGTGGCAACGGCACTTATAGAAGGCTACGGAATAAAGACAGGAGCCATTGCAGTAACAGTGGCACATGATTCCCACAACATAATTGTAGTAGGAACTAATAATGAAGATATGGCATTTGCAGTATCTAAGTTAATAGAATTGGAAGGTGGCATTGTTGTGGTAGATGGTGGAGAGGTTTTAGAATCCATGCCTCTTCCAATAGCAGGATTAATGAGCGATAAAAGCGGTGAGTGGGTTAGAGATAAATTAACCCAAATTCATAATATTGCCTATGACAGGTTAAAGGTAAATCTAATGTAGAACCAACCATGACATTGTGCTTTATGTCATTACCGGTTATACCGGAAGTAAAAAATAACAGACATAGGATTGTTTGACGTAGTGGAACAAAAGTTTATAAAATAGTGAAAAAAAAAAAAAATGTCTAATTGATATTTATATTATTACAGCATACTTTCCAAATACAATCAAGTTTGAAAAAGATTTAAAGACAAGGAGGAAATAGATATGTGTATGTTTTGCAAATGTGATACAGTTAAACAAAGTACTACAACTCATGTTGTTAATTACAAAAATAGTATCATTGTAATTAAAAAATGTACCTTGTGAAGAATGTGAGCAATGCGGAGAAAAGTTTTATACAGATGATGTTGCAGAAAAGTTAGAGAAGATGGTTAATTTAGCAAAGCAAATGATGCAGGAAATTGCAGTGCTAGATTATTCCAAGGTAGCATAAAAAGATAAAGCAGAAAGAGGAGTGGCTGTAGTAAGCCTATGATATGTAACGGCTCAGGCAGCTATCGCTAACAAGTAATACACTGACAAGTGAAAAGAATATAATTACTTAAAATAATGAACTCCTGTATACCGGAAATGGTGTGCAGGAGTTTTTTAACATAAAATTAAGCTGTGCTACATTCTGCTTTTAGGGAAGGATGAAAAAGGTTATTTAATGGATACATGTCTAACAGCGCAAGATAGATATAAGGCATATTTAGACTATTTTGAAATAAAGTATGAAAAGAATTGAAAGGAGAGAACGATGAAAGTACTACTGGGAACAACTAATCCGTCAAAGGTAAGGAGGTTTTCTAAACTGTTAGAAAATTGTGATATAGAATTTATAACATTAAAAGATTTAGAGATAGAAGATGAACCGGATGAGACAGGAAAAACGCCGGAAGAAAATGCAATATGCAAAGCAGGATATTATGGCAAATATTTTGACTTGGTGATTTGTAATGATTCGGGATTGTATTTTGAGGAACTAAGTTTAGAAGATGAGAGACAACCAGGATTAAATGTTAGGACTCCAATGAGAATGAACAGATTATCAGATGAAGAAATGATTGAGTATTATTCAAATCTTATAGGAGAGCTTGGAGGAAAGGTATCTGCCTATTACCTGGACGGTATAGCTGTTTATAACAATGGTAGGATTTCATCATTTATGGATAGAGAGTCAGCAAAGAATGTAGGGGCTTTTTTATATGATAGATAAAGCATCAACTAAAAGATTTGAGGGCTGGCCGCTTGATTCTTTGTCAATTAGTAAAGAGACAGGAAGATATTTTGTTGAGAGCAGTGATTCTGAAAGTAAGGAAAATATAATATATGGCGAGTATGAAAAGAGAATAGTAGGATTTTTAAAGGAAGCATTGGGGATAAAATAAGTATGATATCCAGCAATTCGGATAGCAATTGCTGACAGTACTATTAAATACAGTAAATGAAGAAGTTATATTTGAATATTGGTGTAAGTTGAATGAATATATTGCGAGAAATGAAGCTTTGGAATGGGGAAAACTTCGGACAGGAACAGTTGGTATTTCAGGAACGGATTATGTGCCTCCGGTTCCTGAAAAAGAGAAAACAATAGAAGAGTTAAAAAATATTTTATCATCTACTAGTTTATCTGTTACAGATAAAGCATTAGAAGCATTTACATGGGGAGCAAGAGGACAGTTCTTCTGGGATGGAAATAAACGTACCAGTTTATTGCTTGCAAATCAATTTTAGGATTAACTATTTAAATAAAATATAAACTACCGACTTTCAATACAAAGGTTGGTAGTTTTTTGGTATAATAAGCAATATAAAGAAAACAGCCTGCAAATAAAAATGAAGGGGAATCAACAAAACAAATGCCAATTGAAGAAAAATTAGAAAAAAATATAGAGATGAATTTTTTAGAATGTAAAACTCAGAAGCATTTTTGGTATGGGGAAGAAAATGGAGAGAATTGATTACTGATGAAGAAATGGCTGACGAAGAAATGGTAGATTCTATTTTGGGAAAAAAGAATTTGAAGAACATATGTTATACATAATACATCTTATAGGAACAAACCCGGATATGATAATTAATTAGATGAGAATTTATAGGAAAAAATAGTAAAATTAGAATATTTAGGAAAAAGAATAATGAAAGATATGAACGAAAAAAATATAAAATTAGAAGAAGAGTTTAAAAATTAAAGGTTGAAATGTGGAAAGAAGCAAAAAAGATTCTTGAAACTGAATATCCAAGAAGAGATGGACAATTAGATGGAGAATGCACGGTGCAAATGGCAAAACTTCAAAAGAAATTTAATAAAAAATAAATGAATTAAGAGAAAAATATAAATAATATAACAACATAATTTTCTTAAATATTTATAAACGAGAAAAATGTTGTGCAGATGTAAATCATAAAATAAGAATGTAGGAATGATGACGTATAACAATGTCGGAAAAACTACATTCTTATTTTATAAGTTGCACTATCGATAAATTCTCAAAATTTACTATGAAAAGAGATGAGCAAAAAACAAACAATAATATGTTATCATAGCATTGTGAGGTGCGAATATGAAATATAAAAAATGCGAAAGATATTTTTCCAGATGAGATACTAAGAGAAATTATGAAATATGTAGATGGACAATATATTTACATACCGAAGAAGAAAGAAAATAACGATAAAGTTATAACAGAATACAGACAGGAAATAGACATAAGAAACTCAAAAATATATGAGCATTACCTTATAGGTATGAAGTATTCTGAAATTGCAAAAATGTATTGTTTATCAGAAAAAAAGCGTTAGAAGAATAGTATTAAATGAAAAAAAGAAAATGAAGCAGAAACAAGTGAGCGTACAACAGGTAATGACAAAATATGGTATTGAAGGTGATATAAAACAAATTTATAGCACAGCTTGGAATATTGGTGATGAATTTGTTTTAAAAAAAATATGTGAATTTTGAGGAATTAAAGAGAAATGTAGATATTTTGAGTATTTTGTATAGTGAGCAAATTCCAGTGCCTAAAATAATAGCCACTCCAAATAATGAAAAATATTTAAAAGATAAAGAAAATTATTGGCTTCTTACAACTAAACTAAAAGGATGCAATATAGTTAATGTTAATAAATGTAATGAACAATGGTTTTTCAAAATGGGAAAGATTATTGCAAGATTGCATCTGGCATTTGATGAATGTGAAGGAAAAATCAAATGTTGGAATAATAGTTTATTAGGAGAAATGGAAAGCTGGATTAGAAAAAACATATATGAGTATGACAAAAAATTATCGATAAAAACGAGTTTGAAGATATTATAAAAGAACTTAGATTGGTAGATAAAGATTTATCCTATGGGCTTATACATAGAGATGTACATTTAGGAAATTTTTTGTTTTATAACAATGAGTTTTCAGGATACGTAGATTTTGATTTGAGTCAAAAGAACATCAGAATATTTGACTTATGTTATTTTATGCTTGGTTTATTATTAGAAGATGAAGAAAACAAAGTCGATGAAACGCAGTGGTTTCAATATTTAAAAAACTTGGTAAAAGGATATGCATCTGTAATTCCGATTTCAATCATTGAGAGGAAAAGTATACCGTTGGTTATGGAATGCATAGAGTTGCTGTTTGTGGCGTATTTCATAGGAGAAAAAGATGAAAGAGCTATGAGAGATTCGTTAAAACTGTATGAATTTTGCAAAGACAATTGCAATAAAATAAAAGCGAGTGTGCAGTTGTAAAATGTAGTACTTAGATGAATGTGTTAACAAAACACAAGATTATTAAATGACAATCAAATTGATTTGATATTTCTTTGTACATTTTATTATGATAAAATAAAAATGTATTTAATGTATGGAACAAGAGTAGTGTTAAGTTTTGTAATTTTGCCAACAATTATTTCAATAAATCATGTTGAACAGACTTTAAGTTTTGTTATCTGTAATGTCTTTTTTGATTGGGCCGTTGATAATAGGGATTATTTACGCTGTAATTATTACAATACCAATTGAAAAAGTAGAGAAAGAACAACTTGCAAAAAAGAACTTGAAAGGCAAATCAAGAAAGAGCAGGGATATCGTTAGAGAATTTTGACAATAATGTTAATGGAGAAAGTTAGAGAATGTCTATGGATGAATTATATTTCTATGATTGTAATTTAAATATAAAAAGTTTCGCAGGAATGTTGGAAAATCCAACCCAATGCTATAAATTCTTTTGGCTTGATTCCATAATGCAGTTGGTGGCAAGAGGAGAAAATGAGTTTACGTTTTTGGAAGTTTTTGCGGGCATGATAGCGGATGCATGGTATGCGGTAAAGGAATATCACTTGAGACTAGGTCCAAAATCAGTAGATGGTACAAGTTCTAATCTTTTGGAAAGAGCAGTAAAATAAAATTAGCGAAAATGTGGATGTGAAAAATGATGAATCAAGGGATATTATCATTGAAAAAAAAAAGTGCAACAGTAAATGTGTTAATTCTGAGATGCAGGACTTGGCGAAGAATGTACCATATAGATTACTTTCTTCGTTTGTGAAAGAGTTAGGTGGGAATAATCCATTATGGAGCAAGACTGGAAAGCTTATTAGTTATTTTGAAATGATTAATAAGAAAAAAGATGTTTACTGTACACGATAGAGAATGGTAGAGGATTAACTAAAAAGGTTATTATAAATAAGTTGTGGAACAATTTTCTCATCGATAATATGGTTACAATCCGTGGCTGGATTAAGATGAAAAAAAAATAAATATTTGCAGGATAGAAATCCGGGAGTTCCGGGACTTATTTATAAACTTGAACCGGAAAAAGACAAGGAAAGAAAACTTGAAAATGTTAGAAAGCTTTTGGGACTGCGTAATAGATATTAATGGTGTTGGGTTTAAAGATATATATTCAAAGCGACATATAGAGAACAAATATGCGATAGATCATTTTATACCATGGTCATATGTTGCCAATGATGAATTGTGGAATTTGATTCCAATGGACGAAAATCTGAATTCTTCCAAGAACAATAAATTACCGGACTGGGACGCTTATTATAAGAAGTTTTGTGATAATCAGTATATTTTAAATGAAACAATTCAGACAAACGAAAAGGCAAGAGAAAAATTTGAAAAATGTAAACAACACAATCTTAATTCAATTTGGCCTTTGGAAGAATTATACATACAGAAAATTGAAAAAGAAAGATTTTTCAATGTGCTTTATGGCAGACTTCATCCCATATATGAGTCTGCAATGACACAGGGATATGATATATGGAAAAACTGTTTAATTTAATAGCAATAGAATACCTAAATAATATAATTGAAACTACGGAAGAAGATGCTTGGTCAGCAAAAAAAAAATTAGTTAATCCAACATCAGCCCAGAAGGTAATGGGAAAACTTGGAGGATTGTTTAAACATTAAGAACAATAAAAATAAGGCTAACGTTCAAAAAGAGCGTTAGTCTTATTTTTTTGAAAAGGAGATTTGCGTGAAAATAAGATTTTGATTTTTTCAGGTGCAGGTATTATGACTATTATGGATAAATATATTGAACAGTTTAATTCGCTATTGCTGTAGTATTATAATATTGGAAGAAGCGAAGAACTACAGATGTTGTTAGATTATTTTGATGGCAGAGAACCTGAAAGTCAGCTACCACATTCTCTTTTGACGAAAAAAGATGCAGGAAAGATAGTTTTATCAGGACATTACGCTGAAACGGATGTAAAGAATGCAGTTGATGGAAAAGAAGTTAATTGAAAACAACAGTGTATATGTTATACTGAAAAAGTGGAAAAATAAGAGATAATACAAAGGGGTATGAACATGAACAACATCAAAATATTTAAAAAATAAAATACATACTTAGAACTTTATCGATATGTACATTGATGAGCATAGCTACATTTTCTACTCAGACAAAGGCTGAGGTTTCAGGAGAGAAGGTTACAACATCCGTAGAAGCAGTAACAACTAAGCCATCTGAAAGTACAAAAACTACAGAGACAACTAAGCCCTCAGAAACTACAAAGCCACAGGAAACTACAAAAAGCATCAAATATTAAAAAGTCAATTTTGAATCCAGTCAAGTCTAAGGTTATTTTGCTTGATCCGGGACATTGCAAGAAGCATATAGGTGCAAGGGGTAATGGATTAAAAAGAAGAGGATGTTAATTTGGACATTGGCAAGGCTTGTAGAAATTACTTAAATAAATATTCAGATGTAACTGTTTATATGACAAGAACTAATAGCAAGTGCGTTAAAAAACTTAAGCTAGGCGATTGCCTTACAGCAAGAAATCATTTGGCAAAAAGGTTAAGTGCAGATTCACTTGTAAGTTTTCATATTAATTGGGATCCTGAAAAAAAGAGAAGTGGAGCTATGATATTAGCGGCTTACAATTCAGGGTATAATAAATATGTTAGCACGACAACTCAGGCATTGGGTAGTAGCATAATGGCTAATTTGCAGGAACTTGGAATAAAAAGCGAGGGTTTTTGGTTTAGAACTTTGCATGATGAAAAGTACAAAAACGGCGCAAAGGCAGATTATTACTCAATTGTAAGAGAGGGCGTTCTTAACAAGATTCCAAGCCTTATCATTGAACATGGATATGTTTCAAACAAAAGTGATTGTAACAATTATTTTAAAACTGCTGAACAAAGAAAGAGTTTGGGAATGGCAGATGCAAAGGGAATTATTAATTATTACAAGCTTAGTGCAAAAAACATCGAAGGTGATTTTCAGACAATTTCAGGCAAGACATATTTTGTTGACAAGGAAGGAAATAAAATAGCAGGCTGGGTAAAAAAGACGGAAAGTGGTATCACTTTAATAACAAAACAGCCGTTATGAATAAAGGTTTCTTTAAAGAAGCAGGAAACAAATTTTATTTGAATCCCAAGACTGGAGAAATGACAAGCGGTTGGTTTACTATTAGTGGTAAAAGTTATTTGGCAAAAGGTAACGGAGTTGTAGTAACTAATCAGATTTACACAGACGGAGTGAAAAGTTATTTCTTCAAGAAAAGTGGAAAAAGAAAAAACGGCTGGGTAACATACAAAAATGCTAAATACTATTTTTCAAAGACAAAAGGCATGCTTAAAGGCAAACAGAAAATCAAAGGAAAAAGATATACTTTTAGCAAGAAAACAGGAAAGCTTAGAAAGAAGAAATAAGTATATAGTTGTTGTGAAGGAGAAGAATTTTGAACAAAAATATATTTTTAGCACCGGGAACACACATTGTAGGAAATGTTGAAATAGGCAACAATGTTGGAATTTGGTACAATGCGGTAGTTCGTGGTGATATGGAAGGAATAACAATAGGCGATAATTCTAATGTGCAGGACAATTGCACATTGCACACAGGTAATGGTTTTGCGTTAACCATTGGCAATGGGGTAACAATAGGTCATAACGCCATAGTTCATGGTTGTACAGTTGGCGACAATACAGTTATTGGAATGGGAAGCATTCTTCTGAATGGAGCAAAAGTAGGCAAGAATTGCATTATTGGTGCCGGTGCTTTAGTAACGGGAAAATGGAAATCCCTGACAATTCAATGGCATTTGGTAATCCTGCTAAAGTTATTCGAAATCTTACCGAAGCAGAAATAGAAGACAATAGAGAGAATGCAGAAGAATATGTGAAATTAATGATGCAGGCGGTAAAGTAGAATGCCAGTAACAATAAGAACAATCTTAGGCATTATATGCTTGGTACTTTGCGCGCTGGATATTTGTTTTTTAATAAAAATTAGAAGAACAATGAAAATGGAATCATTAACCAAAGAAGATATTTTATTAAAAGATAGTTTAACATATAGAGAGTTGATGAAATCACTTAAGCTGTTTGGTGCAATAGCAATATTGGCGTTTGTGGTAATAATTTTTAGCTGGTTTTAGAGGTGGATTTTTGGATGAAAGTTACGACTTTGTGTTACATAGAAAAAGATGAAAAATATTTAATGTTACATAGAACTAAAAAAAAGAAAATCACATTAATAAGGATAAGTGGATTGGCGTAGGCGGTCACGCAGAAGGAAATGAAAAAGCCCTGAGGAATGTCTTTTAAGAGAAGTAAAAGAGGAGACAGGCTTGGAATTGTTGTCGTATAAGTTTAGAGGTTTGATAACTTTTGTAAGTGATGACTGTGAGCCTGAAATGATGATGCCTTTTTACATCGGACGATTTTCGTGGAGAGATTATTACCTGCGATGAGGGAGAATTGGAATGGGTAAGCAAGACGGAAGTGCCTAAACTTCCAACATGGGAAGGGGATGCTATTTTTCTAAAGTTGTTGCTTGATAATGAAGAAAGATTTTTTACATTAAAGCTTGTTTATGAAAATGAAAAATTGGTTGAAAAGGCAGTGCAAATCTATTAAAAAATCATAAAATATTCGAGAAATACTTCTAAAAAATATTTATGATAAAATAAAGATGAAAACGTTTCAATTGTCACAACAACGAAAAAAAGAAAATCCATATTGATTTCTCCCGAAACAATAGTACAATCAAGTTATAAGGGTATGAACAGGAGGACAAGATCATGAAAGGAAATTTAAAAAATCTTTATCAATTTTTGGAGCATTGTCTTTTGCTTTTACAGCAGGATTTTTGCTTAGCAATGTTAATGTTTACGCAGCAACTAACCAGACACTTGAACTGAACAAGGATTATTATTTTGACTTGAATGGAGATGGGCAGGCGGAGAAGATTAAGTACACAACACAGGTTAATAAAGATGATAATGACTTCTTTAATAGTGTAAGTTTGTTTATAAATGATAAGAATGTTTACACTAAGAAGTTAACAGATACTTGGGCTAAGTATACGGTTCTTGATATTGACAGTAGTGATAATACTTTGGAATTGAATTTGCAGATTGGAGGCTATTCGGATGTTATGGATTACAGTTCATTTCAGAGATGGAATGGTGCGTCAATTGTAGAATTTGATAACGATAAAAACAAGGCTTTGAATTATACAAGAGAGTATTCTTTTAGCAATGTAAAAGGCAACGGCAGATTTAATATTGTGGTAGATACACCATATTCATTGCCAATTGGCTGTTTTTATGCTAACATTCCATTGAAATTACAGAATAACAAGATTATAACAACTACAGGAACATATAATCTTGTAGGAAGTTCAAAAAGAAGTATAAGTATAAGGCTAAGGGTAATATTAAGGTTTACAAAAAAGCATCAAAGAAGTCAAAGGTGAAATTTACAGTCAAAAAAAGGTGACAATATTAAAATGATAAAAATTAAACCAATGAAGAATGTGGCAAAACGTCCACAGGGCAAGTACGGAGAGGAAAAGCCAATTAATGCTTATGCTTATGTAAAAACAAAATCAGGAAAGAAAGGTTGGATTTACCTAAGTAAAAAGAAATCAAGCTGGGGCAGGAAGATGTTGTTTAAAAAAAAAAAAGTTCCGGGCTGGGGTTGATAAAGATTGATTATGAGCAAAAGAGAAGATATTTTTGAAAAGTTAGATAATTTAATAGAACAGAATCAGTTTGAACTTGTGTCAGATAAGGTAGATGATAACAGGCTTAAAGTTATTTATCTTATGAATGATGCGGTTGAAAGTTTTATTGTATTTGAAAATGCAAGAATTACAGGAGAATATATAAAGGACTATCAGGGAGAGATTAATACATCCCTGACAGTTCAAAAAATGACAGTACAGGCAATGATGAATATGTTTTGGTTGTACATCAGAAAGATTCGGTGTGTACTGTATTTTTTGAGGATGTTAGTTTTGAAGTTAATTTGTATAATTACGGAAGAACTGCACATTTTTGGATTGAAGGTTATGAATATTTAAGACAGCTTGAATACAAAATTTCAATTCTCAGGGATAAACTTGATTATTTGGGAGAAAAATATTGTAATGATTTGGAGAAAGAGCTGGCTAATCTTACAGATTTTCCACCGCTTAATTATTGCTTTTATCCTTCGGTGCCTGAGAAGTATCTTGTGCCAAGGGACAATCCGTGGGAGCCAACAGACAAGGCAATCAAGGTTATGCTTAAGGTGGCAAGAGAGCAGCAGGACAAAATGCTTTATCAGGTTCTTGTTTTATATAAGCAGTTTAAGAACAGAAAGCTTGCAAAAGTTATAGCAACTATGTTACATAGAAAATCTCACAGAAAAGTTGTGGAAAGTCTATGGAAAAAATGACAGAAGCAACAAAGAATTATCCGACAAGAAAAGTTTGGAAAGGCTGCAGACAATGAGCATAAGAAGATTTTGACAAGGGGCAAAGCAACTTCAGAACAAGTTAAAACACAAAAAGATAAAGTCAGAGATATTCGTGGAAGAGCCTTTTGTTGTGGCAACTGATTCCATAGAATACAAAGTGTATCTTATGATATGGAAGAAAAGCCTGATAAACACAAAAGTAGAAATACAGGAAATAAAATAAAGTAAAATAAGAAACAGAAGTATTAAACAATTATTGTATTGCAAATACATAACATAATAAAAAGACAGAAGACTTACAGAATAATTACAGAAAATTTACAGAATAATTATAGAAAAAATTACAGGAAAGATTTACGAGAAATAATTACATGAAAAATTCAATTTTTAGTAACAGGAAAACGGCCCCTTTTTGGGCGTTTTTTGTGCGGCAGGTTGGTCGTTGGCGTATCCGCTGATTAAATTAGATATGTCCAGTTGCATATAGCCTCGGATGATTTAGGAAGCAAAATAGGTTTTGCAGGAATACGATTTCTTTTTGCGGGAATATTAGTAACAATCCTTGCAATAATACAAAAAAAAAAATTTAAAGTTGAACAAAAAAGCGTTGTGGCGTGGCTATTATTATTTGCACTGGTTAACACAGCATTACATTATTTGTTTTCATATGTGGGACTTGGTTATCTTCCAAGTTCAAGGTCAACAATACTCGATTCAATGAATGGATTTTTTTTGCCATAATATTGTCTTGCATTATTTTTGAAGATGACAAGTTTTCAAAATTCAAAGCATTAGGATGTATATTGGGATTTAGCGGAATACTGTTAATAAATATTGAACCGGGACAGAATTTCTTTCAGGGAATTTCATTTAGAGGCGACGGAATGATTCTTCTAAATGCCCTGTGTGGAGCCTTTGGCGGAATTATTACAAGAATAATTTCAAAGAAGATGGATATGACTGTTGCAACAAGTTTAAGCATGACTATAGGTGGCGCATTTTTATGTGTAGTTTCAGCAATAATAGGGCCTGCAGCAAGATGGACAATAACCACGGAATCCATCATAATAATGATTGAATGATTCTTATATCAGCAGTATGCTTTGGAGTTTATAATCAGCTTCTTGCATATCATCCAATAAGTAAAATAGCCATATTTAATGCATTTATTCCTATTCTTGGAGTTATCTTTTTCAAGCATAATTCTTGGAGAGCCAATGAGAGTTAAATATATAATTGCAGGTTGTATTGTGGCACTTGAGTATATGTAATGAATCATTTTTCTAAATAAAATATTAATAAACGAGAGGTAATTAATATGTATAAGAACATTGCAAAGAAAGAAAAAATTAGAATTAAAAAGCTTAGTAGATTATCAGGAAGGACAGGTTGTAAGCAAGACTTTAGTTCAGAATGATTATGTAAGTGTAACTATATTTTCATTTGACAAAGGTGAAGAAATTTCAACTCACGCATCAGGTGGAGACGCTATGGTTACAGTATTGGAAGGAACAGGAAGATTTACAATTGGCGGAGATGTTTTCATTCTTAATGAAGGTGAGACTATTGTTATGCCTAAAGATGTTCCACATGCTGTATTTGGTGAAGAAAAGTTCAAAATGGAACTTGTTGTTTCATTTTAATAAGATGACATATAAAAATTAGGAATACCATTTTATAAATTAGTTCACTAAATAATAAAAAAGAAACGAATTAATATAATAAATTAACAAAACAGTTAATTAAATTAAAAAGTGGCAAAAAACTGTTGCTAAGATTATGCTAAATAATTAACAAGTAAATTAGTACAAAAACTTTATAAAAATCTAATAAAAAGCGTCTTATGTGAGAAAAAAATCATATAAGGCGTTTTTTTTCGACAAAATAAATTCAAAAGAGTTAAGTTATATGATAGAATAAAGAGTATTTATTAATACAGAGGAGATTAAAGTATGGGGACTAAAGAAAAAAATAAAAAGGTTTAAGCATTGCAAAGGTTTATTTATCAAAGCAGATTTTAATAATATTATGCATTGTGGCAGTGGTTCTTGTTGCGTGGTTTGGCACAAGGAAGGTTGTTTCAATTGACAATAAGACTACTAAATTAGGTTTTGAGAATATTGGAGAACTTGCAACTCAGGAAGCATATTGTACTGAAGTTAATGTTACAGATGAGTCAAAGCAGTTGTTTGGAATCGACATTCCTTTTACTCAGAGCAAGTATATTTACAGTTATGATGTAAATGTTAAGGCAGGAATTGATTTTGACCAGATTGACTGGAGCGTAAAGGATAAGACCATAACGGTTAAAGTTCCAAAGGCTAAGATTCTAAGCTGTGAACTTAATAAGGATTCTTTTAAGGTATATCACGAACAAGAAAGCATATTCACAAAGATTACTTTAAAAGATAACAATGAGGCAATGAGCAAGCTTAAGGAGAATGCCAAGAAGGATGCAGAAAGCAATGGACTTCTTGAAAATGCCGAAAAAGAATGCCAAGACTATCATAAAAGGTTTTATTGAAAAAGTTTATGATAGTAGTGAGTATGAAATTAAGTTTGTTGAAAAATAATATTAAAAAGCTATAAAAAACTATCAAAAATAGCATAAAAAATTAATAATGAAATTAGCATAAAACTAGTATTAAAGTTTGGATTAGGAGATAAATATGAGTGAAAAAGTAAGAAAACACATAATCTTCTATGGAAGAGTTCAGGGGTAGGATTTAGATATTATTCAGTATATAAATCCAGACAGCTTGGGCTTACAGGCTGGGTTAGAAATTTGTATGATAGAACTGTTGAAATGGAAGTTCAGGGAGAACAGCAGGTTATAGATCAGTTAATTGTTTTTCTTCAAAATCAGAGATTTATAATGATAGAAGATATGGACATTAAGAAGATTCCTGTTGTGGATGACCATGATTTTTACGAGAGGTAATAACATTGATTATATGGATTGTTTACCTGCTTTGCACTATAACAATCTGTCCTAATATTTGCATATTGTGAAGTTTATGCTTCATTGTATGTTAGTATTGGAACACTGTAATCAATATAATTATATATAAAATGATGATAGATGAGGTTAAGGTTTTGAAAAAAAGGATTTGATAATGAGAAGTATTTAAAGATGCAATCAGAACACATTAAGGAAAGAATTGCACAGTTTGGAAACAAGTTGTATTTGGAGTTTGGCGGTAAGCTTTTTGATGATTATCATGCATCAAGAGTATTGCCTGGATTTGAGCCTGACTCAAAGTTACAGATGTTATTACAGTTAAAAGACCAAGCAGAAGTTGTAATTGTTATTAGTGCTGAAGACATTGAAGAAAAATAAGATTCGTGGAGATTATGGAATTACATATGACATGGATGTTTTAAGACTTATTGATGAATTTCAGTCAGTAGGGCTTTTTGTTGGCAGTGTTTGTCTTACAAAGTTTGCAGGACAGCCGGCAGCAGAATTATTTATGAAGAGATTAGAAGAACTTGGAATTAAGTCATACAAGCATTATAAGATTCCTGGATATCCAAGTGATGTTAACTTTATTGTTAGTGATGAAGGTTACGGAAAGAATGATTATATTGAAACTGAAAGACCACTTGTTGTTATAACAGCACCAGGTCCTGGAAGTGGAAAGATGGCTACATGTCTTTCACAGTTATACCATGAACATAAGAGAGGAATTAATGCAGGATATGCTAAGTTTGAAACATTTCCTATTTGGAACATTCCATTAAGACACCCTGTTAACCTTGCTTATGAGGCAGCAACAGCAGATTTAAATGATGTTAACATGATTGACTCATTCCATTTGGAAGCATATGGAGAGACAACTGTAAACTATAACAGAGACCTTGAAATTTTCCCCTGTTGTTAATGCAATGTTTGAATTGATTTCAGGTAAGAGTCCATACAAATCACCTACAGATATGGGGGTTAATATGGCAGGAAATTGTATCTTTGATGATGAAGCTTGTTGCAAGGCTTCAAAACAGGAAATTATCAGAAGATATTATCAGGCTCTTTGTGAAAAGAGAAGAACAGGAAGTACAAAAAATAATATTTCTAAGTTAGAAATTCTTATGAAACAGGCTGAAATTACACCACAGGATAGAGAAGTGGCAGTTGTGGCTCTTAATAAAGAAAAAGAAACTGACAACAAGCCGGCTGTAGCAATTGAACTTCCTGACGGAAAGATTGTTACAGGTCGCACAACTGACCTTTTTAGGTGCATCAGCAGCAGCTTTACTTAATGCTCTTAAGGCACTTGGTAATATTGATGATGAAGTAGAATTAATTGAAAAAGAAGCAATTGAACCTATTCAGACATTGAAGACTAATTATCTTGGAAGCAAGAACCCACGTCTTCACACAGATGAAATTTTAATTGCATTGTCATCAACAGCAGCTCACAATGAAAATGCAAAGAAGGCTATGGGAGAATTAACTAAGCTTAAGGGATGTGACGCACATTCAACAGTTTTATTGTCATCAGTAGATGAAACTACATTTAAAAAAATTAGGAATGCAACTTACTTGTGAGCCTAAATATGAAGAAGATGGCAGAAAATATCATAAACACTAACAAATAGTTCATAGAATATTCAAAATATGATATGAAATATTTGGTATAATATTTTGATGTGAAGGTATTTAAGAAAACGGATTGTAGATTTAGGTATATGGCAATCTGAAATTTAATATAGGGGTTTTTAACTGACAAGGAGAACTTATGAAGAATAGAACATCAAAAGACAATACAATAGTAAGAAAAAAAAAGTTCAGACAAGAAGATTTAATGCAGATATCAGATATGGTTTAAACAGTGATCAGGTTAATGAATATTTTGAGAATGGCTGGTCTAACGAGCCGGTTGAACCGCCGTCAAAAACTGTTCGGAAATTATAAAAAGTAATCTGTTTACGTATTTTAACTTAGTATTTGCAGTTCTTGCGGCGCTGTTAATTTTGGCAGGTTCATTCCGTAATTTAACTTTTTTGCCGGTTATTCTGGCAAACTTGTTTATCGGTATTATTCAGGAAATAAGAGCAAAGAATACTTTGGATAAGTTATCAGTATTAAATGCCCCAAAGGCTTTAGTTGTTAGAGAAGGAAGACAATTTAGTATTCCTGCGGAAGAACTGGTCCTTGACGATATAGTTATTTTTAAGGCAGGAAATCAGATTTGTGCCGATGCCATTGTTATAGATGGCGAAGTTTCAGTTAATGAGTCATTACTTACAGGTGAATCTGATGAAATATCAAAGAAGCCCGGCGATGAATTAATGTCAGGAAGCTTTATTGTTTCAGGTGAATGTTATGCAAGACTTGACAAGGTTGGTGAGGATTCATATATATCAAAGTTAACACTTGAAGCTAAGGCAATGAATAGTGAAGAACAGTCCGAAATGATTAGAGTTCTTGACAAATTAGTTGGAGTAGTGGGTATATTGATTATTCCAATTGGACTATTACTTTTTGGACAGCAGTTTTTCTTTTCGGGAGCATCTTTTAGCAAGAGTATAACATCTATGGTTGCTGCTGTTATTGGAATGATACCGGAAGGGTTGTATTTGCTGGCCAGTGTTGCTCTTGTTGTAAGTGTTATGCGACTTGCATCAAAGAAAGTTCTTGTGCATGACATGAAATGTATAGAAACCCTTGCAAGAGTTAATGTTTTTGTGTGTTGACAAAACAGGGACAATTACAGAGAATACAATGGAAGTTAACGGAGAGATTCCAATGGATGGATACGACAGTCAGTCCATGGCTCCATTAAAGCAGATTATTAGTGATTTTGCTTCGGCAATGTCTAGTGATAATATTACTATGAAGGCTATGAAGGATTACTTTAATAAACCTTCAGGTAGAAAAAGCAGTGTCAGTAAGTCCTTTCTCGTCACAGTTTAAATATTCAGGAGCAGCCTTTGAAGATGGAAGCTATGTTCTTGGTGCACCTGAGTTCGTGTTAAGAGAGGATTATGACAATTATAGAGAGCAGATTGAACAGTATAGTTCAGAAGGATACCGAGTTCTTGTATTTGGTATTTATGACGGAGTTATTGACGGTAAAGCATTAGCAGGAAAGGTTACACCTCTAGGCTTGGTATTTTTTTTGTCTAACCCTATTAGAAAAAAGCACCTGAAACATTTAAGTATTTTGAAAATCAGGGTGTGGAAATAAAGGTTATATCAGGTGATAATCCTGTAACTGTTTCTCAGGTTGCGTTGCAGGCAGGAATAGCAAATGCAGACAATTATATAGATGCATCAACCCTTACAACAGATGAGGCAATTGAAGATGCAGTATTAAGATATACAGTATTTGGCAGAGTTACACCTGACCAGAAACGTAAATTTGTCAGAGCCCTTAAGAAAGCAGGTAGAACTGTGGCAATGACAGGTGATGGTGTAAACGATGTTTTGGCACTAAAGGATGCAGACTGCTCAGTGGCAATGGCATCAGGAAGTGATGCGGCAGCACAGGCGTCACAGCTTGTTTTGTTAGATTCTAACTTTGCCTGTATGCCATCAGTTGTAATGGAAGGAAGAAGAGTTGTAAATAACATTGAACGTTCAGCGAGTTTGTTTCTTGTTAAAAATATTTTCTCATTCCTTTTATCACTATTTTCTGTATGCTTTATGATAAATTATCCATTGGAGCCATCACAGATTTCGCTGATTAGTATGTTTACAATAGGTGTTCCAGCATTTTTCCTTGCCCTACAGCCTAATAAAAACATTATTCAGGGACATTTCCTATCCAATGTGCTTATAAAAAAAGCATTGCCGGCAGGTATTACAGATTTCCTTGTTGTAGGAGCACTTGTAGTATTTGGTCAGGTATTTGAAGTAGGTGAGACTGATATATCAACAGCCTGCACAATGTTACTTGCAATAGTAGGATTTGTAATTCTTTATAACATTAGTAAGCCTATGAATGCACTTCGCTGGTGTGTTTGGGGCGGATGTATTGTAGGACTTTTAGGTTGCAGTATTTATCTTGGAGATTTATTTGCAATGCGCGGTATGTCTACGAAATGCATTATGTTATTTGTGGTATTTGCCATAATTACAGAACCGGCATTAAGATATAGTACAATATTAATCGAAAAGATTGGTCGAAAGATAGTAGGCTGGATTGAAAAACGAAGAAAAGCAAAAATTATAAAATAAATTAGGATAAGGACTTCGTGTATTCGGGGTCCTTATTATATTATGAAAGTATACGATTACATCAAATAGTTGAGTTATAACAATATGTGTAATTAATGAAGGAGAGGGATAAAATATGGATGAAATGGTTGTTTTGTTAATACCGTTGCTTGGAACAACCCTAGGTGCGGCAATGGTATTTTTTATGAAAGACAATATTAATGCAAAGATTGAAAAGACTCTACTTGGTTTTGCAGCAGGAGTTATGATTGCGGCAAGCGTATGGTCACTTCTTATTCCGGCAATTGATATGTCTAAGGAACAGGGGAATAGCCTGGCTTCCTGCAGCTGTAGGCTTTATGCTTGGAATTTTGTTTTTACTTTTAATTGACAGCATTGTGCCACATTTACATTTGGACAGCGATAAGCCGGAGGGTGTAAAGAGTAAATTTTCAAAAACAACAATGATGATGTTTGCAGTTACAATTCACAACATTCCTGAGGGAATGGCAGTGGGTGTAACGTATGCAGGAGCGATTATGGGACATAGTAAGTTAAGTCTTACTGCAGCTGTTGCATTATCAATAGGTATTGCGATTCAGAATTTCCCAGAAGGAGCAATTATATCCATGCCTCTAAAGGGACAGGGAATGAGTAAGATGAGGGCATTTAAGTATGGGTTTCTTTCAGGTGTTGTAGAACCTATAGGTGCATTTATAACTATACTTCTTACATCAAAGATTATTGTAATATTGCCATATCTTTTGGCATTTGCAGCAGGAGCTATGATGTATGTTGTAATAGAGGAACTTATTCCTGAATCACAGTCAGGTGAGCATACTAATATAGGAACAATAGGTGCAGCAATTGGATTTGTTCTTATGATGGTACTTGATGTGGCGTTAGGTTGATAAATGTGCTAAAATATACTGACGATGTTAAAAATTGATAGGGTTCATTAGTTACATATTAATCAAAATTGAGACGAGGAGAAATATTATGAGAAAATCAAAAAAGTTTTATCAGTTATTCTTAGTTTATCAATGGCATTTAGTATGTCACTTATACAGCCAAATTATCAGGCAAAGGCTGATAACAGTTATTCAGTTTTGGATTCTAATGACAATGGAAAAGAAGAGGGTGCGGAAGTTACACCTATTGATATTAGTTCAGGAAAAGTTCAGATAGACTGGTCTAATGTTAAGGATAGTTATGAGTTTGTTGGAAAGAGAATAACTCCAATAGTGTTATTATCTTATAAAGGAAAGAATTTAAATCCTATGGCTGATTATACAGTTACGTACAAGAATAATTTTTATCCGGGCAAGGTAACTATGATTATTAAGGGAATTGATGGTTATACAGGACAGATAACAAAGGAATTTCAAATTGCAAAAAAAGAAATAGGCAATGTAACTATTAGAACAGAATTCGAAAATAAACAATTGAAAATTACTGTCAATAATGGTAGTTACGCGATGACAAAAGGAACTGATTATGATTATACTGTAGAAACAGATGTAAAGGGGAAGATTACAATTACTTTCACAGGATTAGGTGATAATTATACAGGAACCTATGTTAGAACAATTGAGGCAGAAGACAATCCTAATGCACCTAAAGAAACAGAAACTATTAAGGTTTCAAAGACAAAGGTTACATATGCCAAAAACAAAAAAGGCAAAAGATTAGTCTTAAGTGGGCTAAGATTTCTAAAGTTACAGGATATAATGTAAGATATGCCACAACAAAGAAAAAGCTTAAAAAGCTAAGGTTAAAAACATAAAAACCAATACTCCAAAATACACTATTAAAAAACTTAAAAAGAAGAAATATTATGTTCAGGTAAGAGCATATAGAACTGTTAATGGCAAGAAGATTTATGGTGACTGGAGCAAGGTTAAAAGTGTTAAAATAAAGAAGTAATGAATTAGACATAGAGCTATAATGAAATGATATTGATAAATGTATGGAAAGTAAAATATAATCATTGTAGCAACTAGGAAACGAGAGATTAAGCAGAAAATGAAAGAGAAACATTTAGACAATTTTGTAAAGGACTAAAAATGGTATTCCAATAGCATTGGGTTATTTTGCAGTAGCATTTACACTTGGAATACAGGCAAAGAATGCAGGAATAACGGCATTTCAGTCAGCAGTGGCAAGTTTTGGATTGCATGCCTCAGCGGGGGAATATATTGCATTTACTCTTTTTGGGCCAACGCAACCATTTTTGTAATGGTAATGATGGAGGTTGTCGCCAATGCCAGATATCTTTTAATGTCCTGTGCGTTAAGCCAGAAATTCCCGCAGACACTCCAATATGGAAAAAGACTTATAATGGGATATTTTATAACAGATGAAATATTTGGAGCTTCAATATCTGTAGCAGGAAAGCTTGATCCTTATTATACTTTTGGACTTGCGGCAGTTGCCTCACCGGCATGGTGTGTAGGTACGGCGCTAGGTGTTTTGATGGGTAACGCATTGCCAATCAGAGCTGTAAGTGCTTTAAGTGTAGGTCTATATGGTATGTCTATGGCATGCATCATTCCTGAGGGGAAAAAGAACAAAATAGTAGCAGGAGTAATAGTTGTAAGCTTTGTTTTAAGTTACATATTTAATACACTTTCTGTTTTTGCAGGAATTTCATCAGGTGTAAAGATTATGATTTTGACTGTTATTATTTCATTAGCAGCAGCAATATTATTTCCGGTAAAGGAGGAAGAAAATGCATGACATATATATATGTCTTCTTGCAATGGCTATTGCAACCTATGCAATCAGAGTGCTTCCTTTAATTAATTAGAAAAGAAATTACAAATAAATACATAAAGTCATTTTTGTATTATGTGCCTTATGTAACATTGGCGGTAATGACATTTCCGGCAATCCTTACAGCCACACAGAGTATGTGGTCAGGTCTGATTGCATTAATTGGTGCGATTCTTTTTGGCTTGGAAAGGTGGAAATCTTTTTCAGGTTGCAATAGTAAGTTGTGCGCTGGTATTTATTGTGGAATTGATAATTGTTTAAGAAGCAAATAATTTATAGAAGAGTAGGTTTTATAAAAATATGACTGTGCCAAAGAAGTCATATTTTATTAAAGAAAGCATAGTTATTAAGGAAAGCGGGTTCGTTATGACAAGAATAGAAAAGAAAGAAATTTTGTCAGATGAAAAAACTAAAAAGTAGCAATGCAGGTGTCTACAGTTAGTATTGTAGTTAATCTGCTTTTGTCAGTATTTAAATTGTTGGCAGGTATTATAGGAAAATCGGGCGCCATGGTTTCTGATGCCATTCATTCTGCGTCAGATGTTTTTAGTAGTTTTATAGTAATAATAGGCGTTAGCCTTGCAGGAAAAAAGAATCTGATGAAGGTCATCAGTATGGCCATGATAGATTAGAGTGTGTTGCAGCTATTATTTTGGCAGTGGTACTTCTTATAACAGGAGCAGGAATTGGCATAGATGGTGTAAATAAAATAATAAATGGAACGAATGGCAATCAAACAATTCCAGGAATAATGGCAATGGTTGCAGCGATTGTATCTATTGCAAGAAAGGAATGGATGTATTGGTTTACAAGATGTGCTGCAAAAAAGATTAATTCAGGGGCAGTAATGGCTGATGCATGGCACCACAGGTCTGATGCTCTTTCTTCAATTGGTGCTTTAATAGGTATTATAGGTGCAAGATCAGGATTTCCTATTCTTGACCCTATAGCAAGTGTTATTATCTGTTTATTCATTGCCAAGGCAGCTTATGAAATTTTTAAAGATGCAATAGATAAGATGGTTGACAAGTCATGTGATGAAGAAGTTGAGAGAAAAATGGCCGACATTATTTTGAGTCAAAAAAGTGTAGTTTCACTTGATTTACTTCATACACGTCTTTTTTGGAGCAAAAATATATGTGGATGTTGAAATTGCAGCTAATGGCAACATTTCCTTATATAAATCCCATGCCATTGCACAGGAAGTGCATGATGCAATTGAAAAAACTTTCAGGAAGTTAAGCATTGTATGGTTCATGTAAATCCGGCTCCAAAGTTTAAGGGATATTTGCTTTGCAGTGATTGTGACGGTACATTAACTTATGGGGAAGAGGTTTTGTCAGAAGAAAACGTTAAGGCCATTAAATATTTCCAAAAAGAAGGTGGAATATTTACTTTGGCAACGGAAGATTTCCTGAATATGCTGATAAGTTTAAGGATAGATTCAAGGTTAACGCACCAATAGTTGCTTTAAATGGAACGGTTCTTTACGACAAGGATAATGAGCAGATTATTGAAAAGTGGCCAATGGCAAAAGAGGATTGCTACAAACTTGTAAAATATGTTAATGATAACTGGACGAAAGTTTGGGAATATTGGATTAATTATACAGCCCACGACAGCAAGGGGATTTAAACCACTTGAAAGTGCTCCTGGAGATGGAAGTCTTGAGAAGTTGTTTGATAGTATTGGAGACGAAGTTTTTAAGATTTTATTTATTCAGGATGAAGAAGTTACGGTTGAAATGCAAAAAAGACTTAAAGGAGAAGTTTGGCAATAAGTTTAGATTTGATACAAGCTGGCCTAACGGTCTTGAAATTCAAAGAGTGGATAGTGGCAAAGGCATAGCCGTAGAGTATTTAAAGAAACACTTTAACCAGCATATTCATACAACGATTGGAGTGGGAGACCAGGAAAATGACATTTCGTTGTTGCAGAATTGTGACATTGGTTATGCAGTTGGCAATGCCAAGGAGAATGTTAAAAAAGTTGGCAGACAGAGTTACTGTTCCAAACACTGAAAGTGCCATAAAAGCAATAGTTGAAGATTTAGATAAGCAAAATTATTGATAAAATCTAATAAAAATCAACAAAAAAAAAAGAATTTTTTTTACAGTCGGTTTACACTGGCTGTTTTTTGTGTATAATATTAGTTCGACCGACAAAAAATAATTTTGTGGTCAGTTTAGTGTGCAAAAAAACACATGTATGATAAACTAAGTTTCTTAGTTAGAAAGGATGCTGTATTGAAAAAGGAAGAATTTACTCAAAAAGTAGCAGAACTGATTGAATTGGCTCATAAGAAGAAAGACCGACTTACAATTAATGAGATTCAGGATTTCTTTTTAAAGATGAGGATTTGACAGAAAAGCAAAAAACTGATGTTATAACAGAATTAACAGGAAAGAAAATCAATGTCAACATGGGAGTAGACGTAAACGAGCCAAAGGCACCTAAAGCTGATAGTGCAAAGAGTGATGATGCCGATAATGATTTCCCGGAAGAAGGCGAGGCAACAGTTGATCTTGTTGCAGAACCTACAGATGAGGATATTGCAATGGTAGCAGCAGACGAAGGAGACTTACTGGAACCTACAGACGAGAATTTTGAAAATGATGAAGAAGAGACAGTGGAATTTGATGCTGTAGATTTGCTCGAGGGTGTAGGAACAGAGGATCCGGTTCGTATGTACTTGAAAGAAATAGGAACAGTTCCACTGTTAACAGCAGACGAAGAATTAGAACTTGCCAAGCGTAAGACAGAAGGCGACATAGTTGCCAAAGAAAAGTTAATAGAGGCTAACTTAAGATTAGTAGTTAGTATTGCAAAAAGATATACCGGTCGAGGAATGAGTTTTTTAGACTTAGTACAGGAAGGTAATCTTGGCTTAATTAAGGGTGTAGAAAAATTTGACTACACAAAAGGATACAAATTAAGTACATATGCAACATGGGAAACAATTAATAGAATGTCAAAGATGCAGCGTAAGCTTACATTAGAGTTAGGTTATGAACCATCTACTAAAGAACTTGCTACAGCATTAGATATGACAGAAGAAAAAGTACTTGAAATCATGCAGATTGCAAGAGAACCTGCATCACTTGAAACACCAATCGGTGAAGAAGATGATTCAAACTTAGGTGATTTCGTAGCTGATAACAACACAGTTACACCTGAAGCCAACATTGAATCAGTAATGCTTCGTGAACACATTGATGTTTTATTACAGGACTTAAAGGACAGAGAAAGAGAAGTCATCATCTTAAGATTTGGTTTAAGAGACGGTCACCCTCGTACACTTGAAGAAGTAGGAAAAATCTTCAATGTAACAAGAGAACGTATCAGACAGATTGAAGCCAAGGCATTAAGAAAGCTTCGTAACCCTGTTAGAAGTAAGAAGATTAAAGATTTTTGAATAACTAGATATTATTTGATTATGTTAAAAGGACTTCCGGAAGGGAGTCCTTTTGTTGTATCTGAAAGGTTATGGATATGTTAGACCGGATTTTGTGGTGCTTAATATCTTTTTGTTTTATTAGATGTTCAGTATAGTTAGTTATGCGATCAAGTTCGTTGTCTGTTATGAAAGGCGAAACAACAATAGGATTGCCTTTATCAAGAGGGTGTTCACTAATATAGTGAAATGTGTGGCTTTTGTATATTGTAAGCTTTATAATTTTAAACTACAGGTTTAATTTATTAAGGTTTTCACCTATCCAATATAAATTAAATAAGCCAAACCTTAAAAAAATAAGAAAAAAGGCTATCTAAACTTAATTTTACTTGATTTTTATACGAAAATAGTTTATAAAATTAAGTAAAAACAATAAAGGGTACAAAGACGTACAACAGTTATAGCTGATGTAGTTTTTGTGCCCTTTTTTGTTACTTACAAAATAAATTTTTGTAAATTGATTACTTTATTTATTAAGGTTAGTTATTATCAAACATTTATATAAAGGAGGAAAATCATGAGTCAAAATGAATTATTCAAGAAAGCAAAAGAAGATGGACTATACAATCCACGTTTTGAGCATGATAACTGTGGTATTGGTGCTGTAGTTAATATTAAAGGTGTACAAAGTCATGCAACAGTGGAAAATGCTTTAAAGATTGTAGAAAATCTTGAACATAGAGCAGGTAAGGATGCCGAGGGAAAAACCGGTGACGGTGTTGGTATCTTATTACAGATTTCACATAAATTCTTTAAGAAAGTCACAAAGTCTTTAGGTTTTGAAATTGGTGGAGAAAGAGAATACGGTGTAGGTATGTTCTTTATGCCACAGGATGAACTTAAAAGAAAAACGTGAAATGAAAATGTTTGAAATTATAACTGAAAAAGAAGGTCTTGAATTTTTAGGATGGAGACAGGTTCCTGTACATCCTGAAGTTTTGGGGTCAAAAAAGCAGTAGAATGTATGCCTTGTATTATGCAGTGTTTCATTAAAAAACCTGAAGGTTTAAGCAAAGGTATTGAATTTGATAGAAAATTATATATTGTAAGAAGAGTCTTCTCACATAGTAACGGTGGTACTTACACAGTATCATTATCAAGCAGAACTATTGTATATAAGGGAATGTTCTTAGTAGGTCAGTTAAGATTATTCTTTGATGATTTACAGGACAAGAGTTATGAATCAGCAATTGCATTAGTGCATTCAAGATTTTCAACTAATACAAACCCAAGCTGGAGAAGAGCTCATCCGAACCGTTTTATGGTTCACAATGGTGAGATCAATACAATCCGTGGAAATGCAGATAAGATGCTTGCAAGAGAAGAATCAATGAACAGCGAGTATATGAACAATTCATTACAGAAGGTTATGCCTGTAGTTGACACTAACGGTTCTGACTCAGCTATGCTTGACAATACTTTGAATTTTTTAGTAATGAATGGTGTTGATCTTCCGCTTGCAGTTATGATGTGTATTCCTGAACCATGGGAAAAAATGACACAATAAGCCAGACTAAGAAAGACTTCTATCAGTATTATGCAACAATGATGGAACCTTGGGATGGACCTGCATCAATTCTTTTCTCTGATGGTGATTACATGGGAGCAATTCTTGACAGAAATGGTCTTAGACCTTCAAGATATTACATTACAGATGATGACCAGCTTATCCTTTCATCAGAAGTAGGTGTTCTTGAAATTGATCCTGCAAAGATTGTTGTAAAAAGAAAGATTAAGACCGGGTCGTATGCTTTTAGTTGACACAGTTAACGGTAAAATTAATTGACGATGATGAATTAAAAGAATCATATGCAACAAAGAAAGCCATATGGTGAATGGTTAAATAATAACCTTGTTAACTTAAAGGACATTCATATCCCTAACGTAAAAAGTTGAAACATATGAAAAAAGAAGAACGCCAGAGACTTCAGAAAAACTTTGGATACAGCTTTGAAGACCTTCAGAGAATTATTCCAATGGCTAACACAGGAAATGAAGCTACAAAGGCAATGGGTAAAGATACACCACTTGCAGTTTTAAGTGAGAGAACACATCCTTTATTTAACTATTTTAAACAGTTATTTGCTCAGGTTACTAACCCTCCAATTGATGCAATCAGAGAAGAAATAGTTACTTCAACATCAGTTTATCTTGGAAAAGACGGTAATATATTAGAAGAAAAACCTGACAACTGCAATGTATTAAAGATTAACAATCCTATTTTGACAAATACGGATATTTTAAAACTTAAAAATATTAAAGAGCCGGGATTTAAGACAGCAGTTGTACCTATTGTATATTACAAAGGTATTAAGCTTGAAAAGGCTATTGAACAGGTATATGTAGAAGTTGATAAGGCACACAAAGACGGAGAAAACATTATTATTCTTTCAGACAGAGGTGTGGATGAATATCATGTACAGATTCCTTCATTGCTTGCAGTTTCAGCAGTACATCAGTACCTTGTAAAAACAAAAAGAAGAAGAACAACATTATCATTAGTTCTTGAAAGTGGTGAACCAAGAAGCGTACATCATTTTGCAACATTGTTAGGGATACGGTGCCAGTGCAGTTAACCCTTATCTTGCACATGAAACAATTAAGCAAATGGTTGACGAGGGAATGATTAATAAAGATCCATATGCAGCAATTGATGATTACAATGAAGCAATTCTAAGTGGAATAGTAAAGATTGCCTCCAAGATGGGAATTTCTACGATTCAGTCATATCAGGGCTCACAGATTTTTGAGGCAGTAGGTATAAGCAGTGACGTAATCAATAAATATTTCACAGGAACAGTAAGTCCTGTTGAAGGTATTACATTAGATGATATAGAAGAAAGTGTTGATAAGCTTCACTCAACAGCATTTGATCCATTGGAATTAGATGTAGACTTAACACTTGAAAGTTCAGGTGATCACAAACTTAGAAGTGGAAAAGAGGAACACAAATACAATCCTGCTACAATTCACACACTTCAGATGGCTACATGGACAAATAACTATCAGTTATTTAAACAGTACACACATATGATAGATGAAGAAATGGCACCGGTACATTTAAGAGGCTTGATGGACTTTAATTATCCTGAAAACGGTGGCATTCCAATTGAACAGGTTGAAAGTGTGGACTCAATTGTTAAAAGATTTAAGACAGGTGCGATGTCCTATGGTTCCATTTCACAGGAAGCACATGAGACAATGGCAATTGCGATGAATATGATTCATGGTAAATCTAACAGTGGTGAAGGCGGAGAAAGTATTGAACGTATTACAATTGGGAAAGACGGTTTACATAAATGTTCAAAGATTAAGCAGGTTGCATCAGGACGTTTTGGTGTTACATCAAGATACCTTGTAAGTGCCGAAGAAATTCAGATTAAAATGGCACAGGGTGCAAAACCTGGTGAAGGTGGACATTTACCTGGAAAGAAAGTTTATCCTTGGGTAGCAAAAACAAGATATTCAACACCGGGGGTAAGTCTTATTTCACCACCACCACATCATGATATTTATGCAATTGAAGACCTAGCACAATTGATTTATGACTTAAAGAATGCTAATAAAGAAGCACGTATTTCAGTTAAACTTGTATCAGAAGCTGGTGTTGGTACGGTTGCGGCAGGTGTTGCCAAAGCCGGTGCACAGGTTATTTTAGTATCAGGTTTTGACGGAGGCACAGGTGCAGCTCCTGAAAACTCAGTTTATAATGCAGGTCTTCCATGGGAACTTGGGCTTGCAGAGGCACACCAGACACTTATAGCTAACGAACTTAGAAATAAGGTAGTAGTTGAAACAGACGGAAAATTAATGAGTGGTCGTGACGTAGCCATTGCAGCAATGCTTGGTGCGGAAGAATATGGTTTTGCAACAGCTCCACTTGTAACTATGGGATGTGTAATGATGAGAGTATGTAACCTTGATACTTGTCCTGTAGGTGTTGCAACACAGAACCCTGAACTTAGAAAGAGATTTAAGGGTAAACCTGAATATGTAAGTAAACTTTATGAAGTTTATCGCAGAGGAACTCCGTGAATACATGGCAAAACTTGGCATTAGAACAGTTGATGAATTGGTAGGTAGAGTAGACTTACTTAAAGTTAAGGATGGCGTAAGCGAAGGAAAAGCTGACGAAGTTTGTCTTTCAAAAATCCTTAATGCTGATTTTGCTGATGTTAGAGTTAAATATGATAAGAAGAATGTATATGACTTTAAGCTTAATGAAACAAAAAGACGTTACAGTATTGATTAAGAAACTTGGTAAGGCTCTTGAACAGAAGAAACCTGCTTCAGTTGAAGTTGATGTAACAAATATTGACAGATCATTTGGTACAATCTTTGGTTCAGAAATTACAAAGAAATACAATGACACATTAGAAGATGATATGTATACAGTAAAATGTACCGGTGCAGGCGGACAGAGTTTTGGTGCGTTCATTCCAAACGGTCTTACAATTGAGCTTACAGGTGATAGCAATGACTACTTAGGCAAGGGACTTTCAGGTGGTAAGATTATTGTTAAGCCACCTAAGGAATCTAAGTTTAAACAGGATGAAAATATTATAATCGGTAACGTTGCATTATATGGTGCAACAAGCGGAAAAGTTTACATTAACGGTGTGGCAGGAGAACGTTTCTGCGTAAGAAACTCAGGTGCCACAGCAGTAGTTGAAGGTGTAGGCGACCACGGTTGTGAATATATGACAGGTGGTAGAGTTGCAGTAATCGGAAAAGTTGGAAAGAACTTTGCAGCAGGTATGAGCGGCGGTGTTGCTTATGTGTTAGATGAAAATAATGATTTGTATAGAAAAGTAAACAAGTCACTTGTATCAACAGAAGAACTTTCAAACAAGTACGATGTATTAGAATTAAAGGCAATGATTGAGGAACATGTAAAATATACTAACTCAATTAGAGGTAAGGAAATTTTTTAAATGATTTTGAAGAATATCTTCCAAAATTCAAAAAGATAATACCATATGATTACAAGAAAATGCTTAATGCAATTGCAAAGATGGAAGAAAAAGGATTGAATCCGGAACAGGCACAGATTGAAGCATTTTACGCTGCAACAAGATAGGAGGAATAGCAATGGGTAAGCCAACAGGATTTTAGATTATGAACGTGAAGATGCAAAGGCATCTTCACCTAAAAAAGAATAAAAACTTTAATGAATTTCATGAACATTTATCTGAAGAAAAGCAAAAATGCCAGGCAGCAAGATGTATGGATTGTGGCGTGCCATTTTGCCAGAATGGTAAAAGTTATATCAGGTATGGTATCAGGCTGTCCTCTGAACAATCTGGTTCCTGAATGGAACGATCTTTTTATATCATGGAAATATGGAACAGGCATACAACCGTCTTCACAAGACTAACAACTTTCCTGAATTTACTTCAAGAGTTTGTCCTGCACTTTGTGAAAAAGCATGTACATGTAGTCTTTACGGAGATGCAGTAAGTGTTAGAGATAACGAATATAGCATAATAGAAAATGCTTACAAGGAAGGATATGCATCAGCAAAAACACCTTCAGTCAGAACAGGCAAAAAAGTAGCTGTAATCGGTTCAGGCCCTTCAGGACTTGCAGTTGCAGACCAGTTAAACAAGAGAGGTCACAGTGTAACCGTATATGAACGTGATGACAGAGTAGGCGGACTTCTTATGTATGGTATCCCTAATATGAAGCTTGAAAAACATGTTATTGACAGAAAAGTTAATATTATGAAAGAAGAAGGAATAAAGTTTATTACAGGTGTAAATGTTGGAAAAGACATTAAAGCATCAGTATTATTAAAACAATATGACAAAGTAGTATTAGCATGTGGTTCAAGAAATCCAAGAGATATAAAAAAGCAGAAGGAAGAGATGCCAAGGGAATTTATTTTGCAGTAGACTTTTTTTAA
>VOFC01005583.1_pt1 | contig 50041 bp, 55 predicted proteins | sample 5384161 | NCBI WGS metagenome assembly VOFC01 (sample SAMN12384722, study PRJNA508395) | human gut metagenome | isolation source: healthy gut B | host: Homo sapiens | reverse complement strand
CGCAAGATCCGAATGACGAGCCAGCCATTGAACTGTTGAAGCGCATAAATCCTGACTTCACACCTTGTGATAACGGGCATTATACACAGTTGCCTGAAGGATGGGCTATTTGTAAAATGAAACAGATTACAAGTATAACGAATGGAAGTCTCAAAAAATGTTGAAACACTTAACGGTATATATCCAATTTATGGTAGTGGCGGTGTTATAGGTAGAGCTAATCAGTATCTTTGCATCGCAGGTTCTACAATAATTGGAAGAAAAGGTACAATTAATAATCCTATATTCGTAGAGGAACATTTTTGGAACGTTGATACAGCTTTTGGCTTGAAGGCTAATGATGCTATACTTGATAAATATTTGTATTATTTCTGCTTATCATTTGATTTTAGCAAATTAGATAAAAAGTACGGCTATGCCCAGTTTAACAAAAAAACATCTATTGGTAATGTTTTAATACCCATACCGCCATATAAAGAGCAAGAACGAATTGTGGCTAAAATAGATATGGTGCTTGATACGATGAATGAAATATTACGGGCTGTATAAACAATCCGTTTTTGTTCTGCCTTCGGTGGTATAGGTATCTCTTATTTTGAGTATTCAGAAATCCAATATCGTTTATGAGTGTAACCAGATTGATATGTGACACTCATAAACATTGCCACATAATCAATCTCAATATCACTGTGCATTTTAGAATCTTCATTACTGATGATTTTACCTTGAAAGGGAAAACAACTAGTTTTGAATCTGTTGTAAAATCATCAAAGATTATACAAGGAAGATTTGAGCATATCCCTGTCGCTTCATTGGTATAACCAATTATAAAAGACTTACCTGCTGTTAAGACTGGTATTGAGTAGGAATCATCATAAGCCGTTGAATTTATAATATAAGCAGTAGGTTGTTCATAATCTACAACTTATTCAAGCCTGCACATAGCCCATCCTTCAGGCAACTTCTTATCATGTTCGATATATTCTCTTATATTGTTACTGTATTCATTATAAATCAATGTAGTATGGTAACAAAATTCAAAAATCATTTGGCAAAGACTAATCTCGCCAAGAACACCGTTACATCGTATGTGTGGACGGTACAGTATTTCCTCAATCATTATGGAGAAGTAAACAAGAAGAACCTCTTGGCATATAAGGGGTACTTGGTGGAGAACTTTAAGCCACAGACGGTGAACCTTCGGCTGCAAGGTATCAATAAGTATCTGGAATTTACAAAACAAGAGAAACTGAAAGTGAAGTTCGTAAAGGTACAACAGAAGAACTTTTTTTGGAAAATGTAATAAGCGATGCCGATTACAAATTTCTCAAAGCCCAGCTCAAAGCAGATGGTTATGATGAGTGGTATTTCATCGTATGGTTTATGGCTGCTACAGGGGCACGTGTCAGCGAACTACTCCATATCAAAAGCAGAACATATACAAATCGGGCATCTTGACCTATACAGCAAGGGAGGAAAGATACGCCGTTTGTATATCCCGAAGAACTTGCGCACGGAGGCTGCGAAATGGCTCAGAGAAATAGGACTTACTTCCGGCTACATCTTTCTGAATCGGTTTGGACAGCGCATTACTACTCGTGGAATAGCTTCTCAACTCAAACATTTTGCTGAAAAAATACGGGATGAACAAAGAGGTGGTTTACCCTCATTCATTCCGTCACCGTTTCGCCAAAAACTTCCTTGACCGCTTTAACGACCTTGCTTTACTTGCCGACCTCATGGGGCATGAAAGCATAGAAACCACTCGTATCTATTTACGCCGCACTGCCAGCGAACAGCAGAAGATTGTGGATAAAGTGGTGAACTGGTAAAAAGTTACATTAGTCCTTAGAAGCGTTCTTGTTTACGCTTCTAAGGAATTTTGAATACCGTCAAAAATGGAGAATGTCTCTTCAATCTTGGCTACTATGCGCTGTTGCTCGGCAAGTGGAGGTAGGGGCAATATATATTGTTTTGCCTTTTCAATCGTAATGGTATCAACAGTTGTACCCTTTGAGTTATCATACATCTGTTTTAGCATATATTCGCTTCTCATGATGTGGTAAATATATTTCGCATTTATTTGATAGTCATTACACAAACAAAGTACACTTGCATCCTTGTAATAGAACTTATCAGACTCTTTTTACAATGTAGCATTTGCCAATAGTACCAACGGCAGAAATCATAATATCTGACGCTTTGGGTACTGAAATTTCTCCTTTAATGAGTTATAATGTTCCTCTGAAATATATAATTCATTATCTACAAGTCCATAAATAGACAGCTTGGCTATTTCACGTGCTCTATAAATGGAACACCACTATGCTTCCAATCTGACTTCAAAATTCTTTTTAGCTGATACGACATTAAATATTGACCCTAAATTTGTCGTTATCCACCCGCTCGGAACGTCAAACGTATAATGCCCGTTATCACAAGGTGTGAAGTCGGGATTTATGCGCTTCAATAGTTCAATGGCTGGCTCGTCATTCGGATCTTGCGGTACTAGTTTACCGTGAATGGCAAGATCAAGGATTTTGGATTTGGTATAGGCTATAAGATTTTGAATGTCAGTAATATTTTGTTTGAGCGAATCAATCAAAATATCATACTTAGACACCTCTTCAATTATCCTTCTAACTTCATTTAAAGGCGGTATTGGTATTCGCATATTTTGAGATTGTGTCAGTGATATATTAACCTGTCCGGCAGAACCTCGTGTGGCAATAGAATTTATTTCTGACATTTCCTCTAAGTAGACTTTTAGATATGATACCAACACCTCTTTAAATTTGTAAGAGGGCGTATTAGTACAGCGGCCTGATTAAAATTTGCTTGTGGCAATGTTGTAGGAATAATTGCAAGTTTACCAAGAGGTGGTCCAACAATATTCATAATAAGGTCTCCTACTTCTGTGCGCGAACGCTGGAGCTTTCCATTATGCACTTCTTCTGTAATATATTGTGGATGATAGGCAAAATCTATTTTTTGATTCCTGAGATTGTACATCTTAATGTAAGGAACACCATTCTCTACAAAGCATGTTTTATCTGGTGTACTTCCAGATGCAACATAAGCTATATCTTCCAATTCTAACCATACCACGAATTCCGGCAGCTCAAACGGCACATTCTCATAATGGGGCGTATCGGAAGACTTTGCAGACTTCTTACTCCGTTTGATTTTTGCCTTCTTTTTTTATCAGTCGTTCTTTTTCAGCCTTGATTCGTTTCGAGCAGAACTGATGCTGGTTCATCGTTGGGATCTTGGGGTACAAGTTTTCCATGTATCGCAAGGTCGAGTATCTTTTGACGTAACGCTTTTGTATCCATCATTATATTTCTGTTTGTAATTGTGCAGTTTTGGCTGCACAATTACTATTCATGTTCTTCCAGTTTTTTTAATTCCTCATTTTCTTCAAACTCTTCAATCCATTCCTTCACCTTAGCTTTGCAATAAAGCCTTGGTGGGGAGATAGAGTTGATAAGCAGAAGCATAGATGTTAGCATCCTTAGGCAAGGTAAGTTCCACTAGTGCATCGTTCTTCTCCTTACACAGTAGAATACCAATTGTCGGCTTTTCAAAGTCTTGTTTGACATAGCGGTCGTAATAGTTGACATACATCTGCATCTGCCCAAGGTCTTGGTGAGTTAGTTTGTCTATCTTCAAATCTATAAGCACATAGCATTGTAGTAAACGATTGTAAAACACCAAGTCAACAAAGAAATGCTGCTCATCAAATGTGAACCTTTTTCTGCCTTGCTTCAAATAGAAATCCTTTGCCAAGTTCTAATAGGAATTGCTGCATCTTGTTGATAATGGCATTCTCTAATTTAGACTCTGAATAAACTGCATCGGGTTTTAGACCAAGAAACTCTAATGTGATGGGATTCTTGATAATGTCTGATGGTTTCCCAATAGATTGTCCTTCCTTAGCCAACCGCATTACTTCATCTTTGTTACGGCTCAAAGCCAATCTCTCATAAAGACAGCTTCCTACTTGACGGCTGAGTTGTCTTTTAGACCATTGTTGTTGAGTACATTCTATTTCATAGAAACTGCGGGCATCCGGATTTTCCACCCTCATCAGTATAAGATAATGAGACCATGAGAGAGCGAATGTCGGCTCAGAGATACATTCCTCTGACTTCGGATAATCGGCTAACCACTGGTTAGCCTTTTGGCTCGACTTTGGACAACCACTGGTTAGCCCTTTAGAAAAAACAATATAAAACTGCCGTATATTCTTAAGCGTTGAATATGACCATCCATCTCCCAACCTATCAGTCAGACGTTTGGAGAGTTCTTTCAGCACCGCCTTTCCATATTCGGCTCTTGTCTCTCCCTTTTTGCTCATATTCTACTATATATTGTCCGATATGGAACTTAGTATAAACCTCAGCTATATTGACGGCTGTTGCCACACGTTCCCTTGCCTGCGTAACAAGGTTAACAACCTTCAAGAACAGGTCGTTTATATCTTTATCATTTGTGAAAACCTCTTTTCCCATAACTCAATTTTCTTCAATATTCGCAAGTAGCTTTTCAAGTTCAACCACAGCAGCACTTATCGTTTGGCTTTTTATCCTTTATATCAGCCATCAGCTCTGCCAATGAACGGTTGTCCACCTCACCACCTTGCTTTATCCAAGTAATGTCAAGACTTGTTTTGTCTCTGGCAATAATTTCATCTACAGGGTATTTACGCCAACGACCTTGCGGATTATTCTCGGCATCGTAGGTCTCTACTCGATTATTGTAGCAAGAAACAAAATCATCCAAATGATGCCGTTCCAGTTTATTGGTGGCAAGCGTATGCTTTATGTCTGTACGGTAGTCGTAAAACCATATTTCCTTGGTCGGTTGTCCTTTGCTGAAAAACAACACGTTGGCTTTTACGCCTTGGGCATAGAAAATACCTGTAGGTAAACGCAAGATAGTATGCAAATTAAAATCCTGCAATAAGCGTTTACGAATAGTCTCACCTGCTCCAGCCTCAAAGAGAACATTATCAGGAAGTACAACTGCTGCACGTCCTCCCGTTTTGAGCATAAGCATCATGTGCTGGAGGAAATTTAACTGGTTATTCTTGGTCTCTACATAAAAAATCCGGGCGGTTAATATCCACCGATCCAGCCGGACGAGTTCCAAAAAGGAGGATTGGCAAGAATCACATCTACAAGAGTTGACGGTTCTTTTTCCAAAGAATCCTCACAAACAATCGGACTACGGTCTGTACCAATACCATGCAAATAAAGATTCATGGAAGCAAGCGTCACCACTAAAGGCGTATTATCCACACCATGCAAAGCTTTGTCACGCAAGAAATCACGTTTTTCTTTACTTGCTGACTGACCTTTCATATAATCGTAAGCTGTAAGCAAGAATCCACCCGTTCCACAAGCCGGGTCACAAACCGTTTCCCCCATTTGCGGATTGATACAATCTACCACTGCCTGAATAAGTGGACGAGGAGTAAAATACTGTCCTGCCCCGCTTTTCTTGTCTTGTCCGTTCTTTTTCAAGAATGCTTTCGTAGATAGCTCCTTTTCACATCACCGTCCATAATGAGCCATTGCTCCTCATCAATCATGGAAATGACCTTTTTCAGATAAACGGGCTTGTCTATCTTGTTTTGAGCCTTCGTATAGATCGTGCCTATCAGATTATCCTGTTCACTAAGCAGTTTAAGCGTCTCTTCATATTGTTTTACCAAATCCAAGCCATCAAGTACTATCAAATCTGCCCACTGATAACCAGTTGGAATAGCCGACTCTTCTCCAAACATTTCTACATTCTCGGCATCCATCTTCAGGAACAGAAGATAGGTGAGTTGAGTTATATAATCGGTAAACCCAATCCCTTGCCCGGCAAGAGTGGTAGCAAGATTCCATACCTTTTTGGTGAGCGATTGCTCTGTTGTATTATTTGTTACCATTTCTTTATGCTGCTTTTCTTAAAACTACAAATGTGTAAAGTGAATGAAGTGCCTCGTCTGCCTTCTGCATATTGCCAAACGCTCTAATCATTTGGGCTGCATGGGTAGCATCATCTTCACGAATATCTCTGATAGTACAAGCTCCGTTAGAAGCGATGTAATCCACAATACGACTGATAACCTCTCGCTGTTTGTCAGTTATTTCACGCTGGTTTTGCCCTAACCAAAAGATTGAAAAACTGTTTAGAGGTAGTAACTACGCTATCCAATCGTTCGATTTGGTGGAAAGCAAAGCGCACAAGTTGTATGATATTGGTCAATGCATCGCTTTCTTCTTTGGTAATGGAACGCCTTACCACTTTAGGGTTAACTATGGCATAAGAGTTCCAGAGTTGTTTGGATGTAAAATGATTGTTTGCCATTTTAAGTCTGTTCTCCAAATCCTTTAGCATCGAATAGGTTATAGGCTCTCCCTCATTGTTGTAAATGATGCGCAGTGCCTCTATTTCGTCATAGTATTTTTTACAAAAATCTTCAAAAGCCTCTGTCGTATTTTTTGCTTCCTCAATGGAAAACCCTTTGGAGATAAGCGTATCTTCACCCGGCATCAATGTATTGACGAATCCGGCTGCAAGTATAAGAAGGTATTTCCGAGCATCTGCATGATTGGCAAGCGGAGCGACTAGCCCCTTTACGTTCATTGTTAGGCTCATCAGTGCTTACAAACGGTGGAAGAATGCCTTTCTCCAGTGCATCGTATATTCTGGCAGAAAGTTCCTTCATGTCATCATGAGACAAACGGACAAACTCTTTCCGTTGCGGATCATCCGCCTTGTTGTATATTCGGGCAAGCGTTGCCGCAAGCCGTTTAAGGTATTCATCAGGAATATAGCCATGACTAATACGTTCTAACAGCTCCTTCAACGTAATTGTCTTTGTTGTAGGACCGTCGTCTATAGGTGCCACTGTTTGCGCATGTTCCGTCACGCCTACCGCATCAACCAAATAAAAACAATCCTTGCTGAATGCGTTCGGGGTAACATTGCGAAGTTGCTCATCACCAATAGTACGTACTCCACGCCCTTTCATCTGAATATACAAAGGCAATGACTCCACATCACGCATGAACATCACTACTTCCAGCGGCTTTACATCTGTTCCGGTGGCAACCAACGTACAGGTGACAGCAATACGGAAATCCTTGTCATTACGGAATTGGCGTATCAGTTCGTTACTGTCGCCTGCCGAATAGGTAATTTTCTGAACAAAGCGGTCATCAGTCCGTCCAAACACCTCTTTAGCTATTTGTACGATATTTGTAGCATGAGCTTCATTGAGAGCAAAAATCAATGTTTTGGGCAAAAAGTCCATATTTGGTTCACGTTGCGGGTCATTAAACAATTCTGTATAAACCACATCCCGATAGGTCGAAAGGACTAACTTTATCTGTGCCGGATTGATAATACTCCGATTAAGTTCTTTATTTGTATAGATTTTGGTTTCCTTACTACTTACAATCTTAACCTCACCTGTATATCTTGTTTCTTCTTTAACTCTCTCACCCTCTAATATAGCCCCCCCAGTTTCCGTAACTTGCGTTTTTATTCTATATACCCGACAATCCACATTCACGCCATCAACAATACTCTTTTCCAATGTGTAGTTAACAATGCAGTTATTATTGAAGAATGCCATTGTTTCAGGGATAGGAGTTGCGGTCAGACCAACCAATCTTGCCGTATCGAAATACTCCAGCACCTTGCGCCAGTTCCCATAAATGGAGCGATGGCACTCGTCTATGATAATCATATCAAAGTAGTCGTGCGGTAAGTTGGGATTAGGAGGCAAGGTTACTTCCTCTATAGGTTCATTCTCGTCATCATCGTTATCCTCAATAGTTTCTCCTTTCAAGAATGAGAATAGACGTTGTATTGTAGAAATAACGACATTGCTATCAGAAGGAATAGAAGACGAGCGAAGGCGATTGACCGTAAAGATAGTATTGAAAGCCTCCCCGTTCTCTGTCAGACGGAAGGTCCCAAATTCTCCTTCTGCTTGTTTTCCAAGATTATTTCGGTCTACAAGAAACAACACTCTACGCATTGGTGTATAAGAAAGCATCCGGTAGGCAGCAAGACAAGCAGTATATGTTTTACCCACACCGGTGGCAAGAACCATCAACGCCCGATTTTGCCCGGCACGGAAACTCTTTTCAAGTTCTGTCACTGCCTCATATTGGCAATCACGCAGCCCTTTCTTTTTCAATGTAGGGAGTCCGGCAAATGCATCTTCAATTCCCAGCCTCTTTACCAATTCATGTGGTGTAGGGATATTCATGACCTGCCTGAAACAAGAATCTTGTTCACGAAAATCGCAGAAATATAGTTCCTTGCCATTCGAGGTAAAGATAAAAGGCAATGGCTTTTGGTATGTCTGATAGATATTCGGAACACTTCTTGCGTATAAGGCCGCTTGCTCGCATACTTTTGAAGCAAAAAGCATCCGTTTCTTCACGTTTAGCCTCAAGCACCCCCACTGCTTTCCCATTAATAAAAAGGAAATAATCTGCTTCAAGATTTCCTTTCAATAAACCTTCTCTTATAGCTACAGCCGTACAAGTAGGTTCATAAGCATCCCTATTGACAACTTCCCAACCTGCATCGGCAAACCACTGGTCTATCTTTATTCTTGCTTTATCTTCAGGAGTCATGTTCTTGATATTACAGTTGGATTAATAACATATCAGTTGGAGGCAAATATGGAAATTATCAATCTACTAGACTTCACAGACCGCATCGAGTTGAGAGAATGGCTGAAGGTCAACCATAATCAGGGTGAAATCGTGTTGGGTTGTAACTTCACGCTCTAAACAGCCCACATACGAATGTATTCCATACATTGAAGTTGTTGAAGAAGCATTGTGCTTCGGGTGGATTGATTCAACTCTAAAGAAATTGCCAGACGGATGCATTGCACAGCGGCTTTCACCTCATCGCAAAGGAAGTCGTTGGACTGAGTTAAACAAAGAACGTTGTATAAATCTTGAAGAGCGAGGACTTATGACAGATGCCGGACACCAAGCCTTTGAAAGCCTATTCCTACGAAATAGTTCCCAAAGGCTCTCTTATGGAAGAAAAACCGCATTCCTTGATTTAGCCGAGCTTCGTACCGAACGGAAAATCATTTCTACAATAGAAAGCCCCCATTCGGGAAAAAGTCATCGATACCTATCAAATAGTCGAAAGGAAACAGTCTTCGTACCGGTCGCTTCTCCTCCATCGCTACAATCTGCTCACGTCGCAGCAACAACGTTCGCCACCCAATGACCCGGCAAAGCATCCGAGAAACATCCAAATATATCTTTCTCCGGTTGCGTATATTGCTGTCCCGGATAATTATTCAGATCATCGCTCAGAAACAAATCTCCGTGTTTTTTTTCAAAACATCCATCATTGAGAGTAAAACAATAGCAATCCGAGCTACGAAGAGATTCATAGCCTAACTCACCAACGAGTTCTGTTTCTTCGATCCAATCAAAATCGGCATATACATATAGCGTCTTCATCGCTTACTCTTTCTTCGAAGCACGTTCCCTTGTCTTCAAACTCAAATTCTGCAAAACTTTTCCCAATTTATCTTCTTTGACCAGCCACAGAATATCATCATCAAGCTGCAGAACATACAGCACTCGCAAGTATATTCCGATTGCTACCATCGGTGCGCCTTTCTCTATTCGGAACACAGTCAACGGGGAACAAGTGCCCGTTCCGCCACCTGAGCCACACTCAAATTCCTCCGCTATCGAGCCAGTTTTATCTGCTCTCCACAACCGACATCTTCTGCTCCAATTTTCGAGACAACTTAATCCCCATTGTATTCTTTGTCATAATCAACTTATCATATAATATGTAAAAATATTACTTTTTTATCTATTTAATGATAGATTGCAGACAAAATCGCAAGACTAGAAGACACAGCAGTATAAAAGGCTCTACACTTTTTTCAAACGAATCATCCCCATTACACGACATTTTTCCAAACGAATTAAATGTCTATTCTACAAAAATTACCTTACAACATATATTCAAGATTAGTTTACTATTCAAATGAAAACCAACTTTACTTTATCCCCCGTATTCCTATATACGTTCAATAAAGTAAAGTCAAAATAAGGAGAAGAGATGGCTGCACTATGATGAAATAACTTCAATCATTTTCTTTTGGCTGCAAAACGTAGAGTAACCGAGTGTAAAGATCGAACAAAATACAACTCCGAATAGGACACATAACACTCGCATGGGAACCAGAAAATACCTGTGAATCTATCCTCGATTTTACTACCCTTTTGGGCAAAACGAACTCCGACATACCCTATCTTTGTGAACAAGATCTATCGAAGCCCTAGAAGGCAGTTTTCACCCTTTCTCCCTCTGTTCGAAGAGAAACGATAAAAAACATTAAAACGTCGGTCCTTAGCGAAAAACAAGTAATTTTGTAAAGTTTCCACCTTTTAAATACAAACTATCGAAAATCAGTCAGCATACGATATTACATTGTATAAAAAATTATATTAAGATACTACAATATGTCAAACATTATTCTTGATACAAAAATGTAGGGAAGATCAAGGGCCTTTTCTACCTCCCCGATTATCAACGGGGTTATAGATGGACCTCGGAGGAAATAAAACTCCTTCTCGATGACATTTATGAAAGTGCAGGAAAGCCATATTGCTTACAACCAATTGTTGTAAAGAAAAGCAATGAGAGGTTCGAGCTCATTGACGGGCAGCAACGTCTTACAACCATATACCTCATCTGCAAGTATATGGAAGCAAAACTGGGAGATCTATATGAACCTAGTTTTTAAGTTAGAGTATGAAACTCGTAAAGAATCAGCAAACTTTCTTGGTAATATTGATCTTTCGCTTAGAGAGCTGAATATAGATTATTATTTTATCGCATCTGCATACGAATATATAGAGCAATATTTTACAGAAAAAGACACAGGGTGAGCGTCGAGAAATGGCAGCTTACCTGACCAAACTCAATGAATATTTCATATCATCAGTAAACGTCATTTGGTACGAAAGTGGATTCTGCTGAGAATGGTATTGAGCTATTTGAGCGTCTAAACATTGGAAAAATTCCACTGACAAGCTCGGAACTTGTCAAAAGCCTTGTTTCTTAAAGACAGTGTGCGAGACAAGATGTCAGGACGACAGGAGGAAGTCTCACTCCAGTGGGACATGATTGAGCAAGAACTACAAAATCCATCATTTTGGGGCTTTTTGTCCAATATTGATGGAGATCAAATGCCAACTCGTATAGATCTTATCCTTGATCTGATGGTAGACAAATCAGGGAATGATCGTGAAAAGTATCGTACATTCTTTTACTTTGATCGACAAATAAAGTCTCTATCGGAAACCACCACAGAAAATCCGCTTCTTGAGATATGGAGTCGCATCTATCATGTGTTTCTTACACTACGCGAATGGTATACGAACCATGACTTTTACCATAAAATTGGTTATCTGATTACTATAGGAGTTCCACTAAGGAAAAAATTTATACCGTATGGCAAAATGATGGCAACACTCCTCTTGCTAAGGATATATTTCTTAGCGAGCTCGACAAAATGATTTCAGAATCAATAAGCATTAAAGATAAAGAAGAGTTACTTAGCTTATCATACGATACAACGAAAGACAAACTACAAAAGGTATTGACTTTGTTTAATGTGGAAACAGAACGTCTGATGGACGATGGTAAACGAAGGTTCCCATTTGACAAACATAAAGATTCTATATGGAGTTTGGAGCATATCCACGCTCAAAATGCCGAAAGCCTTAAAAAGAATAAAGATATTCTTACATGGCTAGAAAGTCATATTGCACTTTTGAAATCTTCTGAAGGTTCTATTTTTTGAGGTAAATAATGAACTTATAGAGAAAATGGAGATATTGATTGAACAACTTCATAGCGATAAGGATCAGGGAATGTGCGTGAACGCTTTAATGAGATTCAGAAGGAAGTAATTATCATATTCACGTCTAAGGAAGATGTCGTTAAGGAGAATAGCTACTCGCATGGATTAGCAAATATGGCACTACTAGATGTATCTCAAAACGCGGCTCTTAGCAACTCCGTTTTTGATGTTAAAAGACACCGTGTCATTAATTATGATAAAGAAGGAAGATACATTCCAATTTGTACAAAACACGTATTCTTCAAGTACTATACTCAAGAGGGTCCATCGCTTTTCTTTTGGGGAGAAACAGACCGAAGAGATTATGCCGAGGCCCTTAATGAGAAAAATTTCACCTTATTACAAACAGGATAATAACGATACCACTATACCCAACTTGACAAATGGAAACTACGACACTGAAGAATCTGATTTCTGAAAACAATCCTTACGGAATAAGTGGAATCACTATACCACGGATTCAACGTGCTTATGCACAAGGCCGATCTGATGCACATGCAGTAAAGACTCGTGAACGTTTTCTATCAGCAATACATGCTGGATTAATAAACAATGGTTTAACCCTCGATTTCATTTATGGTAATATTCAGAATGGTCAGCTGATTCCTCTTGATGGACAGCAACGACTAACTACTCTTTGGCTACTTCATTGGTATGCAGATAAAAAAAGAGGGCATCAACGATAAGCGACTTGCGAGGGTTTTCATACAACACACGTTATAGCGCGAGAGATTTTCTTATAAAAAGCTTGTTAACTACGAACCTACATGGAAAACACATCTTAGTGATGAAATTAAAAATGAGGATGGTTTCCAATGGAATGGAGCAACGATCCTACGGTTAGAGGAATGCTCACAATGCTTGATGAAATCCAAAAGCGTTTTGCCGATATTAATGACTTATGGAACAAATTGGATAAAATTAATTTCTATTTCCGCGATATTGAGGAGATGAAGTTAACCGATGACATTTACATCAAGATGAACTCCGTGGAAAACCACTCACTGACTTTGAGCATTTTAAGGCAGAACTCTTAAAGGTTATGCGTTCTGAAAATGACGATGAAGCTACTGCTAAACGCATTGGCCTTAAGATAGACCGCGAATGGACCGATTTACTTTGGATTTATAGGGATGAGTATAATCTCGTCGATAGCGGTTTTCTAAACTTTTTCCGTATGATTTCCCTTATTCTTGTCTATAAGTCAGATCGCTCTTCATCAGAATTTGATTTAGAAGATGATTTCAGTTTACTGGAAAGGCTTTATAAGAATCAACCAAAAAAATGTAGTGTTTTTTTGAACAATCCTTTGATTGCATGGTCAATATTCAAAACAAAGCGCGACGTTCTAATTCATTAATACTTAACCCTATTGATATTTTTTTTTCAACTCTTACCTGTCAAAAGATTATCATGAACACGAAAAAAGTTGTCGTATCTCAACAAATTACAGATCTCAATATTTTCAAAGGGGGTATTGACCGGAGCCGCGTTGCGTAAAAATACTACCTATTGGTTAATAATGCTCTACTCCTTTCTTATCTATTTAATGAACTATGATAAGATAAAAAGAAATGGATTTCCGTCGACGCTTGCGTGTGGTAGTGAATCTGCTCAAAAATTCCAGAAACGAAGTTGTCGATACCCCCTAATGGTGATGCAGGAAACCGTATGCCCGCAAATCTTCGTCAGGTAGAAAATATTATTCTTTCTGGAGAAATTGCAGATAGTATAATGATTGACAATGACGTGAGACAGAATTTCAATGTAATTCAGATGGAAGAGGAGCGTCAAAAGCTCCAGTTTACCAAAGAACATCCCGAGCATTCTGCTGGTCTTTTTTCAGTTGGAGGATCACTATCTGCTTCAAGGTCGTACAGATCTTGTTGGGTATGAGAATACTCATCTTTATCAGCGATTCATCCATGTCTTTGATAGATGCTCTCGCGATATTATTGACTGTGCAATGTTAGCAACGTATGATTATAGCCAAAGGATAAATAATTGGTGCATTCAACTTGGTTCTGGGAATCAGGATGAAATTGGCAATAAGGCTTGGTATGCATTATTTCATCCGACAGGCAAAAATCCAGATTTTAATAAGACAAAAAAAATCATTACGTTCTCTGCTTGAGATTGATATAGAAATAGACGACATTTACTTACAAGAAAAAAATTGATGCGTATCTAACAGAATGCAAAACTAAAAGTCAATACGATTGGCGATATTATTATATCGCGTATCCATGCTTCCGCCCCGAGCGTTATGGCAAATATACTATGTATGATGAACAACCATACGCTCTTGTGGCATTTGCACTCTGAAAAGCGTGAATCATCTAATGCCTACCAATGTATGCTTCAAGCACTCATTGAAGGACAAGCAGTAGCAAATTCTGTAGAACGATATGATATCCGTGCGCTCTCTTACAGAAAAGGGCTGTTGAGATGTGAAAACAATGCTTTTTGTATCATACTCTTTGAAGGACAATAAAGAGCGTGCCAGATTTATCATTCCACAAAACAAAGAAGCATTGACATCGTTGACCGTATTCAATATTTCAAAGATAATAGAAAGGATAATGATTACTGGATATATCAGGAAGGTTAGTATTAAATCGTAAGTAAAGTCGCTCTCTTCAATTATAGAGCGACTTTACCTAACTCTATAAGGGAATGCTTATTTTATACGGCAGAGCTATAGAGGAAACACTTCACATCAACGGCATACAAAGAGTATCGGGTTAAACAAAATTCAAAAAGTATAAAACTCTCTTCATAGGGGCAACTGCCTTCCTTCAAGGTAATCAAATACGAGGTGTTAGCACTTGTTTATAGGCAATACCGGCACCTGCTATAGCGCAAAAGTGTTGATTGGTTTGCAAACCGCAACTTTTAAGCTCCAACATCCCATTATGAAATTCCATGAAACTTTCATTCAACCTCCTCACATTCTTCTCACTCGTTCCGCTTCGCATCATCACCTGCACCCATACTCTCAAGATACTGCAATTCCCGTTCCGCAAACTCACGATTCTCCTCCTCTCCCAGCATTTGATAGAGCAGTTCCCTAGCTTGCGAATAATATTTCAAGTTTACTAATACTTGTGCTGCCCTGCGCCGAAGAAAATGATAAAGTGGAAACAAGGTATTCTTTTCATCACCATACATCTTTATCTGACTGCCAACCAAACTCACCATAGAATAAATATACTCAAGAGCTCCTGTATCCTTCATTTCGACGAGACAGTTGGTAAAATCACGAATCGCATGAATGGATGAATTTCTTTTAGCATTAGTCAAATAATAATAAGCCTTTTCAAAATGCCCTAATGTGAGATAAACAAAACCGATATGATAACAAATCACATAATATTCTTCCTTGCCACGCTCCGGCAATTCTGTCCAGTGGACTTGATAATACCGAAAAATAGAAAGATAACACCCCAACGCCTGAAGATAACATTGCTGCCTGAAAAATTTCTTCCCCCAATAAATAGTAGTCTGCAAGGTAGGCTCGGTATAAGCCAGCAACGCCTGTTGTTCCTCCGTCAGTTCGTCAAACTGTTTGTTTTCCGCTTTTTCTTTAGCATCGTCCAACATATATTTCAACTCCCAATAATCATCATGATCCGTTGTCAATCTAACCTCAATCATACTACTGAATACTCTGCCTTTTTGGGTTTCATCGAAAAAAGCATCTACCCTGTCCGTCCGCATAGCCGACAACTTATAATAAAGAGACCGTTCATTACTGCCTTCAGCTTTTTCCAACGCAATCACCAACTGCCCTTCGGCAAGTGTAATACAGATCAGAGCATCTTTTCCCGCCTGTCCTTTTTCATCCATCACAGCATCTTTCAACCGAAAAGAAAGAATAGACAATAATTCGGTACGCCTCTCTATCCGCCCATTGCAAACCAGTGTCATTCCCTTTATATCTTCCTGTTTCACTGTACCAAAAAGAGAAAGAATATCCTCTATCTGATCCATATCTTGCCGGGAAACATCGACAGGTTCCAACAGCTTACCATGTCCAATCTCCAATTTTCGTCTCAACAAAGCCAAGCGATTTTCGAATTCTTTTTTCACCAACATGTCTTGTATTGAAGCAGATTGTTCTGCCAACTCTTTAAAACTACGGGCTATCATAAAAGATGACTCAAGCAATACCCGCAAATGTTGTTTTAACTGAGTTTCACTGCCCGACAAGAACAGACAGGCAGACAGACAAGCCGTAAAAGGTGTCTCACTTTCTCCATCCTCATGACTTTTACGCAAATAGCAAGTCCAAGCTGTGTATCGGCAGTTAATGTTGTTAATGTCAAAAACTATTTTTTTAGACTGTTCATAGCTACATGCGTAAAAATCTTTATAATATAACTGAATATTCTGACCTGTTTTTTCTCTTAACAAATGAAAATAACCTCCTTGAAAACCGATGATAATGGCATCAGCATCAATTCTCTTCACTAGTTCACAGTGCATGGACTGCACGAACCTGATAAGTTCATCGGTGGTCATCGCCGAATAAATCTTTTCTTGCTGCTTTTTCGGCTTTGTAACAAAATAATAAACTGTTACGAAAACCACCATCATAGATACGAAGACGACAGAAATAATCATATCTTGTTACAGTTAATCTTTGTATGTCTGTAAAAATACAAAATTAATCGGGAAATGTTAGAAGTGATAGGATATTTTAATGAATTCCCCTAAGAAGTTACTTAAAAATCCGGTTCAATCAATTCCTTCCGATGCATCCGGTGCCACCTCCACAAAATCATAAGACATAGAGGAAATTCCATTGGAGATATTCTGAAATACCTAAAAATAGGGATTGTCCATATCCATATTTTCATCGAACTTTGCAACCTCAAAAAACGAACAAATGAAGATACTTTATATAATACTGTTCATACAAATAGGATGGATATTTCCCCTCTCCGCACAAAAACAAGATTCCATTTATATCGGAACGCGTCATACATTGTTTTCTGAAATACTGAATGAAGAAAGAAAATATTGGATTTATGTACCTGAGACCAAAGCTGGTGAAAAAGGAAAGGCTTATCCGGTTCTTTATCTATTGGATGGAGATTCCTTCTTTCATTCCGTGGTTGGTTTTACGCGTTTCTTCTCTTCTTCTAAAACCTCAAACTTACCTCCTTGCATCGTTGTGGCTGTTTTAAACACAGACCGGACCAGAGATTTCACTCCTACCTGCTCAGCCGCCCGCCGGGATGGTACCATTTGTCCCTATGATAAGCCGGCAGGTGGTGGAGCTGAACAGTTCCATCGCTTTCTGATAGAGGAACTACGTCTGGAAGTGGAAAATAAAGTTCCTGCCAACGGTACAAACTTTCTTGTCGGACATTCATACGCAGGTTTATTTACCCTACAGACACTGTCAAATCATCCCGAGTCTTTTGACTCGTATATAGCAATAGACCCAAGTTTATGGTGGGACCGAGGAGTCTTTCTACAACAAGCAGCAAAGAATGTTTATCAAAAAGACTTCTCCGGCAAACATTTGTATGTTGCTTTCGCCACCCGCCAACGTCCTGCAATCAAACTTATTCAGTTTTCATTGGCCGACAGCTTAAAAAATAAGATCATCCCTGAAATGAAAAACAAGCATTTGCATGTCGTTTATAAAAAATTTCCCGACGAGGTGCATGGCACCATTGCTCTTCCTGCCATTTTCGATGGATTAAAATCTCTATTTCATAACACTATTTCAACCAAAGAGGCAACATGATAATTTCTTGCAGTATTCGGTTTCTCATCTGTTACAAATACGCTCCGGTTTACTATTGGTAAAAATAACATAACTAATGCCGATGGTGTAGCCACTCGCTCAATTCCGGGGTATTGCACGGCTATAATTCTCACATACCCTCCTGTTTAACATCAATTTAAGATTTCAAATTCTATACCTATCATTTTCTAGAATAACAGATTGAGACATTGTATCAACCTTGGCTACAGATTTATGCTATTCTTTCCGGAAATCATGTAATTAGGGTTATAACATCTGTAATTTATCTACACTGTATTTTCAGTCATGTACTTATCTTTGCATCAAGATTCTGGAATTCAAAACTTAATAAAATCAAGTGATAATGAAACGTATACCAGTCATCATGATTGCAAGTTTATTTGTTATAGGAATACCTGCCATAACACAGTCCGATCCGGTTCCCAAGAAAAATGGTAATAAGTATGTGCTTTACGAAGAACGTACAGATAACGGGGCGGTCTGTCACCTATTTCAAGCGCAACAAGCGAATGGATGTTTGGAAAAACCGATGGTAAAGGGTACACTGTTTCGCTGTGGTGTATGGCACATGGAAGAAATCAAAGGAAACCCGAAATCGCAAGAGGCATACAAAACGAGTAAACAAGTATAGGAAAAAAGAATATTATGACATTAGATGATTTTTTGAATCATATTGAAGCCGGCGGTGCACTCAATACACCGGAAATCTATCGGCTGATGGATGAAATGAGCGATGAAGCCCGGCGCGTTACCTGTGAGATAAACAACTCGTACCATTCACAAGAAGAATTGCGTGCGTTCATGTCGCGCCTGACCGGTAAACCTGTGGACGAAACATTCAAGATGTTTCCTCCGTTCTACACAGACTTCGGCAAGAATATTACCATCGGGCGTCGTGTCTTTATCAATGCCGGTTGCCACTTCCAGGATCATGGCGGTGTGACGTTGGGTGACGGCTGTCTTATCGGGCATAATGTGGTCTTTGCCACGCTCGATCACGGTACGGCTCCCGAAGACCGCGGGGCAATGTATCCGGCGCCTATCCGGTTAGGCAAAAATGTATGGGTAGGCTCCAACTCCACCATCCTGCGGGGTGTGACCGTGGGTGACAACGCCATTATCGCCGCCGGATCTGTGGTGACGAAAGACGTAGCGGTCAACACGGTTGTAGGAGGTGTACCGGCAAGGCATATCCGAGATATCGACAGGAACGAAAAGTGATAGCCTATGGAATCGGAATCACTAACCAACCATACTGCCATCCTTGTCAGATCCATCCGAACGGTACACCATACTGAACGGGTTGTGCGGATTGGTTCTACCGGGCATTGCACTGACCAACTTTCCGGAGTTCTCGTTGTATTCCCTTCTTCCGGTTGAAACGACGAGTGCCATGCCTACTGCCGGAGTCGGCCGTATCATAATCTGCAATACATCTTTATCGACGGCAGATTTTGCACAAGACTCTTGCTACTGTTCGATATCGGTTTCTCCATCATCATCATCACCAATGCGGCAAGAAAAAGAGGCTGATTTTCCTGATCTGCTTGAAGCGGGAACGTTGGATGAGATGCATGTAAAATAATGTCTGTAATTGAGGTTATACAATCAGTAATCCATCTACCGGCTTTTCCTGTAATCCGCTGTAATTTTGCACTATGAAAAGAAAACAATAAACAATAATTTAAATTACCTCGGTTATGAAACGTACAACTATTTTAATGACTGCTTTTCTCTGCCTCTTCGGGCTGACGGAAAGCCCGGCACAAAACACTCACAAAAATATGGAACAGTTAAATCTGACACAGGAATGGGACAAGACGTACCCGAAAAGCGACAAGGTGAATCATAGCAAAGTGACTTTCATAAATCGTTACGGTATCACGCTCGCTGCCGACCTGTATGCACCGAAAACGATTTTCGGAGGTAAGCTGCCTGCTATTGCTGTCAGCGGTCCGTTTGGAGCTGTAAAGGAACAGTCGTCGGGGCTGTATGCCCAGACATTGGCCGAACGAGGATTCCTGACGATTGCTTTCGATCCTTCGTTTACCGGTGAAAGCGGTGGACAGCCTCGCAGCGTAGCTTCGCCGGACATCAACACCGAAGACTTCTCGGCGGCGGTGGATTACCTCGCGACACGTCCGGATGTGGATGCCGAACGAATCGGCATCATTGGCATTTGTGGTTGGGGTGGTTTTGCTATCAATGCGGCTGCCAACGACACACGTATCAAGGCAACGGTAGCTTCCACAATGTACGACATTAGCCGCTGTACAGCAAACGGTTACTTCGATGCCGCTGACAATGCAGATGCACGTTACAAAATGCGTCAGGAGTTTAACGCCCAGCGCACGGAAGACTACCGTACCGACACTTATCCCCGCACCGTGATGAACCCGGAACCTACCGGTGATGCGCCGCAGTTCATGAAGGATTATTATGATTATTACAAGACCGAACGAGGTTATCATCCTCGTTCCATCAACTCCGGTTTGGGCTGGAACAAAACCTCCAATCTTGCATTTCTCAACGCACCTATCCTTGCGTATGCCGATGAAATCCGCAGTGCCGTGTTGCTCATTCATGGAGAAAAAGCTCACTCCCGCTATTTTAGTGAGGATACTTTCAAGAAGCTGAAAGGCGATAATAAAGAACTGATGATTATTCCCGATGCCGTACATACGGATTTATATGACCGGACAGACATTATTCCATTCGATAAGCTGGAGGAATTTTTCAAAGAATACTTAAAATAGAAGGCTTCAAGAAAAAGGAATTGCCTATATCCTGATTGGCTTCAGTTCGCGGACGCAGCAATGTGAACATGACTTTTAAAATTAATAATGACTGACAACTAAAATAATATATCAAATGAAACTGATTAAAAATGCTGAATTCGGGGGCGAGCGTCCCTTGTTCGAGTCCCACGACCTTCGTCTAGAAAATGTGATTATTCGTACCGGTGAATCGGCCATCAAAGAATGTAGCAATATCGAAACTGTAGATTGCCGCTTTGAGGGTAACTATCCCTTCTGGCATGTACACGGTTTCAAAATCGACCGTTGCTATTTCGATGTCGGAGGGCGTTCGGCATTGTGGTATTCCGATCACCTGAAGATGACCGACACGATTATCGACGCACCGAAGATGTTCCGTGAAATGGACGAAATAGATATCGAGAACGTAACGATGAACGATGCCGACGAAGTATTCTGGCGTTGTAATGGTATCCGCATCAAGAATCTCAAGCTGCACGGCGGAACTTATCCTTTCATGTTCAGCAACAACATTTATGTGGACGGACTGGAAAGCAACAGCAAGTATGTGTTCCAGTACGTGAAAAATGTAGAGATTCATCATGCAAAGATTACAACGAAGGATGCCTTCTGGGAAGTGGAAAATGTGACCATCTACGATTCCGAACTCAACGGCGAATACCTCGGCTGGCATTCGAAGAATCTACGTTTGGTCAACTGCCACATTACCGGTGAGCAACCGCTTTGCTATGCACACGACCTTATTCTTGAAAACTGTACCTTCGGACCTGACTGCGACCGTACCTTTGAGTACAGCACGTTGCAAGCCGATATTCACGGAGCTATTACAAATATCAAGAACCCGATGTCGGGATGCATTGTGGCTGACGAATTCGGTTCCATAACCATAGATGAGAACATCAAGGCTCCTGCCGATTGTGAAATCCGTCTCCGGGACGAGCGTACCTGTTTTACCGATTAAGATGAAGATATGAAATACAACTTTGACAAACAAATTTCAAGACGGGGAACCGATTCCTACAAATGGGATAGCGCAGAAAGCGAAAATGTATTGCCGATGTGGGTGGCTGACATGGATTTCCGTACAGCTCCCGCTATCGTCGATGCTTTACGCCGACGGGTAGAACACGGCATTTTCGGTTATACCCGTGTGCCCGACAGTTACTACGAGGCTGTTACAGGCTGGTTCGCACGTCGTCACGGTTGGACGATTGACCGTGAATGGATAATTTACACATCGGGCGTAGTCCCAGCCATCTCGGCAGTCATCAAGGCTTTGACCGTTCCGGGAGATAAGGTGTTGGTGCAGACCCCGGTCTATAATTGTTTCTTTTCTTCAATCCGTAACAATGGGTGTGAAATGGTATCATCACCGTTGGTCTTTGCAAGTAATACTTTCACCATCGATTATGAAGATTTAGAGCGTAAGACTGCTGATCCGAAAGTGAAGGTGATGCTGCTGTGCAATCCTCACAATCCTGCCGGAAGGGTGTGGAAACGTGAAGAACTGGTACGTATTGGTGAAATTTGTATTCGACACGATGTTACGGTCGTTTCGGATGAGATTCATTGCGAACTGGTTTTTCCAGAGTACCGTTACACACCGTTTGCTTCCATCTCAGAAAATTTCCGTCACCATTCTGTAGTCTGTATATCTCCCAGTAAAGCGTTCAATATTGCCGGATTACAGATTGCGAACATTATTTGTGCTGATGCTAACCGTCGAGCGAAAATCGACCGGGCCATTAACGATAACGAAGTATGTGATGTCAATCCTTTTGGTGTAATTGCGACTCAAGTAGCTTACAACGAAGGGGAAGAGTGGCTGAACCAACTCATCAAATATTTACAGGCCAATTTTCTCTATATGCAGGAGTTCTGTCGGGAACATCTGCCCGAGTTTCCTATCACGGTATTGGAGGGAACCTATCTCGTTTGGATGGACTGTCACAGACTCGGCATACACTCGCAGGAACTCGAACAGCGATTGGTTAACGAAGCCGGATTATGGCTCAATGCAGGAACAATGTATGGGACTGAAGGAAAAGGATTCATGCGCTGGAATATCGCCTGCCCACGTACTACACTGGCAGAAGGATTGAAACGTTTTACTGGTTTCGTAAGAAATCTTTAAGAGATATATACGGCAAATTCATTTTTAATAGAACGCAACTATATAGTTTACCATACCAAGCATTACGTATAACAAAGTAAATAGTTGCGACTTAATTTTTTATCTCATTTTTTCTTTTCTTCCACAACTGATAACTATTGATGATGTTCTGCCACAAATTATATATCATAGAGTGTATTAATCTGATTATCAATAAGGAAGCCCACCTATTACTAACAGTGGGTAACAAAATAGTAACAAAAAAACGAAGAAATTCGCTTAGTGGTGGGCTTACGCTGCAAAGGTAACAAAAGCCCGCCAATCATAAAAATAAAGCTGGCGAAAAGAGAAACATTCTTTTTCTTTTCGCCAGCATCTATTTTGCTGTCAACACAAACAGGTTTAGTCCGTTTTGGATATCTATACAAAGCGATAAACTAAAACTCAATTTTCACCTACCTGAAAAAAAGTTCCTACTTCTTTTTGCTATTTAAAATATTGTTCGTTGTTTTGCGAACAACAAATAAAAAGGAGATATTGAAGTGAAAGATAAACCGTACACAGTAGAGCAGGAACAGATTGCTCGTTTTGCCAAAGCAATGGGACATCCCGCACGAATGGCTATTCTTGCTTTTTTAGCAAATCAAGAAAGTTGCTTCTTCGGTGATATACACGAAGTGCTGCCTATCGCTAAGGCAACCGTTTCTCAACATTTGAAAGAACTGAAAGAAGCTGGCTTAATTCAAGGAGAAATAGAAACGCCAAAAGTACGGTATTGTATCAACCGGGAAAATTGGGAACTCGCACGAAAGTTATTTACTACTTTTTTGGGGGATTGCCAATGTAAAGGTACATCGTGCTGTGGATAACAGCACCTTTTTTTAGAATGATGTTCGTAGTTCTACGAATTACGATTAGTATATTAACTTTATAATTGAATAGAAAATGGAAATCAAAGTATTAGGAACCGGGTGTTCAAGCTGTAAAGCATTGTATGAAACCACTAAACAAGCTATTTCAGAATTAGGCTGCGATGCAACACTAATCAAGGAAGAAGATTTATTGAAAATCATGGAGTACAACATTTTAGGTCTTCCGGCTTTGGTGATTGACGGAAAAGTTGTATCAGCCGGAAAAAGATTGTCCCTTTCGGAAGTAAAAGAGTTGATAACCAAATAAAAAATGAACTATGAGAAAGTTATTTTATCTACTGATTGCGATGCTGGTCTTAATGTCCTGTGGAAATGGTTCAAAGAAAAAAAACGAGGAAAACAAAGCGGAAGAAATACAGCCTAACCGCATTGAAGTTCTCTATTTTCATGGAGCGCAACGATGTATCACTTGCAGGGCGATTGAAGCCAATACAGTAGCCCTTTTGGATAGTCTTTATTCCCAAGAAAAAGCAAATGGCAAGATTATCTACAAAGTAGTAGATATTTCTAAGAAAGAGAATGAAGCGATTGCAGACAAGTACGAAGTTACATGGTCGTCTTTGTTTGTGAATGACTGGAAAGACGGAAAAGAGAATGTAAACAATATGACCGAGTTTAGTTTCTCCAATGCGAGAAATGCACCGGACAAGTTTAAAGAGGGAATTAAAAGCAAGATTGACGAATTGTTAAAACAGTTGTAAGATGGACTTTCTTCAATCATTATTAGACAGTAGTTCTATTCCTGCTATTACAGCCTTTATCTTGGGGATTTTAACGGCAGTTAGCCCGTGCCCGCTGGCTACAAACATAACGGCAATAGGATTTATAAGCAAGGATATAGAAAACCGTCACCGGATTTTTATAAACGGGTTGCTCTACACTTTCGGCAGAATAGTGACCTATACGGTTCTTGGCTTTATTCTTATTCCTATTCTTCGTGAGGGCGCAAGTATGTTTATGGTGCAAAAAGCTGTAAGCAAATACGGGGAAATGCTGATTGCTCCGGTGTTAATCATCATTGGAATATTTATGCTTGATATAATAAAACTCAATCTACCCAAAATTAATATCGGTGGGGAAAGCCTGAAAAAGAAAACTAAAGGCGGTTGGGGAGCTATGTTGTTGGGGGTCTTATTCGCTCTTGCTTTTTGTCCTACCAGTGGAGTATTTTATTTCGGTATGCTTATCCCTCTATCAGCAGCAGAAACAGGCGGCTATCTCTTACCTGTAATCTATGCTATTGCTACGGGATTACCTGTAATCCTTTTTGCATGGATTTTAGCTTATAGTGTTGCCGGACTGGGGAAGTTTTACAACCGAATACAGATATTTGAGAAATGGTTTCGCAAAATAGTTGCTATTCTCTTTATCGCAGTTGGAATATATTACGCAATAGTATTTTATCTATAAATAAACATTAAGTATCATTTTAAATAAAAAACAGTATGAAAAAGATAGAAATTTTCGACCCGGCAATGTGCTGCCCTACGGGTCTTTGTGGAACAAACATCAATCCTGAATTGATGCGTATTGCGGTAGTAATCGAATCATTGAAGAAACAAGGTATCATCGTTACCCGCCACAATTTACGTGACGAACCACAAGTATACGTAAGCAATAAGACGGTGAACGACTTCCTGCAAAAGCATGGTGCGGACGCACTGCCTATTACTTTAGTAGATGGAGAAATAGCTGTTTCACAAACCTATCCTACCACCAAACAAATGAGTGAATGGACGGGGGTCAATTTAGATTTTATGCCAGTTAAATAAGTATTCACCAATTAATTATTTAAGAAAAATGAGAACATTCAATTTATCAGATATAGAATTGACAAAATACCTTTTCTTCACCGGAAAAGGCGGTGTGGGCAAAACTTCTATTGCCTGTGCTACTGCGGTAGGTTTGGCAGATAATGGTAAGAAAATACTTCTTATCAGCACAGCCCCGGCTTCAAACCTGCAAGATGTCTTTAATCAAACTTTAAACGGACACGGCACGGATATTCAGGAAGTACCCGGCTTAACTGTAGTTAATCTCGACCCGGAACAAGCTGCTGCCGAATACAGGGAAAGCGTTATTGCGCCTTTCCGAGGAAAACTGCCCGATAGTGTTATCCAAAATATGGAAGAACAACTTTCAGGTTCTTGCACGGTAGAAATTGCTGCTTTCAATCAATTTTCCGATTTTATCACGGATGCTGATAAAGCAAAAGAATATGACCATATCATCTTTGATACAGCCCCAACGGGACATACATTGCGAATGCTACAACTACCATCGGCTTGGAGTACGTTTATTAGCGAAAGTACGCACGGTGCATCATGCTTAGGGCAATTATCCGGTTTGGAAGAAAGGAAAGGCATCTATAAGCAAGCGGTTGAAACACTCTCGGATGCAAATGCAACTCGCTTAGTGTTGGTAAGTCGTCCCGAAATCGCACCTTTGAAAGAAGCTGCCCGTTCTTCGCATGAATTACAATTACTGGGAATTAATAACCAGCTATTAGTAATCAACGGACTTTTGCTGCAATTAGATGAAGCCGATAGCGTATCGAAACAAATATATGACAGACAGCAAACCGCCCTGAAACAAACCCCTGCGGAACTGCTGGATTACCCCTCTTATTCTGTTCCTTTACGGTCGTATAATCTATCTAACATTGCAAATATCCGCCGGATGCTATACGATGATAATTTAACAGACAATGCGGATTATCAACGGATTACTGATGCAAAAGGTATAGACGAATTGGTTAATGACCTCTATCAGTCAGGGAAAAGAGTTGTATTTACTATGGGAAAGGGTGGCGTAGGTAAAACAACGTTAGCCACGGAAATAGCCCTGAAATTAACTAAACTGGGTGCAAAGGTGCATCTAACCACCACTGACCCGGCAAACCACCTGAATTACAACCTTGCAGTTCAGGCAGGTATTACAGTAAGCCGCATTGATGAAGCGGAAGTACTGGAAGCCTATAAAAACGAAGTTCGTAGTAAAGCTGCGGAAACAATGACTGCCGAAGATATGGAATACATAGAGGAAGATTTGCGTTCACCGTGTACGCAAGAAATCGCAGTGTTCCGGGCTTTTGCCGAAATCGTAGACAAAGCGGAAAATGAAATTGTTGTGATTGATACCGCACCTACCGGATACACCTTGTTACTGCTGGATGCAACGGAAAGCTACCACAAGGAAGTACAACGCACGCATGGCGATTCTCCTGCTTCGGTAAGAAAATTATTACCACGTTTAAGAAACCAGCAAGAAACGGAAGTTGTTATTGTGACCTTGCCCGAAGCAACCCCCGTCTTTGAAGCCGAACGTTTGCAAAAGGATTTACAGCGTGCGGGAATTAATAACAAATGGTGGGTTGTAAACGCTTGTTTATCATTAACCGATACGGAAAATTCTTTTTTGCGGGCAAAGGCACAAAATGAATTGACTTGGATTAAGAAAGTAGAAGAATTGTCAAAGGGAAACGCTGCCCTGATAGCTTGGAAAAATAATTGAGAATATGAGAATTTTAATCCTTTGTACTGGAAATAGTTGCCGTAGCCAAATGGCACACGGCTTATTACAATCATTTGACAGTAAACTGGAAGTCTTTTCAGCAGGAACAAAGCCTGCTGAAAAGGTTAATCCGATGGCAGTAAAGGTTATGACTGAAATAGGTATTGATTTAGCCCAACATACCCCTAAAAGTGTCAATCTATATGTAGGAAAAAAATGGGACTATGTTATTACGGTCTGCGGTGGTGCAAACGAAAGCTGTCCTATGTTTACTGGTGAAGTAAAAAACAGGTTGCATATTGGGTTTGACGACCCATCGGAAGCAACCGGAAGTCCGGAATTTATCGACAATGAATTTCATCGGGTACGGGATGAAATAAAAGCCCGTTTCTATGACTTCTATCTAAATGAATTAAAACCGCAATTAAACTAAATAGTTGTTGTTATGGAAAAGAAACAAGGAATTGGATTTTATGAAAAATACTTAACCATTTGGGTTGCCTTGTGCATTGTTATCGGAATTGCTGTGGGGCAATGGCTCCCGGTAATCCCGCAAACATTAAGCAAGCTTGAATACGCCAACGTGTCGATACCCGTAGCTATCCTGATATGGTTAATGATTTACCCGATGATGCTAAAAGTGGATTTTCAAAGCGTTAAGAATGTCGGCAAACGTCCGAGAGGAATAATTGTCACCTGTGTTACAAATTGGCTTATAAAACCGTTTACCATGTTCGGGATAGCTTATTTGTTCTTCTATGTCATTTTTAAAACTTTTATACCTGCCGAATTAGCAGAAGAATATTTAGCCGGAGCGGTATTATTGGGGGCTGCACCTTGCACGGCTATGGTATTCGTGTGGAGTTATCTCACTAAAGGGGATGCCGCTTATACGCTGGTACAAGTTGCAGTGAACGATTTAATCATATTGATAGCGTTTGCTCCTATCGTTGCTTTCTTGCTGGGGGTTGGCGGCGTATCTATTCCGTGGGACACTTTAATGTTATCTGTTGGCTTGTTTGTTGTGATACCACTTGCTGCTGGGGTCATTACCCGCATAATGATTATACGCCGTAAAGGGATAGAATACTTCAATAATGTATTTATTAAGAAGTTTGATAATTATACGGTGGGTGGGCTGTTATTGACACTTATCATCCTATTTTCATTTCAGGGAGAAACGATACTGAACAATCCTCTGCATATCGTATTGATTGCAGTTCCGCTCGTGCTGCAAACGGTTCTGATATTCTTCGTTGCCTACGGTTGGGCGAAATGGTGGAAATTACCCCATGATATTGCTGCGCCTGCCGGAATGATTGGAGCAAGTAATTTCTTTGAATTAGCGGTTGCTGTGGCTATTTCTCTATTCGGTTTACAATCCGGGGCTGCATTGGCTACGGTGGTAGGTGTGCTGGTTGAAGTTCCGGTTATGTTGATGTTGGTAAGGATTGCAAATAATACACGGAAATGGTTTCCGATTACAAAATAATTGTAGATAAAAAGGAGAATGTGTCCATTCTGACACATTCTCCTAATGGAATGTTTTTGTTTTACTATCACTTAGTTTACCGTTGACAACAGCAAGTATGTGTATGGCAAGACCTGTGATTTAAGTGATGATGATGTCTACAGTTTCTATGGCTTAAAGTACATCCGACTAGTGACATCAATAAAACTAAAGTAAATGCTATTCCTAGAATTCTCATATTATTGTTGATTTTGAGTTTATTTTATAATTTAAAATCTGAGTTTAACACCCGCATTCATTACAAATCCATCCAAAGGAGCATAAATATCCCGAAAACAGGATTAGATATACTTCCGGTATATATAGTATCAAAGCGGGTTTGCCGTCTGTCGGTGAAGTTTTCAAAGTTAGCATACAATGAAAACATCTCCCATATTTTTTCAATCATGAAGCCGCACACCACATATTGTTTTCCTTTTTGTCCGTCTCCTAGTTTTTGGGGGCTGAAATAATAAGCCTCTAATCCTATTTTCCATTTATCTTCTACTTCATACATTAGAATACTGTTCAACCTATGTTTCGGAGTTAATATATTCTCTTGTTTCACCCCATTTTCTTTGGTTCGGGTATCGGTGTATGTATAGCCTAAGTATAAGTGGAAATCTTTGTATCCGATTTTTACATTCGTTTCTCCTCCTTTGCTATCTGTATTGCCGGATATGTTGTTAAGTCGATATAGCCCATCTTTTGTAGATTGCAATAATAAAGGATTATCGAGATAAGTGTAGAAGAATAATTGGTTTATGCTGAAAGTTACATTTCCATCGAAGATTGATGTGACATAATTAAAGTCTAAATTCAAACCATAACTTCTTTCGAGCTTGTTATTGTCTTTATCAATTGGCAATACATTCTGATATTGTAGCCTTTCGCTATCCTCTGTAAATATGGTAGGTGATTTATAGCCAAATCCTCCTCCAAGTCGAGATGAAAACTTATCCGTAATTTTGAAATGTGCAGAAACTCGTGGTAGAATTGCTGCGCCATAATCCGGAATATAGTCTGCTCTTAATCCGGTTTCCAGATTCAACCATTTTGTTGCCTCCCAATTGTTTTGTACGAATGCTCCCATGGTTGTCTGGTTGTAGTCTCTTAACTGAAAATCAGTAAGTTTCTTTTCATCAAATTTGTCTGTCCATAAGTTGAGACCAGCCACCCATTCTGTTTTTTGATTCGTGCGTGTGTAAGTCAATTCACTAAAGGTAGATACCTGAGTACCTTCAAAAGTATAAGTGGGTACACCGATATTTCTATTGAAGTATGTTACACTGTTTTTGAAATCAATTCTGTCTTTTTCGCCGAATTTGTGTTCGAATGTCAGTTGTGTGGAATGTCTTTGAGTCTTGTTTTTCTCGAAATAGGAATGTGTGTCATTTCCATTTCCTTTAATATACTCAATATCCCCGCCCAAACGGTCTTCAAACATAGCATTTAGCCCTACACTCATTTGCGTGTTCTCTGAAAAATAGAGAAATAATTTGGGGTTGAAGACATATCTGTCAAACTGCGGAATGGCTGTGAATCCGGTGTTAGAGGGGTCGTAAGCCCAATTTCTGTTGTAGGAAGCAAAAATGGTTGTACCGACCTTTTTGAATCGTTGCCCATAGAAAGCGCTGACGTCCAAACCTTTTCCGGATGTCCCGTTAAGATGCAGACCTAAATCTCTTTTCTCTTCGGGAGTTTTTGAGATAAGATTAATCAAGCCTGCTATTGCTCCACCGCCATATAAAGTTGAAGTTGAGCCTTTGATGATTTCCACTTGTTTTAAGTCAAGAGGTGGCGTTTGCAATAATCCCAGTCCGCTCGCTGCACCAGCAAAAACGGGGAATCCATCTTTTAATATTTGTGTATATCTGCCATCCAATCCTTGTATGCGGATTGATGCATTTCCGGATGTGGCAGAAGTTTGCTGGGTGATAATACCTGTGCTTTCGTTTAGTAACATACGAATGTCGCCCGGTTTCATGCTCCCTTTTTCTCCTAGTTCTTCGCTTGAAATAAATTCAACACGGGTCGGGATGTTTTGAATAGTGCGTGTACCTCTGGTTGAAGAAATGGTAACTTCTTCCAGCATTTCATCATCTTGTTCCAAGAAGATTTCGACCGGAACTGAAGAAGATAAAGGGAATGTGTATGATTTGGTTTCCGATTCATAGCCTAAGTAGCTGAATGTGATATGTTGCTTTCCGTCAGGTATGTTCGAAATGGTGATTATTCCGTTTTCATCTGAGCTTGCTCCATTGGCGGTTTTATTAAGAACGGCATTCACGCCAACCAGTATCTCTTTAGTATCTCCGTCTTTAACGATTGCTTTAAATATGTTTTGCGCACAAATGCTTTGTGCCAGCAATGTAATTATTGCCAGTGCTATTAATTTAATTTTCATTTTTCTTGTTTTGTCAATTTAGTGCCACACACTTAATCTGTATTATAATAAGTGCACGACGTACTGGTGATGAAACAGCGGTTTCATCATCATGAATTTAATAAATAAATGGTGAGGTCATATTAATTATGACATACAGAAATCTGCTAAATTCATCAGCTTAGGCGGCTGCCAAATTGAGGAAGAGAAATGAGGAATCATTTTCTCTTTGTAAAACGAAAGGTTATTATTTAATAGAATTAATTCGGCGGTTGGTGAATGAAACAATTTGGGTATTGGACAACCTGTGCATGTGTTGCAATGTAGAAATGGTGAACAATTGCAGTCTGTACATGAGGAACCATCATTATCAGCACATGGTTCTTCTGTTTGTTCATTAGCACATTGAAACAGACATTTGTCTTCAAGAAAGCATGGAACTGTTGATAATAACAGCACCCATAAAGCTAATATGTAGGACAAATGTTTCATTAATATCTATGCTTTGTTCTGATTTTGAGCTGCAAAATTAGTTATTTATATTTTATAAACAAAACATTCTGCAATTTTTATTATATCTATTAAGAAGTTTGACAATTTTATGGTGAGGTGACCGCTACTGACACTCATTATCTTGTTTTCATTCCAAAGAATAACATCACCAGTGTAATAGTCCAAATAGATAGACTGATTACCATTGGCAAGTTGCTTAAACCGGATTCTTACAGGCTCCTTCAATTTTGCCTCTTGTTTCTTCTTCGCCATACTTATGTTTTTATTTTGTTACCGATGGCAAATATAGATATTTTTTTTTTGTTACTCAACGCTATTCGAGTAACAAACTGGTAACAAAATAAACGCATTTATTGGAATTAATAGGAAAATCGGAAAAACAAAGGAAAAGATGAATATAAACAGCAAATAACTAAATATCAATATCTTATATTCATTATTTTATCTCATTCTTTCTCTTTTTCCATAGCTGCCATGAGTTGATAATGTTTTGCCACACCACATAACTACCCGGACCGACAGACGATAAAGGATTAAGATACGTAACCGCCATCCAAATAGCTAGTACTGTATTTTTTTGCCCCAATGCCTGTCCTGCACTTATACGGTCATTATATGCACTACCAATTCTTTTACCAAAATAAAATTGTAAACAACAAGTTACTAAACCGGCAAAAGCAATCAACATCTCTACCGTTACATCAGCAGTACTGTTAACCAAAGAGCGAGTAGTCTGCCCCATTACAATGGTCAATGCTACCGCCCATAAATAAAAAGCCGAAGTATGATATTTCAGTAAAAACTTGTGGAGCCGGGGAATATAATAACGGAATAATAAAGCGATAAAAAACGGTGCAAGCAACAATGGAAAAACCTTACTTAAAATCTTAAGAAAAGCAATACCAAAAGTAACATCTGTATGTGGTTCAACCAATGGAAATATCAAAGGAACTGCTATTGCAGCCAAAATATTTGAAAGCAATGTATAAGTAGTCAAACTGGAAGCACTTCCACCTAGTTTTCCCGTAATTACTGCCGCTGCCGTAGCAGTAGGACAAATAAGACAAACCATAGCCGCCTCGAATATCTCCTTATAAGATTCATCCATCGGACAAAATATTAACAACAACGCAATAATACCGCAAGAAATGGCTTGAATAGCCAACAACCAGCCATGCCATACTCTAGGAACCAACTCTTTTGGTTCAATTTTACAGAATGTAAGCAACAATTGGGCAAAAATCAAGGAAGGAGTTAAAAAAGAAATCAACCCATTCATAAATGGCTTTGTCGGCTCCAGAAAAGTGAAGTTGGCAAAAACAAAATAACCGATAACTCCTGCAAGCATCGCTAGAGGTAACGTCCAATTCTTCATAAACTTAAACAAATCCATCTTTCAATATTTATTTTAGAATACAAAATAAAAGAATTTAGTCCAAACACTCGTCTATTTTTCGGGTTTTGTGGCAAGTTTCGAATAAAAAACGCAAAACTTAAAGACAAAAGCCGAGTTTTCACTAAAAATCGCTACATTTGCAACTTAATTGATATGAAAACCGATAGACTTAAAATAATATTCCTGTTGTGTAGCCTGTGGCTGGTCTTTCCCTGTTTCTGCCTGGCGGCAAAGGGAAAGGACTTTGTAGTCGTCATTGATCCCGGTCATGGCGGACATGATCCTGGCGCCATCGGCAGACGTGGAAAAGAAAAAAACATCAATCTGAACGTAGCTTTAAAAGTAGGACAACTGATCCAAAATAACTGTAATGACGTAAAGGTAATATATACCCGGAAAACAGATGTCTTTATCCCTTTGGATCGTCGTGCACAAATAGCCAATAATGCCAAGGCCGATTTATTCATCTCTATACATACTAATTCCATAGCCCGTGGCAGAACTGTACGGGGAGCAGAGACTTATACGTTAGGACTCCACCGTACTGAAGAAAATTTAGAAGTTGCTAAAAAAGAGAACTCGGTTATTTTGATAGAGGATAATTATGAACAACGTTATGCCGGATTCAATCCAAATTCTTCTGAAAGCTATATTATTTTTGAATTTGTACAAGACAAAAATATGGAGAAGAGTGTAAAATTAGCCACTCTTATCCAAAAACAATTCAAGAATACAGCCAAACGGATAGACAAAGGAGTACATCAAGCCGGATTTCTAGTTCTACGCGCCACTTCCATGCCTAGTGTTTTGGTTGAATTAGGCTATATCTCAACACCGGATGAAGAACAATATCTTTTATCCGATGCAGGCACTACGGCGTTATCTAACAGCATTTATAAAGCATTCCTCAATTACAAGCGCGAACATGACGCCCCCATCGGCCGCAGCAGAGTACAAGGACAAGAATTACCGGAACCAGAAAACAAACCGAAAGAATCAAGAATAGAAATACAAACTGCGGAACCGGACACTGCAACGGAACCGGACAAGGTTACCAAAAAGCCTGTACCTGCCACACAAAAAAAGATCACAGGCGACCAAGCCCGAACATCTGCCAAGCCTGTATTTAAAATACAAATATTGGTATCAAACAAAATATTGCCCAAAGGAAGCAAACAACTGAAAGGTGTATCACCTGTTAGCTATTACCGCGAAAAAGGACTTTATAAATATACTTACGGAGAAAATACGGATTATAATAAAATACTACGCATGAAACGTAATATTACTCCTAAATTTAAGGACGCTTTCATTATCGCTTTCAAAAACGGAGAGAAAATGAATGTGAACGAAGCCATCAAAGAATTTAAAAAGAATAGATAATATAAAAGGTATAATTGAAATGACGAAAGAGGTAAAAATAGGATTAATAGGCATCGCTGCATTGGCTATGCTGATCTTTGGTATCAACTACCTGAAAGGAATAAATATGTTCCAATCTGCCAATTACTATTATGTAGAATATACAAATATAAACGGATTAGCCGGATCAAGCCCCGTCTTTGCCAATGGTTATAAAGTAGGTACAGTAAGAAATATCAATTACAACTATGCAAAACCGGGACATGTCACAGTAGAAGTGGAAGTGGACAAGGAAATGCGTATCCCCAAAGGAAGTACAGGAGAACTGGTTACAGAAATGCTGGGAACGGTAAAGATGAACTTACTCCTTAACTTTAATTCTACAGAATACTATCAACCGGGAGATACCCTGCCCGGCAAAACGAATGCGGGGCTCATGGGAGCCGCTGAAGAAAAGCTAGTTCCTCAAATAGAGCAGATGTTACCCAAAATGGATTCTATCCTATATTCATTAAATAAAATATTAGCTGATCCTGCATTGAGTGCAACCTTGCACAACGCAGAAAAACTGACAGCCAATCTGGATGTGACAACACGTCAATTAAACATGTTAATGCAAAAGGATCTTCCGCAACTTACTGGAAAATTAAACACAATTGCTGATAACTTCATTGCTATCAGCGACAATTTGAAAGGTATTGATTATGCTTCAACGTTCAATAAAATAGACTCCACTTTATATAATGTACAAATGCTGACAGAAAAACTCAATCGCAAGGACAACAGTATCGGATTGCTATTCAATGATCCTACTTTCTACCAAAATTTGAGTGCGACGACAGCAAACGCTGCAACCTTATTGGAGGATTTGAAAGCGCATCCTAAACGTTATGTACATTTCTCTTTGTTTGGCAAGAAAGATAAGTAACATATTTGCTAATTTAAAAATATTCTAAATAAGTCTACTCAACCATTTTTCCACTTATTTTCAGTAAATGACTGCAAATAGGGAAGAAATACCATGTAGACTTATTTCATTTAAAATAAATAAAAGCCTATTTTGACTGTTAGTCAGCTAAGAATCAGTCAATTATCAAACAACAAGAATCTTTCAAAAGCCTTTAGATAGAGGTTTTTATAAGTAACTGAAACTAAAGATATTACTCTTTAAAAATAAAAAGCAAGAAAAAAGCGATTTGTTTTTTCAGAAATTCATTTCGAAATTTGCATTGTAGAAGTTTCGCTTTTTATAATAAATGTTTCATATGATTGAAAACGATCACGTCGTTTTATGGGGTCGTTGCCTGAACCTTATCAGAGACAACGTACCAGAAACGACCTTTAAAACGTGGTTTGAGCCTATCGTACCGCTTAAATATGAGGACAAGGCACTGACAATTGGCGTCCCCAGCCCATTCTTCTATGAATTTCTAGAAGAAAAGTTTGTGGACTTGCTGCGCGCTGCCCTATATAAAGAAATTGGGGAGGGAACGCAGCTTATGTATTGTATCTTGACCGATAAGACCAACCATATAACTGTTAACATGGAGGGAAGCAAACGCTCTTCAGCACTACCCACACAAACAGTTATACGAGATGGTAACAAGGCACCTAATCCAATGCAGGCACCGGCTCCGCAGGATTTAGACCCACATTTGAATCCAAATTACAATTTTGAGAATTTCATAAAAGGAAATAGTAATGAGTTCTCACGTACAGTAGGAGAAACTGTAGCTAAAAATCCGGCAAAAACATTCAACCCTTTGTTTTTGTATGGACCATCCGGTGTGGGCAAAACTCACTTGACTAATGCTATTGGTACCCGCATCAAGGAATTATATCCTGAAAAAAGAGTATTGTACGTATCAGCACATCTGTTTCAGGTGCAATATACCGACTCTGTTCGTACCAATCATTTCAATGATTTCATTAGTTTTTATCAAACCATAGACGTTTTGATTATTGATGATATTCAAGAATTCGCCGGAGTAACCAAAACCCAGAACACATTCTTCCACATCTTTAACCATCTGCACCAGAACGGTAAGCAACTTATTCTGACTTCTGACCGTGCGCCGGTAATGCTACAAGGTATGGAAGAACGTCTCCTGACCCGCTTTAAATGGGGCTTAGTGGCCGAATTGGAAAAGCCGGACGTAGAATTGAGAAAGAATATCTTACGTAATAAAATACGTCGTGACGGTTTGAATATACCGGAAACAGTAATTAATTATATTGCTGAAAACGTAAATGAAAGTGTACGTGAACTAGAGGGCATCATTAATTCACTTTTGGCACAATCCATTATTTTCAAGCGTGATGTCGATTTGGATTTGGCTGAAAGAATTGTACGAAAAGCTGTACGCTGTTGTGAGAGCAAGCCTGTCACAGTAGAAGATATCATACAGAAAGTATGCAGCCATTACGAGATAGAAGAATCTGCCATCCATACTAAAACAAGAAAAAGAGAAGTGGTACAAGTACGTCAGGTAGCTATGTATCTGGCCAAAAAACATACAGACTCCTCTTCTTCCAAAATTGGTCAATTAATAGGTAATAAAGATCATGCAACCGTATTGCACGCTTGCAAAATAGTAAAAGACCAAGTAGAGGTTGACAAAGCATTTAAAGCGGATATTGAGGAAATTGAAGCTTCTCTCAAAAGGAAATAGAATAAAACCACAGAGGTGCGCAAAGGGCATTTTCTTTATTTCCCTCTGCGCACCTCTGTTTTAAGATTGATAGTTCCCGGCAATTCACTTCTCAAAACCCTGTTTCTTCAAGGTTTCTTTCAAAGTTACAGACATACATTCATTATCCGACTTCTTGTATCTGACCTCAGTAAATACCTGAGCCAGTGTTTCCTTATGATTTTCTTTAATAAACTGATGATTTTCCGGAAGTGACTCTTTATATCTATAAATACGATCAATATCTTCTTTGGTATAATCATGATATACTTCTTCATGCAAAATACCCTCTATAGGAAGACGATCGACTTGTGAAGGGCATTCGTCCGGATATCCTACTGTAATAGTAGCCACTGGCATAACCAATTCCGGCAACTGAAGGATATCAATAATCTGATCAGGATTATAAATCGTTGTTCCCAAAAAACAAATACCTAATCCATTTTCCTCAGCCAATGTACAAAAGTTCTGAGTCACAAGCAATGCATCCGTAGCAGCATTCAAAAAAGAAATGGGATTGTCATAACCCGGTACCGCCTTACGCTCTCTGCACCATTTACTAAAACGGTTAAAATCCGCACAAAAAGTCAGTACAACCGGAGCACCTGTTACCATCGGTTGATTAAAATGGGCAGGTGCCAATCTCTCTTTCATCTGCTTGTCACGAGTCACAATCACACTATATAATTGCATATTACCCATTGTAGAAGCACGGAACGCCTTTTCAAGCAAATCATTTAACAAAGAAGCAGAAATATCTTCCTGCTTATATTTACGGATCGTCCGTCTATTATTTATCGATTCCATATATATTTTTCTTGCAAAGATAAAAAAAGAAAAGAGTAATAATGCATTTTTTGCAAAATATTATATGCTAAGAATCTGGCCTTTTCAACTAGTCAATCACTCATCCCCTCCATCAAAATTTTCAAAACAGAAAACTTCTACAAATAAGCAAGCATATATATCTTTTGATAATCAATAAATTAACAAATATTCTTGGATAACTTTCAATTTGTTGAAAACTTATCTGCTTTTTATTTTGTTAATTGAAAAAACATATATAGCTTTGCCGAAACTTTTATTATAATGAGTTGTAACTTCTACACTAAAACAACTTATTGATATTACAGTAAATCTAAAAATAAAAGTGGAAAGACAAACGTACACCTATGACGAAGCTTTTGAAGCATCTTTACAATACTTCAAAGGTGATGAACTTGCTGCAAGGGTTTGGGTAAACAAATATGCAGTAAAAGATTCTTTCGGGAACATTTTCGAAAAGTCTCCCGAAGACATGCATTGGCGCATTGCAAATGAAGTAGCCCGCATTGAAGCAAAATATAAGAACGGGTTAAACGCACAGCAGCTTTACGAATTATTGGATCACTTTAAATACATTGTTCCGCAAGGTAGCCCTATGACAGGTATCGGGAACGACTTTCAAGTGGCTTCCTTATCAAACTGCTTTGTCATTGGAATTGATGGAGCAGCCGACTCATACGGAGGTATAATCCGCATTGATGAAGAACAAGTACAATTAATGAAACGTCGTGGTGGCGTAGGACATGATTTATCTCATATACGACCAAAAGGTTCTCCGGTTAAAAATTCAGCACTGACTTCCACCGGACTGGTGCCTTTCATGGAACGTTATTCCAATTCAACACGTGAAGTAGCGCAAGACGGACGTCGTGGTGCTTTAATGTTAAGCGTATCCATCAAGCATCCAGATTCAGAAGCATTTATTGATGCCAAAATGACCGAAGGCAAAGTAACCGGTGCTAATGTATCCGTGAAACTAGATGATGCATTTATGCAGGCAGCTGTAAATGGCACTCCTTACAAACAACAATATCCGGTAGATTCCGATCAACCTGTTTTCACGAAAGACATTGATGCATCTGCGTTATGGAAAAAGATTGTCCATAACGCATGGAAGTCTGCTGAACCCGGTGTATTATTTTGGGACACCATCATCCGTGAATCCGTACCAGACTGTTATGCCGATTTAGGATATCGTACTGTTTCTACCAATCCTTGTGGTGAAATACCCCTGTGTCCCTACGATTCTTGTCGCTTATTAGCTATCAACTTATACTCATACGTAGTAAACCCTTATACAAAGGAGGCTTACTTTGATTTCGACTTATTCAAAAAGCATGTGGTATTGGCCCAGCGCATTATGGATGACATCATTGACTTGGAATTGGAAAAAATCGAGAAAATCATAGCTAAAATCGATTCCGATCCCGAAAGTGAGGAAGTAAAAGAAGCAGAGAAACATTTATGGGAAAAAATTTATAAAAAGAGCGGACAGGGAAGACGTACAGGCGTAGGTATCACAGCTGAAGGGGATATGCTTGCCGCTATGGGGTTACGCTACGGAACAGAAGAAGCAACAGAGTTTTCTGAACAAGTACATAAAACAATCGCTCTGGAAGCCTATCGTTCATCTGTTAACATGGCAAAAGAACGTGGAGCATTCGCTATCTATGACAGTGAACGAGAAAAAAACAATCCGTTCATCAACCGCTTAAAAGAAGCTGATCCAGAATTATATGAGGAGATGAAAAAATACGGACGACGTAATATCGCCTGCCTGACCATAGCTCCCACCGGAACTACCAGCCTAATGACCCAAACTACTTCCGGCATAGAGCCGGTGTTTATGCCGGTGTATAAACGTAGAAGAAAAGTCAATCCGAATGATCCTCAGACACACGTAGATTTTGTAGATGAAACAGGAGATGCATTTGAGGAATATATTGTATTCCACCATAAATTTGTGGAATGGATGACAGTAAACGGTTACGATCCCACCAAGCGTTATACACAAGAAGAAATTGACAAATTGGTAGAAAAGTCACCTTATTATAAAGCCACATCAAATGATGTAGACTGGCTGATGAAAGTAAAAATGCAAGGACGCATCCAAAAATGGGTTGACCATTCAATCAGCGTAACTATCAATTTGCCCAATGACGTAGATGAAGCATTGGTAAACCGCTTGTATGTAGAGGCATGGCGTTCAGGATGCAAAGGATGTACCGTTTATCGTGATGGCTCCCGCTCCGGAGTTTTACTTTCTACCAAAAAGGACAAGAAAGACAAAAAAGAAGAACTTCCCCCTTGCAAACCACCTACGGTAGTAGAAGTGCGCCCCAAAGTACTGGAAGCGGAAGTAGTACGTTTCCAAAACAACAAAGAAAAATGGGTTGCATTTGTAGGCTTGTTGGATGGACATCCATACGAAATCTTTACCGGTCTGCAAGATGATGAAGAAGGTATTTCATTGCCCAAATCGGTCACTACCGGACGCATCATCAAAAACATTGATGAAGAAGGCAACAAACGATATGATTTCCAGTTTGAAAACAAACGTGGATACAAAACAACCATTGAAGGTTTGTCTGAAAAGTTCAACAAAGAATATTGGAACTATGCTAAATTGATTTCGGGTGTACTTCGTTGGAGAATGCCTATTGATCGTGTTATCAAACTGGTAGATTCTCTGCAACTTGACAGTGAAAACATTAACACATGGAAAAATGGTGTAGAACGAGCACTGAAAAAATATGTAACAGATGGTACTAGTGCCGAAGGACAAAAATGTCCCAATTGCGGAAATGAAACTCTCGTATATCAAGAAGGATGCTTGATCTGCAAGACTTGTGGCACATCGAGATGTGGATAATGGTTTATTATATAATGTAACAACACAAAGGAAAAGCTCCTTCATGACTTTCGTGAAGGAGCTTTTTTATATAAACAAAATAAATCCCTTTTCTATCTTACCCCTACAATACGATGAAACCGTTCCACAATACGCCTTCCTAAATCCATACGCGTACTATCTACTTTATGAATGGCAGCAGGAGTCACATCATCTTTATATTTGGCTTTACCTACACGTATTTTCATCTTATCCAGATTACCGGAAATATTCACTCCAGCCTTAAAAGGCAAAGGCGATTTCAAAATGGATATATGATATTTAAAATTCATATCCAGTCCTTGCTCTCCCCCTATGGCAGCTTTATAACGATCTATAGACACTTGAAATGGATAAACAAGAACACTACCGTCATTAACAACTACATTAACCGAAATACTATCAAATACATTCTTCTTTTTATTTTTAAACATCAACATCTTTGAAATTTCGGCAAAGGTCTCACCATCCATCAACACCAAACTGTCCCCTTTTATATACATGGCCGAACGCAAAGTAGGTATACGAATATTCATATTTGAATCCAGACGTGCCTCTGCAGCCACATCAAACTGAACCCTTCCTTCAAAAGATCTCAGCATAGGTACAATGGTATCCATTGAAGGTATAAAATCTACCAGCTTAGCTATATTTATATCCCTAATTTTAAAGTCAAAGCCTGTATATCCTCCTCTGACTGAATCCGCACGATATACCATAACCGCCTTCATATCAGCATCCAATGCACGCATTTCCAAATTTCTTAAATATAATGTACGATTTTTCAAATCTACCTTTCCACACACATCTTCAAATTCCACCTTTTCAAACACTACTTTTTTCAAATCTGTCTGTAATTCAAAATCCAAATTACCCGGTAACACAAACAGCTTCATTTCTGTTGGAGACACTGTGTCTGTCACCGCCACAGATGCTGAATCTTCAGATAAAGAGAATGAATTTATCAATTGATTACAATCAATCATCTCAGAAGAGATTGCTAAACGCGCTTTTAAAGTTTCATTTTTAGTCATCGCACGATATAATCCCATTACCTCACCGGTAGCAACCATATCTGAATGCCCTATTTTCAAAGAGGCATTTCTTAATGTTATTTTCGGACCATCTACTGTTACAGCTGTCTTACGTACTCGTAAAGGTAAACCAAATTCAGGAGTATGTACCAACAACCTATCAAAACCAACAATCCCCCGAGGTATCCATAACGAATCATTTTTCTTTTCCAATTTCGCCTTAATACCTGCCACGCCTAACGCCAACTTCGTTTCATTGGCATTAAAGAAAAGAGAATCCGTACGCATGGAAAAGCTAATCATCGGCATCGCCGAATTTTGTTCCTTCGGAGCAAGTTCGCCAGTTCCAGCAGTCTTGCCACTATATATTTTAAGCGAATCTCCTATATTCGCACGCAATTTATTCATTTCCAATTCACATTGCAAAGTGACAATCTTTGTGGTATCTTGAGGATTGGTTGAAACAACCTTCGCTTTCATCCGATCTATCTCTGAAGCAAATTTCCTACTATTCAATATTATTTCTCTGATATCCAATTCAGCCTGCAAAGTTTCACTATCACTGAATTTTAAATCGGCATTACCTAAAAAATTAAAATCTTTAGCAGTGTCTTTTAACTCAAAATCCTTTAAAGCCAATCTTCCCCCTAACCTGATACGTCCAATATCCTGCTTTTTCAAAGAAGAAAGACGACATTTTAAATTTAAACCCGCATCTAATTTACCACGGATGGTTACATTTTCCTGCAAAGGGAAAGTTTTAGCTAAAGCATCCAAGTCAACTGTAGATTCAGTATGAAGTGTTATAAGTGGATCTATCAATAAATCCTCCACTTTGGCATCTGCTAGAATCTTGGTATGTGCTCCCTCAAAATGAAGAATTTTCAAGTTCAAAAATGAAGGATTGCGACGCATCAAATCAATATACGATTCAAAATCAGCCGTAAAATTATCAATACCATAAGGAAGTCCTTCATATCGGGCGGATGCATCATTAATCTTTATATTCAATGATACCGCCGGAAGCTGTTTGTTTCCATAATTACCTTCCAATGTTCCATCAACCTTAACCTCACCTTTTGCCGAAATTTGTCCACGCTTCACATAAGCCTCGGGAATCATATTCATGACTGTTTCCATGGAAGGTGCATGTAGTCCATATTTCAAGTTCACACCCACCATCTTGGTAACTGTATCACGTTTTAATTCACCGTTTACATCCAGCCGGATACCATTTATAGTCAATCCTGTATTTTTCAATGTCCACAATGCCGTAGACCTGTCTATCTCAATATCAGTCTGCAAGGAAGCCGCTACCTTATTAATCAATAATTCACCTTGCTGCCAAAAAAGAATATTTTTATTTTCAAATTCTACTCCCAATGAAGAAACTCCTTTTGTCAACGCCAGCTTTAGGCGCAAATCAACATCATCTATACGTGAATAAACCTCTGTATTACGATCATCAAAAATCAAATTGGCATGTTCTAGCTCAACCTGACGGATATCTATCTCGCTATCAAATTTATTTTGTGAAATTGTATCTTTTTCCACAGCCAATGTATCCGAGGAAGTTTTCACTATCTCCCAATTCGCCTTACCTGCTTTATTTCGATAAGCATAAACAGCAACATTTTTCAAAGACAAATTATAGACACTGATCTTATTTTTCAAAAAATAATCCAAAGGATTCACTATCAACACACATTCTTTAAATGCCAATAAAGAATCGGTCTTTTGTGGAAGACTATCATTCAATACTTTAGAAACCAAGAAACCTTCGTCAACTTTTAACCCAAATTGAGGAAAGGTAGAAAAGAAAGTCAATTCTACACTTTCTACCTTCAAATCAGCATCCAATGAACGATTAGCAACATTCAACACTACCGGAGTTAATTTATCTGGTGTAAATACATAGTTAATCACAAAAGCCACTACCACAAACCCAGTAAACAGCAAGGCTCCCACTGTAATGGCACTTACCCTTATTAATTTACGAATTCTTCTTTCCATATTATGCAAAATTAATGAAAACACCCATGCCATCAACTTTATTTCGTGTTAATACTATAAAATAGACCAATAAAACAGATAAAAAAGAAAACAAGAACAATAATTTTTAATTTTGAGATATGAAGTGAAAGTTCTACTTTTGTTTTTCAAACTGAAAAAATATGAAAGCAACATCTATGTATATTTATTTGGAAGGTGCCAAGTTTTTCGCTCACCACGGAGTCGATCCACAAGAAACAATAGTAGGAGCTAATTTTATAATTGATTTAAAACTAAGAACCGATTTCACCCATGCAGCACAAACTGACGAACTGAAAGGTACCGTAAGTTATGCTGATATATATGCAGTCATCAAAAAAGAGATGAAAACTCCATCCAAACTTTTAGAGCATGTCTGTGAACGCATAGGGCAAAGACTGTTTAATGATTTTCCAACTATTCAGGAAATAATCATCCGGTTGTCAAAAGAAAATCCGCCTATGGGCAGTGATTGCAGAAATGTTGGAGTAGAAGTACATTATACACGATGAAAAAAATTATCTGACAAACATCCAGTCATTTAATTAAGTTCACCCTATTACATGCCCTCCTCTTAAAAACGTAAATATGCTATCGTGCAAATAACAACACAAACCAATAATAATGAATATACAGACCATGTTCATGACCCTACTTATTAAAATAAAGAAAGTTGTTTTCTTCCTTCAGAATGATAAAATTTCATGGTAGCACTGATTCCTAATGTTTCTATTCTGCGATAAAAAACCTCATTCAAATAGGGAGCATTAGGAGAAATGCATTCAGAACGGTCTTCAAAATAAGTTTTATATCGCTTGGCCATCTTTGGAAAAATCTGCTCTACCTTATCATAAAAATAATCACGGGAGCCCCGTCTTAAAGTTACCCCGAACAAAGGAAGCACATAGGACGCTCCTGCTTCGGCAGCCTTCTCTACTATTTCCTCAATATCTTCTATAGAATCGTTTATAAAAGGCAAAACAGGCATCAATGCCACTCCTGTATATATACCCCGATCGGACAATATCTTCATCGCCTTAAAACGCTCGGAAGATGCCGGTGCATTAGGCTCCAGTTTGCGCGCCATCTCGTCATCCGCTGTAGTGATAGTAAAACTAACGGCAGCATAAGTGCGCCCTATATCCTGCAATACATCGGCATCACGAGTCACAAGACTACTCTTTGTTATCACATGAACAGGAAAACGATGTTTGGCAATAATTTCCAACGCACCTCCAGTCAGCTTCATCTGTTTTTCCAACGGCATATAAGGATCATTCATTGAACCTGTGCCAATGGTTGCTTTTCCACGTTTCGTTCCCAGTTCATGATCCAGTAATTCCAAAGCATTCTTCTTTACAGAGATATGAGAAATATCACCAACACCATAGCAAGAACTACGTGTATCACAATAAATGCAACCATGTTGGCACCCTCTATACAAGTTCATGTTATAAGCAATTCCCCAATAATTATCTTTACTTTTCAAACGTGACAGAATAGACTTTGTTTCAATAGATTTTACCTCATGAACATTCATTTTACAGCTCCTTTTCTTTTTTGATCAAATTTCATCAAACAAAGATACAGGTAATAATGCTATAAAAAGAAATATAAAGAGAAGCAATTTAAAAAGTTTCAACTGGGAAAAAAATGTTTTTTGCCCAACAAATAATATTTCATAACAATGCTAAAATGAGTCCGTTCCGGAATTATCTCATCTGTAGACTTCATCATATTTTCTATACGAGAAGCGGCAAAAGAATATCTTATATCCTCAAATTCTCTCCGCGCCTGCATTACAGCACGCGCATTCGCTCTATCCTTTTTCAGATAAAAAACAAGGGCAGCCACTCTATCCAGTATACCACGTATAAAAAGTACATGTTCCAATTCCTTATCCGGCAAATTCTTATAAAGCATCAACAGATTATTTCTGAAATTCAAAAAAGTCTTTCTCGGATTCTCTTTTTTCAACGTAGCCCCTCCTACATGATATACCACACTTTGCGGAATACAGACAAGCTTTTTTCCCCTACTGCGCAAACGCCAGCACAGGTCAATTTCTTCCATGTGGGCAAAAAAATGACCATCCAAACCTCCAACTTCACGATAATCAGCCAACCGGATAAAAAGAGCAGCTCCCGTAACCCACATCACCTCCGTTACCGTATCATATTGTCCGCAATCCTTCTCAACAACATCAAAAAATACGTCCTCTGCAAAAGGATATCCATACCGGTCGATAAATCCCCCCCGACGCTCCGGCATATTCAAAATATTCCTTATTATGCCAACTTAATAATTTAGGTTGGCAGGCAACTGTTCCGGAATGGGTGTCCATATAATCCAGCAAAGGTTCCAACCAATGCGAAGTAACCTCCACATCGCTATTCAGTAAAACTACATATTCTGCATCAACTTGCGCCAAAGCCCGGTTATATCCTTCGGCAAAGCCATAATTTCGATCCAACTCAATCAAACGGACTACAGGAAATCAGAACGAAGCATTTCAAGCGACCCATCAGAGGACGCATTATCAGCCACACATATTTCAATCCCTCTCCTACTGAATTATCCATAACAGAAGGTATAAACTTACGGAGCATATCCACCCCATTCCAATTCAATATAACAACAGACACCCTTTTCATTTCTTTTCAGACTAATACCAAATGTATGGAATAATTCAGACTAAAACACCCTTCAACGCTGTACCCTCTTCATTAAAGCCTCCCATTCTTACACGAATCAACTGATTATCCAATTGATCATCGTGATCCATCTCCACCCGGATGTAATTATCAGTAAATCCATGCATAGGAGTGCCAACCTTAGATTTTTCCATTAATACCCAAGCTTCTTTTCCTATATGAGAGGTATAGAACGCCTTTGTCTTCTCATCAGATAAAACCAACAATCTCTGACTACGGCGATGTTTCTCCTCAGGACTCACCACATACTCTATTTTCAAGGCCTGCGTACCGGGACGTTCCGAATAACTGAAAACATGTAACTGCGTCACATCAAGCCCTTCAATAAAACGATAAGCATCTTCAAAATATTCCTCTGTTTCACCACGTGTTCCCACAATTACATCCACGCCAATAAACGCATCCGGCATGATTTCCTTAATTTTGCGTATCTTGGAAGCAAACAATGCAGTATCATATCGACGTCTCATCAATTTCAACACATCATCGCTTCCCGACTGCAAAGGAATATGAAAATGCGGCATGAATGCACGTGAACGTGACACATATTCTATTATCTCATCCGTCAGCAAGTTGGGTTCAATAGACGAGATACGATAACGTTCAATCCCTGCCACCTGATCTAAAGCCTTTACCAGATCAAAGAAACTTTCACCGGTTGTCTTCCCGAAGTCTCCAATATTCACCCCGGTAATTACAATTTCCTTCCTCCTTCAGCTGCGGCCTGCCGCGCCTGTTCCACAATCTCTTCAATACGTCCGTTCCGGCTACGCCCACGAGCAAACGGAATTGTACAATAAGAACAGAAATAATCGCAACCATCCTGCACTTTCAGAAAATAACGAGTGCGGTCACCCCTAGAACACGAAGGTGAAAAACTACGTATGTCTTTTGCAGCTGTCGTAATCGCCTCACCTTGAGGATGCTTTTCCAAATTTCCGAGATAATTCATCAACTCTCCTTTTGTTCAGCTCCCAAAACAACATCCACCCCTTCTATATTAGCCACCTGGTCAGGTTTTAACTGGGCATAACATCCCGTCACTACTACATAGGCACCCGGATGCTGTTTAACCAAACGATGGATAGCTTGACGGCATTTCTTATCCGCAACCTCGGTTACAGAGCAAGTATTAATAACACAAATATCAGCTTTCTCACCCTTACGTGCTGTACGTATACCTGCTTCTTTCAGTGTTTTACCGATGGTTGAAGTTTCTGAAAAGTTTAATTTGCAGCCTAATGTATAATAAACAGCCGTTTTATCCTGGAAAATTGTCGTATCAATCATACCTTTTTATCTAATTAGCGAGCAAAGGTACATATTATTCTGCTTAAATTTTTTAGAATACCAATAATTATGCTTATTTTTGCACATTACATCAAAAATTGTGCAATGATAAAAGAAAACTTTATCAAGCTATATGAGAATAGCTTCAAAGAAAACTGGGATCTTCCCTGTTACACAGATTATGGTGAAGATACCACGTTTACATACGGACAAGTAGCGGAAGAAATAGCTAAGATACACTTGTTATTCCAATATTGCAGCCTGCGCCGTGGTGATAAAATATCTATTATAGGTAAGAATACTTCCCGTTGGTGTATCGCTTATTTGGCAACTGTTACATACGGAGCTATTGTAGTTCCTATTCTACAAGACTTCAAGCCGAATGATGTCCATCATATTGTAAATCATTCCGAATCCACATTCCTGTTTACCAGCGATAATATTTGGGAAAATTTGGAAGAAGAAGCATTAAGTGGATTACGCGCTGTATTTTCTCTAACAGATTTCAGATGCCTGCATCAACGTGACGGTGAAACTGTCCAAAAATTCATGAAAAATATGGATGCAGCAATGAAAAAGAATTTCCCCAAAGGCTTCTATAAGGAAAATATCAATTATACAGAACTCTCCAATGAGAAGGTCATGTTACTGAATTATACCTCAGGAACTACCGGATTCAGTAAGGGGAGTAATGATTACGGGCAATAATCTGGCAGGAAACGTTACCTTCGGTATCCGTACAGAACTTTTAAAGAAAGGAGAAAAGGTACTTTCCTTCCTTCCCTTGGCCCATGCATACGGATGTGCTTTTGATTTTCTAACCGCTACTGCTGTCGGCACACATGTCACCTTATTAGGCAAGACACCTTCTCCCAAAATATTGATGAAAGCTTTTGAGGAAGTAAAACCCAACCTTATTATTACAGTACCATTAGTTATAGAAAAAATTTATAAGAATGTAATTCAGCCGCTCATCAACAAACGCAGCATGAAATGGGCGCTTAACATACCTTTACTAGACAACCAGATTTATGCACAGATTCGCAAAAAACTGATTGACGCATTAGGCGGACGTTTTAAAGAAGTCATTATCGGTGGAGCTGCCATGAATCCGGAAGTCACCGATTTTTTCCACAAAATAAAATTTCCGTTCACCATCGGTTACGGCATGACCGAATGCGCCCCACTGATCAGTTATGCTCCATGGAATGAATTTATACCTGGTTCTGCCGGAAAGATACTGGATATCATGAAAGTCCGTATCGACTCGGATGATCCCTATAACATTACTGGAGAAATACAGGTATGTGGTGAAAACGTAATGAAAGGTTATTATAAGAATGAAGAAGCTACCCGTGAGGTATTTACTGAAGATGGTTGGTTGAAAACAGGCGATTTAGGTACAATAGATGCTAACGGATTCATTTATATAAGAGGCCGTAGTAAAACCATGATCTTGAGTTCTAATGGACAGAATATTTTTCCTGAAGAGATAGAATCCAAGCTAAATAATATGCCATTCGTTCTAGAAAGTTTAATCATAGAGCGCAACAAGAAACTGGTAGCTTTAGTATATCCTGATTATGAAAGTCTGGACAGTCTGGGACTCAATACCCCCGAAAACCTAAAAACAGTAATGGATGAAAACTTGAAGAATCTGAATAAACTGGTAGGAAACTATGAACAAGTGAGTAAAATACAACTTTATCCCACAGAGTTCGAAAAAAACTCCCAAAAAAAAAAAGCATCAAGCGATTCTTATATAACAGTATTACTGAAGAATAAATATGTTGTAAAACATGCTACTAATCAGCAAAATAGGTTGTATAACATAAAAAATTAGTAGAGAGAATTGAAAGTCTGCCGTGGAAAGCGCAACAGACTTTTTTATGTCTTTATCCTCCCTTTTCTGCCAATATTCCATCATTTTGCAATACAAATTATCTACTTTTGTTTCTCAAACCACAAACAAAACAGGATATGAAAAAGACAAATCTAAAAGAAACACTTCAAAACTGAAGTTGGGAAACTATTTCCGTGAATTATCTATTGTTATCACTGAGTATTTATCACTCTTGCCGAACTGATTTCATAAGCAATTCCTCACAAGAAAAGCAGATAAAAGAAAGTATGCAAATGATAAAAATGGAATTAGAAGAAAATTTGAAAAGTATCAATCAGGCCGAAGTCGCGTATTTAAATGAAATCAGTTTCTTCCGATTGCTAACGTAAACAGATTCACTTCAAACAACTAAAGCTTCTATTTTAAAAAACAATGCCATCCTTTTGCGTAAAAGATTGTGAGTATTCGGAAGATGTGCTAGAAGTACTGAAAGTTCAGCATTGATGCA
>VOFC01003261.1_pt1 | contig 50064 bp, 65 predicted proteins | sample 5384161 | NCBI WGS metagenome assembly VOFC01 (sample SAMN12384722, study PRJNA508395) | human gut metagenome | isolation source: healthy gut B | host: Homo sapiens | reverse complement strand
GATTTAGAGCCAAAGAACGTTTTTTTTTCGTTTTTCGAGGATATATGCAGTATTCCTCATCCATCTTACAAGGAAGAGAAAATCAGTAATTATCTGGTGGAGTTTGCAAAGGCAAGAGGCCTTGAGCATTACCAGGATGAGCTTCACAATGTGATAATCATAAAGGAAGCATCAGAAGGATATGAGGATGTGGAGCCAATCATACTGCAGGGGCACATGGATATGGTTTGCGAGAAGACACCTGACTGTGATAAGGATATGGACGAGGAAGGCCTAGACCTTTTGATAGATGGTGATTTTATCTCGGCAAAGGGCACTACACTCGGTGGAGATGACGGTATCGCGGTGGCATATGCGCTTGCTATTTTGGACGATGACAGCCTGTCACATCCACGCCTTGAGTTTGTATGCACTGTATGCGAGGAGGTCGGCATGGAGGGTGCTACAGGCATCGATGTGTCTATGCTTAAGGGAAAGAAGCTTCTTAATATGGACAGCGAGGAGGAGGGCGTGATGCTCGCAAGCTGCGCCGGTGGATGCAGAGCCGATGTGAAGCTGCCTGTAGAGAGAGAGACAGTGAGCGGAACAAAGCTTACTGTGAGCTTATCAGGTCTCACCGGCGGACACTCAGGCTCAGAGATTGATAAGGGAAGGGGCAATGCCAATACTCTTATGTCCAGACTGCTTCGCGACGCATCGGCAACTGTAGCTATAGCTTCTATAGATGGCGGCAGAAAGGATAATGCCATTCCAAGAGAGTGTACTGCACAGATTATTGTAGCACCTGATGAGGTTGCGGCAGTGAAGGCTTCGATAGAACAGGCAGCAGCTGAGATTGCGGAGGAGTTTAAGGCATCTGATCCTGACCTTAAGCTTGCTGTGTCAGAGGAGACTGACTGCAGTGAGTCTGCTATAAGTGCAAAGGACAGCGCAAGGGTTATCGCACTTATCGAGGCACTGCCAAACGGCATCATCAGAATGAGCCGGGAAATCGATAAGCTTGTTGAGACCTTCGCTTAATCTGGGAGTTTTAAAATCAGACGATGCTGCTGTTACTTTAAGATACGCAGTCAGAAGCTCTGTCGGTGTGGCTAAAAAGCCTTAAGAACCAGCTTGTCTGCATAGCAGGCGCTTTTGCGGCAGAGGTTACATTTGAGGGTGATTATCCTGCATGGGAGTACAAGAAGGATTCAAAGCTCCGCGAGGATATGGTACGGATTTTTGAGGAGATGTATGGCAAAAAGCCTACAGTTGAGGCTATTCATGCCGGTGTCGAGTGCGGACTTTTAAGCGGCAAGATTGAAGGACTCGACTGCATATCAATGGGACCGGACATGTATGATATCCATACGACTGAGGAGAGGCTTTCCATATCCTCTGCAAAGAGGTCATATGAGTATATACTCAGAGTGATTGCGTGCAAATAAATAGTTATTCAAGGCTTTTTGATAAAGGAAAGAGGTGTCATATGATACCTCTTTTTAAATGCCCTGTGAAAATAGCTCAGATTGTGAAATCCGACAGACAGTGAGACATCTAAAATTGAGGTGTTGCCGTGTTCGAACTGTTCCACGGATTTTTCAAGACGCACATTGTTGATATACTGCACGCAGGTCATGTTCATGTGTTTTTTGAAGAAACGCATGAAGTGGTATTCACTGAAATAGCAAAGCCCGGCAAGCTCTGAAACCTGGATGCTTTCGGCATAGTGCACCTCGATGTAATCGAGCACATTTTTGAGCTTATCGGAGGATGTGTTGACACCGAAAATCAGCATTTTTTTTCACTGTATTGCAGCAATAGAAATATTGCCTGAAGCAGAAATGCCTTTAGAGCCAGCTCATAGCCGAATTCCTGACCGGAGTATAGCTTTGTTATGCGCATGAAGCATTTGCAAAGGGATGAATATGCCGGATGCTTCGGTGCAATCAGGTAAGGCATGGCAAACTCATGGTTGATTAGTGGAGTCAGATATCTTGAAGAGCATATATCGGTGTTGTTTCCACCTAAAAATTGATATGGAATACATACGTTTCCGAGTAAAATTCGTCGCAGTCCCTTATTGAAATGGAATGCAGCAGCAGTGGCGGGATAAAGATGATATCGCCTTCCTTTGCTTCATATTCGAGCAAATCAATCTGATAGGTGCATGAGCCCTTTGTAATCAGTGTGAGCTCTGCCTCATCGTGCCAGTGTGTAGTGATGACAGGGTAATCTGCTGCAAGTCTTGTTATATATTTCTGAACAGGAAAAAATACTTCTCCGTGCTTTGCGTTTTCTTTCTGCCCGAGGGCAGGCTGATTATTGTTTTTCATATTGTTGTTTCTCCATAGCTTTTAAAACTATACCCTTTAAAATTATAAGAGCAGTATTGTGTTATAAAATGAAAAAAATATTGCAAGAATTTATACTAACCACTTTCTATAATAGCAGTATAATACATCAAGACGAAGTGCTCAAGATGTAAATGAGTGCAAAATTTATGATTAGATAAGAGGTACACATTATGGAGAGAAAATGGTGGCATGACAAGGTGGCATATCAGATTTATCCAAAGAGCTTTCTGGATACAAACGGTGACGGAATAGGAGATTTAAGAGGTATCATTTCAAAGCTGGATTATTTAAAATCGCTTGGAATTGACATCATATGGCTGTCTCCGATATATAAATCGCCATTTGTGGATCAGGGCTATGACATATCTGATTACTATGCGATAGCTGAAGAGTTCGGTACTATGGAGGAGTTTGATGAGCTCCTTGCCGAGGCAAAGAAGCGTGATATGCACATCATCATGGATCTGGTAATAAATCACTGCTCGGATAAGCACGAATGGTTTCAAAAGGCACTTAAGATCCGGATGGAGAGTATGCTGATTACTTTTATTTCAGAAAAGGTAAAAACGGCAATCCGCCGAGCAATTACCGCTCTTATTTTGGCGGAAGCTGCTGGGAGAAGGTGCCGGGCACGGACAAGTATTATCTGCACATGTTTGCGAAGGAGCAGCCGGATTTAAACTGGGAGAATGAAAAGCTAAGACAAAAGCTTTATGAGATGATTAACTGGTGGCTTGATAAGGGCTTGTCAGGATTTAGAATAGATGCGATAATCAATATAAAGAAAAATCTCGATTTCCCTGATTTTGAGCCGGATGCAGAGGACGGACTGGCTGCCTGCTACAAGATGGTTGAAAGTGCAGAAGGTGTCGGAGAGCTCTTAGAGGAATTAAAGAACAATACATTTAAGAAGTATGATGCATTTACGGTTGGCGAGGTATTCAATATGAAGCCTGAGGAGCTGCCGGAGTTTATCGGTGAGAATGGGCATTTTTCAACGATATTTGATTTTTGTGCACAGTGCTTAAGTGATGGAGAGCATGGCTGGTATGATGCACCGAAAATAGATTTTGACACATGGAGAAAGACCATTCTTGGTTCACAGCTTGAGACAGAAAAGTACGGCTTTAAGGCCAATATCATAGAAAATCATGATGAGCCGAGAGGTGCCTCAAGATTTTTACCAAAGCATGCTCAAAATCCTGCCGGAATAAAGATGTTAGGAACTGTCAGCGTACTGCTTCGAGGCATTCCGTTTATATACCAGGGACAGGAAATCGGTATGCAAAATGCAAAATGGAACAGTATAGATGAGTATGACGATATCAGCACAAAGGATCAGTACAAGGCAGCACTTGCAGCAGGCTTATCAAAGGAGCAGGCACTTGCAGCCTGTGGAAGGATGAGCAGGGATAATGCAAGGACACCTATGCAGTGGAGTGATGAGGCAAATGCCGGTTTTACCACAGCAAAGCCATGGCTTAAGGTCAATGAAAACTATAAGGCTATCAATGTTGCGGCGCAGGAAAAGGATCCTTCATCTATTTTGAACTATTACAGAAGGCTTGTGGCACTCAGAAAGTCAGACGAATTTAAGGAGCTGTTCACCTACGGCAGATGTGTTCCGGCATATGAGGATACAGATGGCATCATGGCTTATTACAGAGAGGATGAAAATAAGCGCGTGCTGGTTGTGGCAAATTTTGGCAGTAAAGAGGCACAAATCAGGCTGGATGGCAGTGTGAAAAAGGTGCTTTTGTCAAACACAAATGATGCTGAAAAGAGCACTGTTTCAGTGGGAGCATCCGAGCTTAAGCTTGAAAGCTGTGAGGTTTTGGTGGTGCTTGTAAAATAGCATAATTTGATACAGCATTAAAGAAACCAGGCTGAATTTTTACAAAAAAGAGACAGCTAAAAGAGATAATAAAAGAGATAATGAAGAGACAAGGAGGGCATAATGAGCAAAAACAATAATGAAAAATGGTGGAAAAAAGGCGGTAGTTTACCAGATTTATCCAAAGAGCTTTCAGGATTCTAACGGAGACGGCTTTGGTGATTTACAGGGTATCATCAAAAGACTTGATTATCTTGAGACGCTTGGAATCAATGCAATATGGCTTTCACCGGTATTCAAATCACCGCAGGCGGACAACGGTTATGACATTTCGGATTACAGGGATATTGATCCGACGTTTGGCAGTCTCGATGATATGGAGGAGCTCATAAACGAGGCAAAGAAGCACAATATAAGGATTATGATGGATCTTGTCTTAAATCATTCTTCAAACGAGCACAGGTGGTTCAAGGAGGCTAAAAAAAGCAAGGACAATCCATACCATGACTACTATATTTGGAGAGACGGAGATGAAGGCGTGCCGCCAAGTGATATGAAGGCTTGTTTCGGTGGAAGCGCATGGGAATATGTGCCGGAAATCGGACAGTATTATTTCCATCAGTTTTTACCGGAGCAGCCGGATTTAAACTGGGAGAATCCAAAGGTCAGAAGAGCAATCTACGATATGATTCTCTGGTGGATGGACAAGGGAGTCGGCGGCTTCAGACTTGATGTAATCGACCAGATAGCAAAAGAGCCGGACAAGAGAATCACCATAAACGGACCAAGGCTTCAGGAATATTTTAAGGAACTGAGCAGGGAGACCTTTCAGAAGGGCGACCTGATTACCGTAGGTGAGGCATGGGGCGCAGACACAGAGCGCGCAAAGCTTTACAGCAATCCGGATGGCAGCGAGTTTTCTATGGTGTTCCAGTTTGAGCACATAGGGCTTGACCAGAAGGAGGGCGGCGAGAAATGGGACCTTGCACCGCTTCCGTTTAAAAAGCTCAAAAAGATAATGGCTCACTGGCAGAATGAGCTCTACAACTGTGGCTGGAACAGTCTGTTCTGGGACAATCATGATCTGCCGCGTATCGTGTCAAGATGGGGCAATGACAGGGAGTACAGAGTGGAATCTGCAAAGATGCTTGCTATATTGCTGCACGGCATGCAGGGTACACCATACATCTATCAGGGCGAGGAGCTGGGCATGACAAATGTACAGTATGATATCGAGGATTATAAGGACTGTGAAATCATAAACATGTACCATGAGCGCCTTGAAAAAGGATACTCGAAGGATGAAATCATGAAGTCCATTTACGCAAAGGGCCGTGATAATGCAAGGACACCTATGCAGTGGGATGACTCGGCAAATGCCGGCTTCACCACAGGAACACCTTGGATAAAAGTAAATGACAATTACGACAAAATAAATGCCAAATCACAGGTGGATGACCCTGATTCAATCTTTAGCTGCTACAAGAAGCTTGTTCAGCTGAGAAAGGATTATCCGGTATTTGTTGATGGTAAATTTACACTTTTACTTGAGGATGATGAGAATATTTTTGCATACAGCAGAAAGAATGAAGAAAAAAAAACCATGATTGTTGTGTGTAATTTCTTTGACAAGGAGATACCAATGCCGCTTGCAAAGGAGTGTGAGGGCATGGAGGTGCTGATTTCAAATTATAAGGATACCTCTGATATGTCAGTGCTCAGACCTTATGAGGTCAGGATGTATATACGATAGATAAAATTGATACCGCTTGTTTTTATAAAGGTGTTTTATAAAAGCAGGCGGTATTGTTGTATTTTTTAGGGATAATGTATATAATAAGTTACCGAAAAAATTCTATGGACGATGAAAGGAACCAATTCCATGTTTGATATAATAATAATAGGCAGTGGTCCGGCAGGACTGTCTGCAGCAATATATGCAAAGAGAGCCAATCTGAATGTGGCAGTAGCAGAAAAAAAAAGAATACGAGGGGACAGGCCAGATAGCCGAGAGCGGAAATGTGAACAACTATCTGGGGTTTCCAAATATAAACGGATACGACCTTGGAGAAAAATTCAGGGAGCATGCAGTGTCTCTTGATGTAGATTTTATCGAAAAAGAAGCAGTGCAGATAGAAGCAGTGCAAAATGGTGAGAAAGAAGAATCAGTGATATACAGAGTGAAATTCGATGATGACACGATAGCAGAGGCAAGAGCGCTCATCTATACCGCAGGAGCATATCCGAGAAAGGCAGGAGTGCCGGGAGAGGATGAGTATACCGGAAAGGGAGTATCTTACTGCGCAATCTGTGACGGAGCATTCTATAAAGGAAAGACAGCCGCAGTGCTGGGCGGCGGAGATACCGCTTTGGATGATGCATTATATCTGTCCGATATATGTGAGAAGGTCTATCTGGTTCACAGAAGAGACAGCTTCCGCGGTGCACAGAGCACAGTTGAGCTCTTAAAGCAGAAAGAAAATGTAGAGCTTGTCCTAAACGAAGCAGTGACAGAAATATATGGGGAAAAAAAGCCGACAGGCATAAAGCTTAAAAGTGGCAGGACACTGGCTGTAGACGGAGTATTCGTGGCATATGGCTCAGTACCGCAGTCAGAGCTTATAAAGAATCTGGTGCAGCTCGATGAGAGAGGATATGTAGTGGCAGGTGAGGACGGCATCACATATGCTGCAACAAAAAATGGTGACCATGATAGAAGCGTCCAGCCTGGACTGTATGTGGCGGGAGATGTCCGTACCAAGACACTGCGTCAGGTGGTAACCGCAGTATCTGACGGCGCAAATGCCGCAACGACAGTCGCAGAGTATTTAAGGAACATTAATGGCTATTAACAAAATATATAACCACGCACAAATAATTTGTATAACTGATAGCATTGACTTTCAACACACACGTTTGTATAATAATCTCATCAATTCCTAGTAACATAATAGACTATGTAAGAATTAACGAGAAGAAGAAAACAATGAGATTTAATACAAGCTTACTTCATGCCGGCGTGACAAAAGAGACAAATGGCTCTACACTGCCACCGGTATATCAGACAAGTGCCTTCGAGCAGGAGAGCGCGGCAGATCTGGAAAAAATATTTGAAAACAAGGCTCCGGGCTACTGTTACACAAGAGTTGCCAATCCTACGATTACAGCTTTTGAGAACAGAATTACAAAGCTCGAGGGAGGAATAGCATCGGTGGCATGCGCATCAGGCATGGCGGCACTGATGAATACCTTCTTAAATATACTAAGCAGTGGAGATGAGCTCATCTCAAGCGCCAGCCTCTACGGTGGCACAATAGATTTGTTCCATGATCTTGAGGCTTTCGGCATCACAACCAGATATGTTGAGAACAACAACTGGCAGCAGATAGAGGACAGCATCAATGAGCATACCAGACTGATTTTTGCAGAGACTATCGGTAATCCCTGTCTGGATGTCACAGATATTGAGAAGCTTGCAGAGATAGCACACGTACATGATATACCGCTTGTAGTTGACAATACCACATCGACAGCTTACCTGATACAGGTTTTAAAGCATGGAGCTGATATCGTGGTCAATTCATCTTCCAAATATATCAATGGAAGCAGCAATGCAATCAGTGGTATTCTGACAGACTCAGGTAAGTTCAAATGGGACAAGAACAGATATCCGGGGTTTGCAGATTATGTGAAGTGTGGACCTATGGCATTTGTCGCAAAGCTGAGAAACAGTCTTTTCAGAAATATGGGTGCCTGTTTAGCTCCGGTGAATGCATACTTAAATATTATAGGACTTGAGACACTCGGTCTTAGAATGGAAAGAGAATGCTCTAATGCACTCGAGCTTGCGGCGTGGATAGAAAATAATTATCCTGATATAAAGGGTTAATTATCCGGGACTTGAGAGCAGCAAATGGCATGAAATAGCAAAAAAAAACAGCTCACAAACGGCTATGGAGCAATCCTTACAATCAGGGTTGGCAGCAAGGAAAAGGCATTTAAATTTATAGACAGCCTGACGATTCCATACACACTCAGCAATATCGGAGATACAAAGACACTTGTCATTCATCCGGGCTCCACAATCAGTCTTCACAGCACAGATAAGCAGAAGGAGGATGCAGGAGTATTTGAGGATCTTATAAGAGTCAGTGTGGGTATCGAGGATATAGATGACCTCAAGGAGGATTTTGCACAGGCTTTTGCAAATATAGCTGATTAAGCCATAATAATAAGGTATCAATGTGTATGCAAATGAGAGCGTGCATATGCATTTACATATAAAACAAAACATTAACATATTTACACAGTAAGGAGATTAAAAATGGCGGAGAAAGTTGATTACGCGGCCCTAAAAAAGGGCGGTTTCATGAGACAGAAGCAAAAGGGCTGTTTCTCGCTTAGAATTGCGGTTGTAGGAGGAAATCTTACAGCAGAAAATATCAAAACAGTAGCAGAGGTTGCTGAGAAATACGGACACGGATATGTTCATATGACATCGCGTCAGGGTATTGAGATTCCTTTTATCAAGGTTGAGGATATCAATGTGGTAAAAGAGGAACTGGCAAAGGGCGGTGTAGGAACAGGTGTCTGCGGACCGAGAGTACGTACTATCACAGCGTGTCAGGGCTCAGAAATCTGTCCTAGCGGATGTATCGATACATACACTCTGGCTAAGGAACTTGATGAAAGATACTTCGGAAGAGAGCTTCCTCACAAGTTCAAGTTTGGTGTCACAGGCTGTCAGAACAACTGCTTAAAGGCTGAGGAAAACGATGTCGGAATCAAGGGTGGCATGACAGTGGAGTGCAGCCATGACGATTGTATCCAGTGTGGTGTATGTGTGAAGGCATGCCGCGAGGGTGCACTTTCGATGGAGGATGGCAGGATTGTCATCGACAGAGACAAATGTAACAACTGTGCGCGCTGCGTAAAGAGCTGTCCGACAGATGCATGGAAGGGAATTCCGGGATATATCGTATCGTTTGGAGGGCTTTTCGGAAACCACATCTATAAAGGAGAGCAGCTAGTCCCGATTATCCGCGACAAGGAAACTCTTTTCAGAGTGACAGATGCAGCAATTAGTTTCTTCGAGAAGCATGCAAACGGTGGTGAGCGTTTCAGACTTACTCTTCAGAGAGTGGGCGAGGAAGAGTTCAAAAAAGAGATTCAGGCAGCATACGAGGGTAAATAATTCCCATGTATAGCAGGAAATATCCGGCATGCATAAACAACAACGGTTACGGCAAAAATATAATAAATATGAGTATAGGAAGGGAGATGCAAAATGGCAGATATAGCATTCGACGATCAGGTAGATATAACTGACAAGGTTTGCCCTCTTACATTTGTAAAGGCAAAGGTAGCAATAGAGGAATTAGATGACGGTGAGGTGCTTGCAATCCGTATGAATGATGGAGAGCCGGTACAGAATGTTCCAAGAAGCATGAAGGAAGAGGGACACAAGATACTTAAGCTCGAGGACAACGAGGATGGAACATACACTCTTTACGTCAGAAAGGTTGAGGACTAATCATGGCAGCAAGAATTTCAAAGGCAGATTTCGATGAAAAAGTATTAAAAAGCAAGCTTCCGGTAATTGTTGATTTTTACTCGGATTCATGTGTGGCCTGCAAGAAGCTGGCACCGGTTCTCGGAGATATCGAGGATGATTATGAGGATAAGCTTCACGTATACAAGGTCAACACAAACTTTGACGGAGAGCTCGCTGATGAGTATGAGGTGACTGCAAACCCGACACTGCTTTTCGTAAAAGACGCAGAGGTCTTAGACAGAAAGGTCGGCGCACAAAAGCCTGCCGATTTGAAAGCATGGGTTGAAGAATTATTATAGTTTTTAGATTATTATATAAAAGCAGTCTGATATAGGATAATAACACATACAGATACCACAATCTGTGACACAGGAGGAAATAAAATGACTATCACAGTAGCAGGAGAGAAGAAAGAATATAAGGATGGGCTTACATTACCGGAGCTTATCGAGCTTGAGAATGTAGATATGCCTGAGTATGTAACAGTTTCAATAAATGAGGAATTTGTTGCCACAGAGGATAAGCCAAAGACAGTGCTTAAGGATGGCGACAATGTAGAGTTCCTTTACTTCATGGGAGGTGGATGCTAATGGCAATGACTGATGAGCAGATTGAACGCTATTCACGCCACATTATCCTTAATGAGGTGGGTGTTAAAGGTCAGAAGAAATTATTAAAGGGCAAGGTGCTTATTATCGGTGCCGGCGGACTTGGAGCTCCGGCAGCCATGTATCTTGCAGCAGCAGGAGTTGGCACAATCGGTATTGTTGATGCTGATGAAGTTGATTTATCTAATCTTCAGAGACAGATTATCCACGGAACAGCCGATGTGGGAAAAGCCAAGGTAAAGTCAGCAAAAGAGACAATGAACGCCATGAACCCGGACGTTCAGGTCAATACATACCGTATGTTTGTAGATGCGTCAAACATCAGAGAGCTTATCAGGGATTATGATTTCATCATCGATGGAACTGACAATTTCCCGGCAAAGTTCTTAATCAACGATGCATGTGTGCTTGAGAAAAAGCCGTTTTCACATGCAGGAATCATCCGTTTCAAGGGTCAGCTTATGACTTATGTACCAGGAGAAGGACCATGCTACAGATGTGTATTCAAGAACCCACCACCAAAGGACGCAGTTCCTACATGTAAGCAGGCAGGCGTTATCGGAGCAATGGGCGGAGTAATCGGTTCACTTCAGGCTATGGAGGCTATCAAGTATTTAATCGGTGTTGGAGAGCTGCTCACAGGATATCTGCTTACATATGATGCACTCACCATGGAGTTCCACAAGATTAAGCTTCCAAAGGATACACACAACTGTGCAGTCTGTGGCGACCATCCGACCATTCTCGAGCCAATCGACTACGAGCAGGAGGTCTGCGAGGAGACAGCGGGCAGATTTGATGCACCTCGTACACAGGAATAAAAAGACAGTAAGGAAAGGAACGATATGAGTATCATAAGAATGAAATATCCGTTTCTGGATGAAATAGCAAAATATGCTAAAGAGCATCTGCCGGAGGAGACGTGCGGTCTGATAGCAGGCAGTGAGGACGAAAACGGTCGTCTCATCACAAAGGTATATTACCTGACGAATACAGACCATGCCGAGGACCATTTCACAATGGATCCAAAGGAGCAGCTGGCAGCCATAAAGGACATGAGAGCAAACGGCCTTAAGCCGCTTGGCAACTGGCATTCACACCCGTCTAGCCCTTCAAGGCCATCGGATGAGGATATAAAGCTTGCATACGATCCAAGTGCAAGAGCTACATGATAATGTCGCTTATGGCAGAAAATCCTGTAATCAACTCGTTTCATATCGAGGGTGGACAGGTCACGAAAGAGGATTTACGAATATATTCTGATGAATATTACTTCTAAATCATATGTTAATGTTTTGAGTCGCAGCGAAAGCTGCAAAGAAAAGTCAGCTTCATCGAAGATGGCTTTTCTTTTTTAGAGAAAGATGTTATTATAGCATGTATATTTAATAAAACGAAAGAGCGTTCGAAAATGAAATTAAAAACAAAGGAACTTACAACATGTGCACTTTTTGCGGCGCTTATAGCAGTTGGAGCATTTATCAAGATTGATATTCCGCTTCCTATGTACACCATGCATTTTACATTACAGTGGTTCTTTGTGCTGATGGCGGGATTTCTGCTCGGGGCAAAGCTTGCACCGCTTAGCGTGATAGTGTATCTGTGCATAGGACTGGTGGGAGTGCCTGTATTTGCGGCAGGCGGTGGTCCTACATACATTTTAAGACCGGGATTTGGATTCCTCTTAGGCTTTGTGCTTGCAGCATTTTTAATCGGAGCGATCACAGAAAAGCTTAAAAAGACCAATGCGTTTACACTCATTCTTCCGGCAACGGTCGGACTGGTGGCATATTATACAGTTGGAGCGATATACTTTTACTGCATGAAGAATTTCTATGTGGCAACACCTGTCAGCTGGGGCATAGTAATAGTGGATTACTGTCTGATAACTGTTGCACCGGACTTTATATTATGCGTATCGGCAGCAGTGTTTTCTGCCAAGCTTCGTCCTGTTTTTGCAGGAATGCTCAATGGATACAGTGTGAAGCATAAGGCAAAAAATAAAGCATAAAGCGTATAATAAAGTATAAAATAAGGCATGAAATAATGTATGAAATAAAGTATGGATATGGTATTACAGGGAGATAAAAATGGCGTATTTTCCGATGTTTGTGGATATGACGGAAAGAGAGTGTCTGATCGTCGGCGGTGGAAATGTGGCATATCGCAAGGTGATCGTAATGCTGGATTTTGGCGCGAATGTCACGGTTGTGGCAGAGGATATATGTGATGAGCTGAGAAAGCTACAATTGATGATATAGCAAGCGAGGATAAAACGGGCTCATATACGGCAAATAAAGAAAACAATCAGACGGACCCGGATGCAGCAGATAGAATTACGTTCATAAAAAGAAGGTTTGAACGAAAATACTGTGATGGCATGGAAATGGTTATCGCTGCCACTGATGACAATGCTTTAAATCATGAGATTGCAGAGTATTGCAAAGCTAATGGCATCATGGTAAATGCGGTCGATCAGAAGGCTGATTGCAGCTTTATTTTTCCGTCATACATAAAGGAAAAGAATCTTGTTGCGGCATTTTCGAGCGGAGGAAACAGCCCTGTGCTGACTCAGTATCTGAAAGGCAAAGAGCAGGAGATTCTTACTCCGTTTCTTGGTGAGCTGAACGAATACATGGGACAGATCCGCGAAAAAGTAATAGCGCAATATGACACTCAAGCCGAGAGAAAGCGTGTGTTTAAAGAAATCTTGTGTGCAGCTATTGATAATGGAAGGATTCCGGAAATATAGTTTAAAGTATGGTATTACAGATTTTAAGTTGTTGTTCATTTATAAATGATAAATGGAAAATGGCATGATCCGTAGGAGAGTAAAATGAAGTATTTAATAGGAACGAGAGGCTCAAAGCTTGCTCTTGTTCAGACTGATTACGTGATAGATAAGTTAAAAAAGAGCATATCCGGATGATGATTTTAAGGCTGTTATCATAAAGACAACAGGCGATTTAGAGCAGAAAAAAGGCACTCGATAAGATTGGCTCAAAGGGTATCTTCGTAAAGGAGATAGAGGACGAGCTTTTATCGGGAAAAAGATTCATATGGCAGTCCATTCCATGAAAGACATGCCTGATGAATCGGCAGCAGGGCTTACATTTGCAAAGGCATGGAAGCGTGAAGATCCAAGGGATGTTTTGGTGCTAAAAAATGCCGCTTCACTGGATGAGCTTCCTCATGGCGCCGTGATAGGAACCGGAAGCAAGCGCAGAAAGTATCAGCTTTTAAACTGCGTCCTGACCTTAAGGTGGTTGGCATACGCGGAAATATCGATACGAGGCTTCGTAAGCTATATGATGGTGAAATTATATATGAAGAGGTTGCCGATAATACTGTAAATAACAATGAGATAGCTAACGAAAAACAGAATAAGTATAGCGAATATAGGCTGGATGGAATCGTACTTGCAGCGGCGGGAATAAAGCGTATCGGAAGAGATTCTGAGATCACACAGTACTTTTCAGAGGATGATATGATTCCGGCTCCGGCACAGGGCACACTGGCGCTTGAGCTACGTGCTGACAATGCTAAGCTGATGGCAAAGCTTGATGCTTTGTCAGATGAGAAAACCAATCTGTGCGCAGGCATTGAGAGAGAATTTTTAAAGCGAATCGGTGGAAACTGTCATCTGCCTGTGGCTGCATACTGTGATATTGTAAGTGAAAAAGACCGCGGTAATGACAGCAACAAAAATAACAGGCTAAAGCTTCTTGCGATGTTTGGCTCAGAGGATGGAAAACAGCTTGCAAGGACAGAGCAGGTATGGGATATGACATCAGACAGAAACGATATTGTGGAGCGTGCCGTGCACGATATTCGGTATAAATTAGAAATCGACTAAAAAATATCAAGTCATAATTTTTAATCATAATAATTCAGTAGAAAAATAATTAGGAAAATCATGAGAGAAAACACAGGAAAAGTAGTATTAGTTGGAGCAGGACCGGGAGATACGGGCCTGCTCACTTTAAAAGGAGAAAAATATATAAAACAGGCGGATTGTCTGGTGTATGACAGGCTGTCATCACCAGAGTTTCTTTCAATGGCAAAGGCAGGCTGTGAGCTTATTTATGTGGGCAAGGAAAATCACAAGCATGTCATGAAGCAGGATGCCATAAACGAGCTTTTGTACGAGAAATCAAAATATCATGAGCTTGTAGTCCGTTTAAAGGGCGGAGATCCGTATGTATTTGGAAGAGGCGGAGAGGAAACTCTCTACCTGGTAGATAGAAATGTAGAGGTAGAAGTGGTACCGGGTGTCAGTTCATCGGTTGCAGCGCTTGCGGCAGCAGGAATACCTATCACACACAGAGGCATAGCAAAAGGCTTTCAGGTCATCACTGCGCACAGCAGAAAGGATGAGGAGGCAGATATAGACTATTCCCTTCTTACAGATGAGACAATCACCTGCGTATTTTTGATGGGACTTGCACATGTAAAAAGCATTGCAGCAGGGCTTATGAAAGCAGGACGAAGAGCGGATACTCCGGCAGCAGTGATATCGAACGGCACACTTGCCGCGCAACGCAAAAGTATAGGAACGCTTGCGGATATCGGAGAAAAAATCGAGGAAGCAAAGCTGACATCACCGGCTATAATCGTTGTGGGAGATGTGGTTTCACTGAATGACAGGCTTGATTTCTTTGAAAAAAAGACCGCTGTTTGGAAGAAAGATCACAGTACCGTATATCAAAACAAACGAATTGATAGCAAAATTACAGCAGCTGGAGCAGATGTCACACCGGTTAAGACAGGTATAATAAACCCGATAATAATTCCTGAATTTGCCGATAAGGTAAGATCGGCAGACTGGATAGTTTTTACAAGCAAAAATGGTGTAAGATCATTTTTCTATAATCTGGAGATGGCAGGGGCTGACATCAGGCTTATAGCAAGTGCAAGGTTTGCGGTGGTGGGAAAAGCTACAGAAAAAGAGCTTGCAAAGCACCATATAAAGGCAGATGTTATTCCTATGGAACAGACCGGAAAAGAACTTGCAGGAGAATTGAGTTCGTATATGGGCGATAATGATGAAATCAAAGTCTGCATTTTCTCGGCAAAGGAGGCTTCACCTGACATTGAGGCAGGGCTTAAAGAAATATGTCAATTAGAAAAAATTGATGCATATGTAAATGAGCAGGCATATGAGAGTATTCCTGAAAGCATTGGAAACATGGTAAGTGAAGCTGTTTTTACAAGCGCATCAAATGTGGAAAGATTTTTTCATATGCTGCCGGAGAATGCATACGTGGAAACAGCATACTCAATAGGTGAAAAAAAACAACAGCAGCATTAGAGCAGCACAATGTCAGAGAGATAGTACAAGCTGATGATAGCAGTTATGAAGCGCTGGTAGATAAAATATGTTATAAAGCTTAAGAATTTATGGTGACAAAAGTTATATAAAGTTATATAATAAATGCAAAGTTATATAAGGTTATATAAACTTATATACGAAACAAAAAGTTATATAAAAAGTTATATAAGGGGAAAACAAAATGCAAAATCCATTTACATTATCATTCGGGAAAAAAACCACTGCAATATATATCAAGAATCTCACAGACCAATCAGATAGTAGAGACATTTAGGTCAGAAAATCCTGCAAACCAGCTTTTTATGATAACCGGGGTAAGGGGATCGGGCAAAACGGTTATGATGACCAATATAGTATCAGAGATAAAGAAGGATGAGGAATGGCTGACAGTTGAGCTTAATATGCTTCAGAGCCTTGCAGCTAAGATTTACAGTATGCCTCAGATGAATAAAATATTTGTCAATGCAAAACTGGATTTTTCAGCGTTTGGACTGGGCGTTTCCATAGAAAATGCAGCACCGGTTACGGATATAGAAAATGTGCTGGAATTGATGCTTGAAAATATAAAGAAACATAATAAGCGGTTACTCATTTCAGTTGATGAGGTTACGAACTGTGAATTTGTAAAAGTATTTGTCAGTTCATTTCAGATATTTCTGAGACAGGATTATCCTATTTTTCTGCTTATGACGGGGCTGTTTGAAAATATATATGATCTGCAGAACGACAAGGCACTTACATTTTTGTACAGGGCGCCTAAGATAATGCTTGAACCACTTAGCTTTACAGCAGTCAGGAAACACTATATGGATATTTTTGAACTGGATCAAAGAGAGGCAGACAAAATGGCAGCTCTTACAAAGGGATATCCTTTTGCATTCCAGGTATTGGGATATCTTTACTGGGAAAACAGGGATGATCACACGATAGAAGATATTTTACCGGAATATGATCAGTGCCTTGATGAGTATGTGTACAGTAAAATCTGGTCGGAGCTGTCAGAGCTTGATAAAAAAATATTGTTGGAAATATCAGTAAGTGGTGAAGAAAAGGTAAAAGAAATCAGAGAAAAACTGGATATGAATTCAGGATTATTCTCGGTATATAGAGACCGGCTCAAAAGAAAGGGGGTTATAGATACCTCTGAGTACGGTAAAATTACTCTCACACTTCCACGATTTGAAGAATTTGTCAAAACGCGCCAAATGTAATATACTATATCTAACTGAAACATTAACATAATAAAGGAGAAGCACAATGAAAGAATACAGTATAGGTACAAAGTGTGTACAGGCAGGCTATGCAGCCGGAAACGGAGAGCCGAGACAGATTCCGATTATTCAGTCAACTACATTCAAATATGACACAAGCGAGGACATGGGAAAGCTTTTTTGACCTTGAGGCAGAGGGCTATTTCTACAGCAGACTGCAGAATCCGACCTGTGACACGGTAGCAAGAAAAATCGCAGCTATGGAGGGTGGCACTGCTGCCATGCTCACATCATCAGGACAGGCAGCCAATTTCTATGCCATGTTCAACATATGTGAGTGCGGAGACCATATCGTGGCATCATCATCCATCTATGGAGGCACCTTCAACCTCATCGCGGTAACTATGGCAAAGATGGGTATTACAGCTACATTCGTATCTCCTGATGCTACAGAGGAGGAGCTGAATGCAGCATTCAGACCAAACACAAAGCTTATGTTTGGTGAGACTATTGCCAATCCTGCGCTTACGGTGCTTGATATAGAGCTTTTTGCAAAGGTGGCACACGAGCACGGAGTACCGCTTATAGTGGACAATACCTTCCCGACACCTGTAAACTGCAGACCAATTGAGTGGGGCGCAGATATTGTCACACACTCTACCACAAAGTAAATGGACGGACACGGAGCCACACTCGGCGGAGCAATCGTAGACAGCGGCAAATTCGACTGGATGGCACATGCAGATAAATATCCGGGACTGTGCACACCTGACGACAGCTATCATGGCATCACATATGCAGAGAAATTCGGCAAGGAAGGTGCGTTTATTACCAAATGTACAGCACAGCTTATGCGCGATTTTGGTTCTATGCAGTCACCACAGAATGCATTTATGCTGAATCTTGGCCTTGAGTCACTTCATGTGCGTATGCCAAAGCATGTGGAAAATGGACAGGCAGTGGCTGAATTTTTGGAAAATCATCCAAAGGTTGCCTATGTAAACTACTCAGGGCTTCCTTCAAACAAATACTATGAGAGAGCACAGAAGTATCTTCCAAACGGAGGCTGCGGAGTCGTATCATTTGGCTTAAAGGGCGGCAGAGAGGCAGCGTCTGCATTTATGAAGGCATTAAGGCTTGGTGCAATCGAGACACATGTGGCAGATGCGAGAACCTGCTGCTTAAATCCGGCAACAAGCACGCATCGTCAGATGAATGATGAGCAGCTTAAGGAAGCAGGAGTGCCGGCAGAGCTTATCAGAATAAGCTTAGGTCTTGAGGACAAGGTGGATTTGATTGCAGATATCTCAAACGCACTCGACGCTATAAAATAAAATATATATTCATAAAATACACAAAAAGAACAAAATTAGAAAAAACAAAACTTTACGAAATGACTTACTAATGATATAGTAGTGATAGATATGAAAGAGTTTTAATAATTATATTAGTTTTTGTGGGAATTATTATGAGTAATGGATTTGATGATGAAAACAATATAGAGATGGATATAAAGACCGCATTCGCATCCTGGGGAAAGTATCTGTTTTTAAGTGCTTTCCGCAGGAAGGCCGTTTGAGGTCTTTTTTATCAGAGGATTCATTAGATGACTCAGAAGAGAAAAAAATGTGGATATTATAAACAATCCGTTTATAGACAGCATGGTTGACAGGAATAATCTGCTGAAGGCTGTTAAACAGATTGCAGAGGGAGAAAAATTTGCTACTGTAGTACTGCATGCCAAGGAAGGAACAGATACCTACAGGATATCATTCAAGTCGATTTGCTTTGATGATGATGGCAGAACAGTTGAGGCAATAGGGCTTGCTGAGCAGCTTGATGAGCGTCTTAACGAGAGTGAGATGGTGAATGCTTTAGGAAGCAACTTCAACAGTATCTACTATGTAGATGTAGACAACAATAAGATGTATCCATACAGGATGAATCCTTCTGTCCGTGCTATGTTTGGAGAAGTGCTTGAGTCAAAACCGGGCTATCATGAGATGATGGAAAAGTATGTAAATGCTATCGTCTTAGAAGAGGATAAGCTTCACATGCTTTTAGAGACATCAATTAATAATCTGCGCAGGCAGTTTTTGATAAAGGATACCTATCAGCATGATTACCGCATCGTGAGGGATAGACAGGTACAGTATTGCAGAGCCAAGTTTGTCAATGTGTCTGGCGTGGGAGAGCTGCACAAGATGATAGCGGGCTTTTCGGATATAAGCCCGGAGAAGCAAAGAGAGCTTGAGCGTATAGCGTATGTGGATGCAGTGACCGGAGGCAACAATTACGAGAGTTTTAAAAAGAAGCTGCGTGACAGAAAGGTATCAGGATATCTGATTTCCATGGATATTCACTCCTTCAAGATAGTAAACTCCATCTGTGGTGTGGCAAAGGGCGATGAGGCGCTTAGATGGATTTCTGAAAATATACGCGGTGTTGTAGAATATAATGACATATCAGGTCATATAAATGCAGACAGATTTGTTATTTTCTGTGCGGATGACAAGATAAATAATGTTATCAGAAAGATGCAGACCATCAAGTTACAGCTTATTAAGGTTTCAGAATCCTTAAAGATTCCAAAGATTCAGCCATACTTTGGTGTGACAAAATGGGAGCCGGGCAAAAAGAGTTGAGGAAGCATACGGCGAGGCCAACTTTGCCAAGAATCGGATCAATGAGCGGAAGGACGTGCTCTATCAGATATACAGTCAGGCCGATACAGAAAGGATTGTCGAAGAAAAAAAGCAGATGGAGGATAACTTCTACAGGGATTTAAATGACAATCATTTTGAGATATGGTATCAGCCCAAGTATGCTCCAAAGACCAACAAGCTGGTCGGTGCAGAGGGACTTGTCAGGTGGAGAAGAGAAAATAATGAGATTATTCCGCCATCTAAATTTATACCGCTTTTTGAAAGAAACGGCATGATTAAGGCGCTTGATGAGTATGTATTCCGCGAGGTGTGTACACATCAGAGAAGATGGCTTGATGAGGGGAAAAAAATAGTTCCTATCTCAATCAACCTGTCCAGAGCGAGCCTGTATTTTGAGTCTGTGGTTAAAAGATATCATGATATAGCAAGAAGAATCGGCATATACACACATCTTGTGCCTATAGAGATTACAGAGAGTGCAGCGGTCGATAATGATGAAATCAAGAGTATTGCGGATAAATTCCATGGCAATGGATTTCCACTTTTGGTGGATGATTTTGGCTCAGGCTATTCATCACTTGCTACCCTCAATATGAAGTGCTTTGATACACTCAAAATCGACAAGAGCCTGATTGACTATATAGGAGATTCAAATGGTGAGAGGCTGCTTGTGCATACGATAGCGCTGGCCAAGGAGCTGGGAATCTGCGTGACCGCCGAGGGTGTTGAGAGTCAGGAGCAGGTAGAGTTTTTTGAAGAATATAGACTGCGACAGTATACAGGGCTTTTATTATTCAAAGCCACTGCCGTTAACAGAGTATGAGATGCTTTTGGATTGATAAATATAAAAAAAATAAGCAGTATAAAAAGAGCCGGTCACGTGACCGGCTCTTTTGAGGGGAGTATAAATAATTAATAAGAGGTATAACATTGAAAAGATTTCTCTTTTCGGAAATATTATAAAATAACAGTAATTAAAAAGCAATACTTTGAAACACAAAATAATATAATTTTAACAAAACGAGTTAATTTATTAAAGAGCTAAAGTACTAAAGCACCGGCTGTAATGATTTTGGTGATTTATCGCAGTTCACATCTCATAATAAAATGAATATCATAATGTAAATTCGTATTTTGGCGTATGGATGTATGAAATTTAAAATAGTTTATGCGGATGAGCTTTATAAGGTGCAAAAAGAGATGAATGCACTGCTTATAGATATAAGAACAAGAGAGGAATATGACAGGTCGCACTGGAAAGGCGCACTCAGTATGCCTATGGATATCACGGATTCATATGAGAGTGAACTCGATGCGTCACAGAGTGTGATTTTTTACTGCACACATGGTGGAAGCAGCATGAAGCTTGCCAGATATCTGGGAAATCGCGGTTTTGATACAGCGACAGTCATAGGTGGATACAATGCTATGTGCGGATATCAAAAAAAAGTTGCAGAAATATGGCTGAAACTATTTAAAAAAACTTGAAATTTATGCAACAATATTAGATAACAATGTAAAGTACAATTATAGAAAGGCAGTTACACAATATATGAATAGATTTGAGCTTGTTGTGCCATGTCATTTTGGCCTTGAGGCAGTAGTAAAGAGGGAGATATATGATCTGGGATATGAGATAACACGTGTGGAGGACGGCAGGGTATCGTTTGAGGGCGATGCTGAGGCTATATGCAGAGCGAATATATTTTTAAGAGGCGCAGAGAGAGTATTACTTCAGGTAGGACGCTTTAAGGCTGCCACATTTGATGAGCTTTTTGAAAATGTAAAGGCTCTCCCATGGGAAAATTATATTCCCAAGGACGGCAGATTCTGGGTGAAAAAGGCTTCTTCCATAAAGAGTAAGCTTTTTTCACCATCTGATATACAGTCTATCGTGAAAAAAGGCTATGGTTGAGAGAATGAAGAGGTCTTATCACATTGACTGGTTCCCGGAGGATGGAGCACAGTATCCGGTAAGGGTTTTTTTCTGTACAAGGATGAGGTGATGGTGACACTTGATACATCGGGGGATTCCCTTCACAAGAGAGGATACCGTCTGGCAACGAGCAAGGCGCCGCTGACTGAGACACTTGCAGCATCGCTCATCATGCTTACACCATGGCATGCAGACAGAATACTTGTGGATCCGTTTTGCGGCAGTGGTACATTTCCGATAGAGGCAGCCATGATGGCAGCAAACATAGCACCCGGTATGAACAGGGAGTTTACAGCTGAGAGCTGGACCAATATCATACCAAGAAAGCTGTGGTATGAGGCTGTGCAGGAGGCAGAGGATATGATAGATAAGGATGTGCAGGTGGACATCCAGGGCTATGACATTGACCCTGATGTGGTGGCTGCAGCCAGGGAAAATGCCAAGAGAGCCGGAGTGGAGCACATGATTCATTTCCAGCAGAGGGCTGTGGCCGACCTGCATCACCCGAAGAAGTACGGATTTATTATCTCAAATCCTCCATACGGTGAGCGACTCGAGGAGAAATCAGCGCTCCCGGCACTGTATTCACAGATTGGAGAAGCTTATAAGAGGCTTGATGCATGGTCGATGTATCTGATTACGAGCTATGAGGATACAGAGCGCTATATCGGCAGAAAAGCTGACAAAAACAGGAAAATCTACAATGGTATGATAAAGACATATTTTTATCAGTTTATGGGGCCTAAGCCTCCGAGAAGGAAAAAGGATTAGCAGGGTATATGAAATATTCAAAGAGATATATTGCATTTACATTCATCTTGGCACTTATCTTTGTGTCTAATTTTTACATATATGCAAAGGACAGCTCTACACTTGGCGCGTTCAGAGGAGCACAGATAGATAATACTATATGGAGTCCGCTTGTGGCTGCTGATGTAAATGGCACCACCATCAGGCTTAGGATAGAAAATAAGGAGTATACGAGCGAGGATGAGCATGTGTATATGGATGAGAACAGGAATATAATGGTTCCCGTGTCTATGCTTCGCGATGCACTAAACAGCAGTGCACATGTATACAATAAAAATGAGCTTCTGGTGGAAAAGCACAGTCTGACAGCTGATTTCAAGCTGGCAGACGACAATGGCTTTGTACAGTATAAGGGGCAGTTTTATGCAAGCTTAGACAAGCTGTCTAAACTTTTGGATATGACCTGCAGCTTTGATACGGCGACAAATACGCTCACTATGACAGACAAATCCGAGGGTGTATCAACGGTGCCAACAAAGTATGATCTGAGGGAAAGACAGCGTGTGTCACTAATCAGGGATCAGGGCAGCTACGGCACCTGTTGGGCTTTTGCGGCCACAAGTGCACTTGAGTCAGCCCTTATGCCGGAGGAGCAGCTTTTGTTTTCCGTGGATCATATGAGTATGAGCAATTCCTTTAACGTCAATCAGTATGACGGTGGAGAGTATACCATGGGAATGGCATATCTGGCAGCATGGCAGGGACCGGTTTATGATGCGGATGATCCTTACGGAGATGGAGTGACACGCGATGATCTTGCTGCAGTAAAGCATGTGCAGCAGATGCTTATCATAGATGGAAAGGACTATCAGGGCATAAAGGAGGCTGTTTTCAAATATGGTGGTGTGCAGACATCGCTTTACAGTACAATATCAAGCTCCAGGACAAAGACGCCTTATTACAATAAGCAGACTAATTCTTACTGTTACATGGGTCAAGATAAGCCAAATCATGATGTGGTTATAATTGGCTGGGATGACAATTACCCTAAGGAAAACTTCAATGTGGATCTGGAAGGAGATGGAGCCTTTATATGCCAGAACAGCTGGGGCAGCAGTTTTGGAGACAATGGGGTGTTCTATGTGTCATACTACGATACAAATGTGGGCACGCACAATGTTGTTTATACAGATATAGAGAGTGCTGACAATTATGATAATATATACCAGAGTGACCTGTGTGGCTGGGTAGGAAAGATGGGCTACGACAAGGAGGATATGTACGGAGCCAACATATTTACCGCACAGTCGGCTGAATCGCTAAGGGCTTCCGGCTTTTATGCTACAGCAGCGGATACCTCGTACAAGCTGTATGTAGTTAAGAATTTTGAGAATGAGTATTCTTTTTAAAAATAAGACGCTGGTGGCTGAGGGGTCACTAAAAAATGCAGGCTATTACACTGTTGATTTTGATGAGCCTGTTGATTTGGAGTCCGGTGAGCGTTACGCCATTGTACTTTATATAAATACACCGGGCTCGACTCATCCGATGGCTATAGAGTACAACTCGGGTGAAGCATACATGTCTACGGTCAATCTGGATGATGGCGAGGGCTACATCAGCTATGATGGTGTGGCATATATCAATGTAAAGGAAAAACAGGATTGTAACCTCTGTATAAAGGCCTTTTCTGATAACAGATGATGGCTTTGAAGATGATTTAAGGATAGAGCTGCCGGACGACTCAGAAGGGGAGCGCCAGAGTATATCGGTGGAAACCGATGCCCTGACGCAGACGGTCTATGTAAAGCTTAAGGCTGATGTGGACAATTACTTTACGAAGTATTCCATGACAGGCAGGTCAAATCATATAGATTCCATGCAGTATTACCGCAAGGGGACAGATGGTGTGATAGCTATCACTACAGACAAGCTCTATCAGGTGAAGCAGCGCATAGAGAATGGATATCTTTATCTGAGCTTTGTCAATCTGCATGATATATACGATAAGGTCATCATAATAGATGCAGGTCACGGCGGCCGTATGACCGGTGCCGTGCGAAACGGAATAGAGGAAAAAAAAGCATCAATCTGGACATAGTGCTGGCACTTAAGGAACAGCTTGACAGCTATTCAGGTGACAAAAGGCTTGGGATATTCTACACCAGGACAACAGATACCAATCCTACATTGCAGCAGAGAGCGGCACTTGCCAATAAGGCGGATGCGGATTAACAGAGAGCTCGGAAGTAAACATCTTGCACAGATTTGCATGGATAACGTGACAGCTGCGACAGGAAACAGGGCATTTGGGCTGCTTCCTGCGGATGACATATATATAATAAGAACAAGTGAGGCTCCGGTTGCACTTGTGGAGGTGGGCTTCATGACCAACAGACAGGAGAGCTTGACAATCTGGCCAATGCAGACTATCAGAAACAGGCAGCGCAGGGTATATACAATGCAATCATGCAGGCCTTTGATGAGGGCTACTAACTGTATCTGGAAATTGTCCGAATAGAAAAAGAAGGAAGGAAATATATTATGACAAAAATCATATTTGCAACAGGAAACAAAGGATAAGCTCAGAGAAATCAAAGAGATACTTTCAGACTGTGACGTGGATATCCGTTCAATGAAGGAAGCAGGTATTAATGTGGATATAGTGGAGGATGGGAAGACCTTTGAAGACAATGCGCTGATTAAGGCACGCGCAATAGCGGCACACACAGATGCAATTGTTCTCGCAGACGACTCAGGACTTGAGATTGACTATCTGAATAAGGAACCGGGAGTATATTCAGCGCGCTATATGGGCGAGGATACTTCCTATGATATAAAGAATAATAATCTTATAGAACGCCTTGACGGTGTGCCAAAGGAGAAGCGTACAGCCCGCTTTGTGTGTGCTATCGCCGCAGTGCTGCCTGATGGAAAGGAACTTGTGACCAGACAGACTATGGAGGGCTATATAGGATGGGAGATAGCGGGAGCCAACGGCTTTGGTTATGATCCTATATTCTATTTAGATGAGTACGGCTGCTCTTCTGCAGAGCTTACTCCCCAGCAGAAGAATGCCATAAGCCATCGAGGCAAGGCTCTTCGCGCCATGAAAGAGATGCTTGTGAAGGTGATCTAGAGTATAGGCGTTGAATTGCAACTTATACGGATAAAATGCCTGCCGGGAAGCCCTTTTAAGCTGACCGGCAGCCACTTTAAAAAAAATATAAAAAAAAAAAAAAAGTTGTTGACATATTCTGCCCTTTGCTATATACTAATTCTTGCGTCACGGAAAGAACGCAAACAAATCCTTCGGGGTGTGGCTCAGCTTGGCTAGAGCGCCTGGTTTGGGACCAGGAGGTCGCAGGTTCGAATCCTGTCACCCCGACTACATGCGGGTGTAGTTCAATGGTAGAACGCCAGCCTTCCAAGCTGGATACGTGGGTTCGATTCCCATCACCCGCTTAGATATTGTAGCATTCGCAGTATCCCATATGTGTCTGTAGCTCAGTTGGATAGAGCACCGGCCTTCTAAGCCGGGTGTCGGGGGTTCGAATCCCTTCAGGCACATTTTTTATTTCATATCAATTCCATATGGACCATATGAAGTAAATATGGTGGGTATAGCGCAGTTGGTTAGCGCGCCAGATTGTGGCTCTGGAGGCCCAGGGTTCGAATCCCTGTATCCACCCTTTGCATTGATGCAAATAGTGTCGTGCGCATTATATGCGTATCCGTGCGGCGCACGAGTATTACTCAAGGGCTATCGCCAAGCGGTAAGGCACAGGATTTTGATTCCTGCATTCGTTGGTTCGAATCCAACTAGCCCTGTTACAATCTGAATATATGGGATATTAGCTCAGGTGGTAGAGCACTTGACTTTTAATCAAGTTGTCCGGGGTTCGAATCCCCGATGTCTCATTAAAAATGCCTCTCTTAAAGAGGCGTTTTTTAATGTCAGACATCGTAGGAATCGAACTCCGGACAACGTAGTTGACCGGGGCGCTAGACGTCCGGTGGACGTCTGTTAAGCGCGGACCGAAGCGGAGCGAAGACCGAATCCCCGATGTCTCATTAGCGTAAAAGAAGCCGTTCCTTGAACGGTTTTTTTGTATTTAGAAGAATGGAGGTTTCGAGCTCCAGACAACGGAGGACCGAGGGTAGACAGAGGAAAATATGTGGGTATTATATGCATTTGGATCCGCATTTTTTGCGGGTATAACATCAATACTGGCAAAGTGTGGTATCAAAAAACTGATTCAAACGTAGCAACTGCAATCAGGACAATTGTAGTTTTGATTTTTTCATGGATTATGGTATTTGTGGTTAAAGCTCAGGGGCAGATTACAGCTGTGTCAGCAAAGACATGGATATTTCTGATGCTTTCAGGAGTAGCTACCGGAGCCTCATGGCTCTGTTATTTTAAAAGCACTCCAGCTTGGCGATGTAAACAGAGTGGTGCCGATTGATAAATCAAGCACAATACTGACCATTATACTTGCATTTATCTTTTTTAAAGAGGAGATAAACGTACTCAGGCTGGTATGTGTGGTGCTTATAGCAATTGGAACGTATATGATGATCACCAAAAAAGGAGATATCACAGGAAGAGCAGAATAAGGCCAGGGGTTCTCATGGATGGCTGTTTTATGCAGTGCTGTCTGCTGTTTTTGCCAGCTTCACCTCAATACTGGGAAAGGTCGGCATAGAGGGAATCAATTCTAATCTGGGAACTGCGATAAGGACGATAGTGGTGCTTATCATGGCTTGGATAGTGGTAGTTGCCACAGGAAAACAGCACACCATAAAGCATATAGAGAAAAAGAAGAGCTTGGCTTTATCTGCCTTTCGGGACTTGCAACAGGCGGCTCATGGCTTTGCTATTACAAGGCACTGCAGGACGGACTTGCGAGTGTCGTAGTGCCTATAGATAAGCTGAGCATAGTTGTGTCAATCGTGTTTTCATATTTCTTGTATTTAAGGAAAAGCTGACTCCTAAATCCTTTACAGGACTGGTGCTCATCATAGCAGGAACATTGATTATGCTGGTTTAAATATATAAAAACATCTTGACGTTTTTCTATTTTTCTATTATTATTGTTAACCGAGGAAATATTTATAGTTGACAATTATAACGGATGATATGTATTATAATGATACTTATTAAATGAGAGAAGAAATACAGGACACGAAGGAGATTAAAATGGATGCAATCACACTGGCACAGGAAATTATGGATGGAAGAAGAATCACAAGGGATGACGACCTGTCATTTTTCCTTACATGTGATTTAGACGAGCTCTGCAAGGGCGCTGATATGATAAGAGAGAAATTTGTCGGAGACAAGGTAGATCTGTGCTCCATCATAAACGGACGAAGCGGCAGATGTCCAGAGGACTGTAAGTATTGTGCACAGTCAGCATATAATCATACAAATTGTGAGGTTTATGATTTTTTACCTGAGGAAAAGATACTTGAGGCCTGCAGGATGAATGAGAGAGAGGGTGTAGACCGTTTCTCGATAGTTACAGCGGGAAAAGCGCTGACAGGTGAGGAATTTGACAAGGCAATACATGCTTACGAGACAATGAAAAAGGAATGCAAGATAGATTTGTGTGCATCTATGGGCTTTCTTTCAGCAGAGCAGCTTCACAGACTGCATGAGGCAGGTGTAACAAGCTATCATCATAATATAGAGACTTCCAGACGTAATTTCCCTAATATATGCACCACACATACCTATGATATGAAGATAGAGACACTTAAAATGGTCAAGGAAGAGGGAATGTATGCGTGCTCAGGCGGCATCATCGGAATGGGTGAGACCTGGGAGGACAGGCTTGATATGGCAGTCAGTCTTGCAGAGGTAGGAGTGGATTCCATTCCACTTAATGCGCTTATGCCGATTGCAGGCACTCCGCTTGAGGGACTTGAGCATATAAACGAGCCTGATATACTGCGTACAGTTGCCTTTTTCAGATATATTAATCCAGAGGCAGACATACGACTGGGAGCAGGAAGAGCGCTGCTTACAAATGACGGAGAGCTCGCATTCAAGTCGGGAGCATCAGCCACAATTACAGGAAACATGCTTACGACAGTAGCGTGTGCCACAATCAGAAGTGACAAGGAAATGCTTGAGGGCATGGGCAGGAATGTGACACCTGAGTACATGAAATAAAGGTGATTATTCAGAATATAAAATATGTCAAAGATGCGTAAAATAGTATTAGTTTTGCGCATCTTTTTTAGTACAAATGACAGGATTGGTTGCGGGGTGAAAAATATTTATTATATAATGAAAATAAGTAATTTAAGGGAATTTGTCCGGTACAGCATGGAACATGAATAGGAGCGAATTAGTATATTTCATTGAAAAATAAGAGGTTACGGGGGAAATATGTACAACGATAAAGGTAATACAAAATATCTGAAGCTGTTAAAACAAAATTATTCATCAAGTCAGGATGTAATCAGGGAGATAGTCAATCTTTCTGCGATTATAAACCTGCCAAAGGGCACGGAGTTTTTCCTGAGTGATATACATGGCGAGTATGAGGCTTTTTTACATATCATGAACAACTGCTCAGGTGTGATAAAGGAAAAGGTGGATTTGATTTTCAGGGATATGATTTCTGATTATGACAGACAGGAGCTTTGCACGCTCATATACTATCCAAGAGAGAAAATGGCCATGCTTGATGAACAGGGCAAGATAGACAGTGACTGGTATGCTATGACGTTAAATCAGCTTATACTTGTCGCAAAGCTGCTCTCATCAAAGTACACCAGGTCGAAGGTCAGAAAGGCTCTGCCTGAGGAATATGCGTACATTATCGATGAGCTTTTGCATGCGCAGGAGGATGAGGATGCAAATCAGGTCAGATATCACAAGCAGATATTAAAGACTATAATTGATTTGGAGGATGCGGATGAGTTTATAATTGCTTTGTCTGCACTGATTAAGAGGCTTGCTGTTGACCATCTGCACATTGTGGGAGATGTATTTGACAGAGGAGGAAGCGCGGATAAGATTCTCGATCTGCTTTATGATTATCACTCGCTTGATATTGAGTGGGGCAATCACGACATTCTCTGGATGGGTGCGGCATGTGGAAATGATGCATGTATATGTAATGTCATCCGCAACAATCTTAAATACAACAATGTGGAAATTCTTGAGAATGCCTACGGAATAAGCTTACGACAGCTAATGCTGTTTGGCATGAAAACATATGGTATAGAGGGATGGAATTGAGGCTGCAAGGGCGGCCATCACAGTAATGCTTTTTAAGCTTGAGGGGCAGCTTATACTTGCACATCCCGAGTATGAGATGGGAAACAGGCTGATGCTTGACAGGCTGGACGAGCTGCAGGATGTAGGAGTGGACAGAAAGCGCTTTCCAACCGTTGATGATGAGAGACCCTACGCACTAAGTGACGAGGAGACTGTCATCATGAGAAAGCTGCACAGACAGTTTGTGACAGGACAGCGCCTGCACAAGCATGTCAGATTTTTGTATGATAAGGGCGGCATGTACAATGTATACAATGGCAACCTGCTCTATCATGGCTGTGTTCCGGTTGATAGCAACGGAGCCTTTGACAAGCTGTATATTGATGGCGAATTTTATCACGGAAGGGCACTTGCTTCAAATGTGATGAGAAGGCAAGGGCTGCGTATGTGGACAATCCTTATAAGGATGATGTGGACTTTATGTGGTTTTTGTGGGGAGGAGAAAAATCACCGCTGTGCGGCAGAAGGCTTAAGACCTTTGAGATGGAATATGTTACAGACAAGAGCATGTGGGAAGAGCCTTCGAACCCATACTACAGCAGGTATTACGATAAGAGCTTCTGCTGTCAGATACTGCACGAGTTCGGGCTGTATGATGATGATGCGCATATCATAAATGGACATACACCGGTTCACGCAATAGAGGGAGAGAACCCTGTCAGGGCCAATGGCAAGCTGTTTGTGATAGATGGAGGCTTCTGTCGTGCTATGAACAAGAAAACCGGTATCGCCGGCTATACACTGATTTACAATTCACATGGTCTAAGGCTCAAGGCACACACGCCTTTTACATCGGTGGAGGATGCCCTGATAAATAATACTGACAGAGACGTATGCTTGTGAAGATATGGAGTGAGCTGTCAAAAGGTGATAAGGAATTGTTGGTTGCTATGGCAAAAACCAATGACACCAAAGTGGAAGCAATACGAAAGACTATAAAAAAGGCATCAAACAGTTTCAGTGTATACAGGAACAGGCTTATAAAAAAGGGTTTGATTATTTCACCTGAGTATGGACATTTGGAGTTTGCATTTCCCCAAGGTTCAAAGAATTTGTGCTGTGTAGATAATTATTGCACTGTCGGGATGCTTGAGGCAGCGGGGATAGAGTCTAATAAGGTCAGGGTTGATGTGCAGGATGGAAGGCTTGTGATATCGCGGATTTAAGACATATTAAACGTTTAGTGTTATAGAGACACAAAATATATCATTTTCGTTTTTAACAGAGATAAAACCACTATTTCTATTTACACATTCTTTGACATTTTCAAGTCCATATCCGTGGATATCTCCGGCTTTTTTTTACGGAAACCTGTGGAATAGGATTGGATATTTCATAAAGCAGCACATGATTTTTCTGGCGCAGCGTACATGAGATGGAGGGTTTGTGACCTGCCGGAAAAGCATCGCAGGCTTCTATTGCGTTATCCATAGTGTTTCCAATGATTATGTACAGGTCAACAGGCGAAATGTTGAGGTCAGTATCCAGCCATAGATTAAAGTTTATGGAGATTCCCAGACTGTCTGCTTTATTAGAGCCATAGTTTAGGATACCGTCAACAATGGAATTACCGGTATCAATCATTTGGTCAAGGCTTGAAAACTTTTTCTTTAAGGCAGAGAGCTGGCTTTCGGCTTGAGGTCGTGTTTTCGTAGAAACCAGATTTTCCATTGCCAGCATGTATTTTTTTATATCATGCCAAAGTGCGCGGGATTCGTCCTGACGAGCAATGATATCCTGATAGTAAAGCTCCTGTTTGGCAAGCTGCTCCTGTATACAGAGCTGATTTTTCTGTAATTCATAAGATTTCTTTACTATTTCCGTATATCCACAAACCACTATATTGATAACAAGCATACATATGGTGGTCATCACAAAGGTGGAGTATTTACCATTGTCAATAAAGGTAGTGTACTGGGCAAACAGAATAAATATGCTTGACAGATTGCAGAGCATGAGTGGTATGGCATGCAGTAGAGCCTTTGAATCAAATCGGGCATTGGTAAATAAAATAATTATGACCAGCAAAAACAGATGAATAATCTTGCTGGTTGTATTGTAGATAAGCCGTCCTTCACTTATTCCTAAAAGTTCATTTATTGAAATTCCAAGTCTGGAAAGTACAAACGCACCAATAACATCGGAAAACATCGACGTGACAAAAAAATAATATAATAGTATAGGTGATTTGGAATATTTTGCATTTGAAGCAGAAAGTATAGCATAAAAACAAAAATAAGCTGATAATGACAAGCCGTATAAACATAGGTGTATATAGGGTTGATAGCATTATTACCGCAAAGAGTGATATGCAAAATAGGATAATATATCTGCGGGAAGGGTATACAGGTCTAACCTCTTTATGAAAGAAGTAGAAAATAAGCAGGCATTCTATAATAATGGTATATACTTCAATTGGAAAATTCATTTGATGGTACCTCGTATCAAATTGTTAAAGCGCTCTTGGAAAATGGTCTGTTTTTTCCGCGAAAGTGGAATTTTGCAGCCGTCAGTCATAGTGACAGCAAGTGGTGTAAAGCTGTCCACATAATTCAAATTGATGCAATAACTTCTGTGAATCTGTACAAATGAAGGATATGAAAAAACCGAAATCATATTTTCCATTGAATCCTTTATCTCCAATGTAGATGTATTTGCAAAATGAAAAATAATGTGTCGGTTCAGACTCTCAAAATATATGACATCGTTTATAGAAATCATTTTCTGAGTTGAACCACACGTTACCGCTGCCTTTTGAGGAAGAATCTCGTCAAGAGCCTCCCTGAGAACACTTTGAAACATTGTAATCGTTATCGGTTTGCATAAAAATCGAAAAGCAATTCCATATCCTCGGACTGCATACTGCAGTGCGTTTGTCGTAAAAACTATTACGGGACGAGGAGAATATCCTGCTAAAATAGAGCCAATTTCAAAACCATTTGGCTTATCCATTTCTATATCAAGAAAAATTAAATCATAAAATTGGGATTTAAAAGCCTCAAGCAGGTCAGAGGCAGACAAGAAAGTAGAAATATTGTATGGTAATTTGCATGATTTGCAGTAATTGTAAAGTATATCAATATCTTGTTGTTCATCATCACAAATAGCAATATTCATAAAAATAATCCCCTTATCAAAACAATTAAGCTATGAAGATTATAAATTATAAATTTTGAATTTACAAGATTAATTTAGGTTTTTCAAATCATCCATCAGATTGAGAACAATATGTTTTTTGTCGATTGATAATTGTTTGGCATAGAGAGCTATCTGATTATCCAATTGCTGACTTTCAGAAGTATGTGTATCGGTGTCCCAAAACAATTCATTTGCGTCTATTTTGAGAGTATTGATTATTTTTGATAAAACAGAAAGTGAAATTTTGCTTTCACCACGTTCAATTTGACCAATAAATCCGCAGGAGCAGTCTGCATATTCACTTAATTGTTCTTGTGTTAGATTATTTTTCAAACGGTAGAAACGTATGATTTTTCCTATATGCTTTATGAATTCTGTATCCTGCATGATTTACCTGCCTTCATATTTAAACTATAGATATTGTAGGTAAAAAAAATTAATATTTTGAATATAGTATTACTATCATTTTACGATAGTGATACTACTATATATGCAAAAGGTGTGTATATTTATGTCGTTAGAGCATGAGCTATTGTATATACAGTGATGTTGAGTAGAATTGAGAGTGTAAAGAATAAAAACAAAGGAGCAAAGAATTATGGTTAAAAAAGGTATAGTAAAATTTTCAAAAATCGTTGCAACATTTACAATGGTACTTGCTGTTGTCTCTGTGAATGCAACATGTTTCTTTTTTTTCACATCAGCCAGATATCCCAGACTCATTGAAAAAAAGAAATGATTAAGAAAGCAAGTACACTAATTGTTGAGTTTTGGATTAAAAATGCAATAATCAAGACTGATGATAAGGAATCATACTGCTATGGTATGGAATTGATTTTGTCTACATTAATAAATGTTGCTTTTATGGTTATATTATCATATTACGTTATAGGATATCCTATAGCATTTATTCCGTACATAGCAGTGTATACTCCGTTGAGGTTGACAGCTGGAGGATATCATGCACGTAGTCATCTTAAATGTATCTTGTATACGCAGATTACCTTTATTGTATTTGTGTTGTCTGCATTGGCATTGGGAAAAAAAAATATATATGGTGTTTGATGGTGCTATATATGGTAGCAGTGTTAACTGTACTGAGATTGGCTCCGGTTGAAGCAGAAAATAAACCATTAACAGTAGAAGAAAAGCATAAGCAACACTTAAATACATGGGGATTTCAGACTATCATTTTAATTGTAATTGTTATGCAGCAATTTTTGGAGTACTGAAAAATGAAATAGTGCTTTGTGTTATGGCTGCTAATATTTCGGTAGCGATTTCGTTGATTCTTACAAAAATTATTGATTAAATGTCAAACGTGTACGAATTCGTGTCATTCATGTATATATGGTTGAAGATATCTGGATTATCGGATATAAATAAATTAAAAACAGCGAAATTATAATGCTGAGATTTTTATTAAAATCAAGACCAATCAAATGAAAAAGTGATAGATAAGGGAATAAAGAATGAGATACACTTTCATAAAACAACATGATGCAACAGACTGTGCAGCAGCTTGCATGGGGATGGTCTGTCTGCACTATAAAAAAAGAGACAACAATAACAAAATTACGTGACATGATGGGAACAGACCTGAAAGGAACAAACCTTATAGGATTGTCAAAGTGTGCAGAAGAACTTGGATTTAACTGTCAGGCTGTAAAAGTAGATAAAGAGGGTTTTGTTAGCAGATATACATTACCGGCTATAGCAAATATCGTGACAAAGGAAGGCTTATCGCATTTTGTGGTAATATTCAGGATCACAAAAAAGAATGTGATAATAGGTGATCCGGCTAAGGATCTTGAGAGACTGACTATAGACGAGTTTTATAAGAAATTTACAGGAGCCATGCTCCTACTGAAACCAAATAGTGAGTTTGAGCGTGAAAAGATAAAGGGAACAAAGTTATTTGACAGATATATAAAGCTGCTGCTTCCACAGAAGAAGCTGTTTATATATGCGCTTGTAGCCTCACTTCTGGTTACACTTCTGGGGATTTTATCATCACTTTTTAACAATATAATATATGATGAAATACTTCCGTATCAGCAAAAAAGATGTATTAAAGATGATGCTTGCGGTATTTCTTGGAATTTCACTGACCTCGACATTTGTCAGCTTTGTAAGACAGTGGATACTTATGCACCTGTCAATAAAGATAGATATACCACTTATGCTGGGGTATTTTGAACATATATACAAATTGCCGATGAAATTTTTTTGCGAGCCGTAAGACCGGTGATATTACAACCAGGTTTTCGGATGCATTTACCATAAAAGACATATTTACCAGTATAGCATTATCACTGATCATGGACATATCAATGGCTTTGATAACCGGAGTAATACTTTTTCAGATGAACCCGAAGCTTTTTGCAGTGATCATAATGATGACACTCATAAGTATTGTACTCGTATTTATATTCAAGCAGCCATATAAGAAGATAAACGAAGAACAGATGCAGCAGTCATCCATACTCAACTCGGAAATAATAGAAGGGCTTCGCGCAGTTGAGACAATAAAGGGAAATGCCAATGAGGATATAGAGCTCGAAAGCATAGAGCGGGAATACATAAAATCTCTTAGGATAAGTTATAAAGAGGGCATGCTTTCAAACGTGCAGTCAACAATATCGAGTGTTATATCGGGAGTTGGGAATCTGGTGCTTCTGTATGTAGGAATAATGCAGGTCATAAATAACATGACGCTTGGAAGCTTCATGGCATTTAACACACTTGCAGGATACTTTATGGATCCTATAGGCAATCTGGTAAGCCTTCAGTTATCCATTCAGGAAGCAAATATTTCAATGAAGAGGCTTTCTGAAATCATGGATTATGAGAGAGAACAGAAAAGCGAGAGACAGTATCAGGAGATATCAAGTATAGATGGTGATATTAAGCTTGATCATGTCACTTTCAGATACGGAAACAGAAAACCGGCTTTGGATGATGTGAGCTTTATTATAGAAAAAGGACAGAAAGTGGCACTTGTGGGGGCAAGCGGAAGCGGAAAATCTACAATAGCCAAGCTACTGCTCAAATATTATGAGCCGGAGGCGGGGGATATAACTATAGATGGGATGGATATATCAGAATATAAGAATGACGATATACGTCATGCGATATCATATGTGCCACAGAATATAGAGCTTTTTTCAAAAAGTATTTATGACAATATAAGAGTTACGAGACAGTGCAACGCTTGACGAGGTAAAAGAGTCTGCCAAAGCCGCTGATGCCCATGAATTCATAAAGAGACTGCCGATGCAGTATTATACCTATCTTGAGGAAGCAGGAAATGGTCTGAGTGGAGGCGAGAAACAGCGAATTGCACTTGCAAGAGCATTTCTAAAGGAAAATCAGTTTTATATCATGGATGAATCCACAAGTAATCTGGATTTTGCAACGGAAAATATAATCTTCGATATGATATACAATAAATTCAGAAAAAAGACCATGTATGATGTAACCAAACTGATTTGCATCAGTTGCCGCCTGAATTATGGCATTATACTTATTTTGAGCATATGTAAGCCCAAATCGAGCTGTGGATTTGATGATATCAATAATCTCTTGCTTGTCTGCTTTAAGAAAAGCTGATGGAGAGGTATAAGTCTCCAATAATGTAAGAGAAGTGTTGATAGTAACCTTGGAAAAGATGCCAAGATACTGAGGAAACGCCATGCGTAATTCACCTTGAAGTTTATTCACATAGGCACTGCGATTATCCATTAAATCGTAGTATTCACGGCACAGATTACGGCAGTTTAGAGCAAGATCTGAAGGCATAAGTGAAACCTTTAAATCAGGCTTCAAGCCAACTAAAGCAGCTTTTTAGAATCAAAACGATCATTATGTACTTTTCGTATGTTAATGTTTGTGCTATTCTTAGTGATGATAGGATTAATAACCGAGCAGTTAAAACCCTTATCACGAAGATAGCAGAAGAGTGGGTAATGATAAATTCCCGTAGATTCGAGGAAAATGCGACTTTCCAAAGAATACAACTCTTCTGCTTCTTTTATTTTAGAAACAGCGGTTGTAAGGGAATCAATACTGTTATGTAGGATTTTGTAAGGTTTTCCTACGAATTGTTGGTTTGGAAGTGCTATAGACATCCAAGAGAAGTCAGCACCGACATCAATACCAACAGAGATGAATAGTTCATCAAGATTAAAAATAACTTTGTTTGACATGAGCAAAAGACCCTTTCTGATAGGAATCCATTTCCAATCTGGCAGGTACACAACCTAGCGTGTTATTCGGGTATGGCCTTCAGGCTCCCAACCAGCTAAAACATAAAACCCTGTCGAATGGACTAATTGACTTTATTGCAGGTATCAGTCACAGAAGTGACTTCCCAAGGAGGTGAGCATTCTTTGTCCTATCCTAAGAGATAATTGACAATTAATACTAGTACGCATGGAATGTGGGGCATTGGGAGGTGAATGAAAATGAGATGAGTTATACAAATGTATAGTTATAGCAGGGTTTCAGGCATTAATACTGTATGGCAAAAAAAGGAAAAGGTCCAATTGCTTGGATATTAAAAAGCAACATTGGGAGGTCAAATGTATAGTGCAGGGTTTCAGGCATTATACTGTATGGCAAAAAAAAGGAAAATTTACATTAAAAACAACATCCAATCCGTTTGGGTTGTTTTCTGTTTCTTGAGGTGATTATGAGCAAAATAATTTATGTGTCAATTGCAATACTGATTTATATGATTATTAATTTATTTATAACAATAAAGAAAAATACAAAAATTTTACATTTTGCTGGTTCTGTTTTGTTTTTACAGTTTTTTTTTATTGTCGGCTGTTAATTCACATTTCATTACATTGAGTGAGTATTCGGTATGTGAATATATATTTTTATTTTGTATGATTATATATGCAGTTTTAGTTTATTTTTTAGAAAACAAAAGAAAGTGACAAAATAATAGTTATGGACAAAGAGAAAAGGTACACATATATGGATATGTGTTACGATGGAGAACTGGTGTTCCCTAGCAGTTAGGCTGTAATGAATGAAGAGGAGATGACTTATATGGAAGGGGGAATTAGCGTATCTAAATACTCTTCAGGAAAATTGTTTGATACATATAGGGTACATTTTACAGCAGCAGAGTGTTCTAAAATAGCACTTGCTTATGGAGTTATATCTGGTGTAGCGTCAATTATAGGAGCTTTGACAGGTCCAATAGGAGCAATAGCTGGAGGAGTTACAGCAGGAGCTTGTGGAATTGCAGCTGCCGTTTGGAGCTATGCGGCATAGAAAGGTGGATTAAACACATATATTCCGATATTAAAATCTGGAAAATTATATAATGGGAAGAAAGTAAGATATATATATTGCTAGGGACAAAAAACTTACTTACCTACTATTATAGTAGGTAAGTTATAGAATATTTTATTATAAAGGGAGAAATTATCAGATGAAGAATAAAATAATAATATATGTGATAGTACAATTTTTACTAATTTTATGTTCTATATTTGTTATTCCAAATGTTGAGGGTGTATTGAGTATATTCACAGTGCTGATTGTAATTGTTGGAAATGTTTTAAATTTAATTTTTTTTATTAAAAGCAAATAAAAAACAATTATTAAAAGTTAGGATAAAAATATATGAACACAATAACTCTTTCAGAACACAAAATTTTAAAACTTCAAAATGTATTATCTGTGCAGGTGGATTTAGAATCTGAATCGGATGAACTTTTTGACATTGAAATCAATAAATTGAATACTTATATACAAACTCATGGAGCAAAACAGATTGGGCCATTAATTCAGGCTACGAGTTTTGAAATTAAAGATGACGGAGCTGTAGATATTAAAATGCAGTTTATGCTTCAGACAGACAACTTCATCCACAACGTAGAACCACCTTACAAGATGGATTCCATTTTGCGTGTAAAGAACTGTCTCTATGCACGTTATATCGGACCGGAGGATAAGCTGAAATTTTCCTATGACAAGCTCGGAGTTTATGCATTTGAGAATGACATAGAGCTTGAAGGTTGCAATTATACTATCTATGTGGACAGGAATGAAGAGGATGAAACCATGGTTGCGGATGTATTCATGCCTGTAAAGGAATAAAAAGAAATATGAGCAAAAGAGTAAAGAGTTTAGATGAAATAAGGGAATCAAGACTGCTGTTTGATAAAAATCCGCCGGCATTCGGCTATATACTTATAACAGTTGTAGCCGTTTTTCTTATTGTGGCAGTAGTATGGAGTATAAAAACACCAAAGGGGTATACCATACAGGCACAGGGGACTGTGACGAATGATGAGTCAAATTATGTCATGTGCAGCTATACGGGAGAGATTCTTGACAGCAACATGGAAGAGGGCGCACTTGTGGAAGCCGGGGATGTGCTTTTTACAATTAAAAGCACTGATTATGATCTACAGCAGACACAGCTTGAAGACAACAGAAAATCATATGAAGAACAGATATCACAGTATAGTCTTCTTATAAAATCAATAAAAGACGATACCAATTATTTTGACGAAACAAAAGCGGATGACGGTCTGTACTGGAGCCTTTTTGAAACCTACAAATCACAGGTGGAACAGAATAAGGTTGATGTGTCAACGTATCAGGCATATGGATATACTGATGAGCAGATACAGGCACAGCTTGAAACTAATCAGGGTAAGATTGATGAAGTATATTATTCTGCCATACAATCTGCCGAGACAAAGATTGAAGAGGCGAATCTGCAAATTGCATCAATAGATGCACAGCTTGCAGCGGTGACAAGTGGGCAGGATGCTTATGAGGTAAAAGCTACCACATCAGGAGTTCTGCATATGCTGGGCAATTATAAGAGCGGAATGGTTGTACAGACAACAACCACTGTGGCAACGATAACACCGGAAAATTCGCAGAGATATCTCGAAGCATATGTTTCCACATCTGATATGGCTAGAATGCATGAGGGTGATAGAGTGCAGGTGGTTATGGACGGTCTGTCACAGAATGTCTATGGGACGATAAGCGGAAGCGTATCACGGATAGACAGCAATGTCACTACACAGGAAGGGCAGGATGGAGCGACAAGCCGGGCGTTTAAAGTGATGATAGTGCTAGACCAGGATTATGTGCTGAGCCGTGAGGGAGACAAGGTAGACGTGACTAACGGCATGACGGCGGCTGCAAGGATACAGTATGATAAAGTCACATATTTTAACTATGTGCTTGAGAAACTCGGAATAAAAACCGGAAAATGACATGGGATAAGGTTATGAAGTTAAGAAACAGAATCAGAATATTTGCAGTTATATTTATACTGGCTTTGGGAATGGAGTACTTACCGATGGCGGTATATGCTGCAGAAGTGACAGCGGAAGAAAGCGATATGGCAAATGATGCAGAACCGGATATGGATGAAACACCGGAACCGGACAATGCATCGGAACCGGACAAGGAAGACAAAACAGACGTACAGGATACGGGACAGAATATACCGGTAACGGATATCGAGATATCAGATCATGAGGAGGAAGTGGAAGTAGGAAAGACAATAAACCTTACAGCCACAGCACTTCCGGCGAATGCCACGGAAAGCACGATAACATTCCGTTCATCTGATATAAATATAGCAACTGTGACTTCAGCAGGTGAAGTAAAGGGTATCTCAAAAGGATATGTTACCATATATGTATCTGCCGGAAGTATAATAAAAGAGGTAAATCTGACAGTAAAAGTAAAAACAACCGGAATAAATATAAACAAAGAATATCTCGTAATGAAGCCGGGGATGGCATTTAAACTGAGCGTATCTGTGTTTCCGGCAGAGGCAGAGCAGACGGTTTCATACAAATCAACCAACACATCAGTTGCAGCAGTATCGGGCAGTGGTGTGGTAACGGCAAAACAGACAGGTTCATCTACGAGAATAGTTTCAAATGGGGATTTGTCGGGCGCTGTTTCGGTAATCGTAAACAGAGATACGGAAAGTTCTGTGGCTGAACCTGCGGCAGCGGAAAGTACAGACGCAGAAAATACAAGTGAACAGACATTTGATGAAAATACTGATGTATCCGAAACACCTGTAATAAGTGAGCAGATGCTATATGAACTGTACACAGCAGGCAGATCAATGAAAGTGACCGGAGACGGCTACAGCATCATAATAGACGGAAAGAAGATAATAAATTATAAAAATGAACTTAATACGGATATAGAACTCGAAAGGGCAGGAGACTGCATAAAATTCAATCTCAATGATGGAGAGTATCTGTGCGGAGAAGTGACACTGCACATAGATGATGTAAAAGGAAAATATCTGTATCTATATAATAACGTAAAGCATAAATACGAACTTGTGAGTACAGAGGACATGAGCGGGCTTAATTTAAGCACACCAGGAAAGTATATGATCACGGCAAAGCCCATCAGAGATGGCAACGCAGCGGTCAGATATATACTGATTGCAGGTGGAATCGGCATAATTGCAGGAATAGCTGTGTATGTGGCGGTAAAGAGAAGATACTGGTTCTGGTAAAGCTGTAGGAGTTACAATTATTAGAGGATGTATAGGCGGAGGAGGTAAGTGCTATGGAATACTTGAATTTGGAAAAGGGAGGACTTATTACTATCTTGATTCCACTTAATCTTTTAATTGGAGAATATACATTGTTTTTTTCGCTTGAATGGATGGAGCCGGAAAATAATTCACTTAATCACAGGTGTGATTGATCTATTTTTTGTGGTGGCAACAATTGCTAGTGGAGAGCATCCATATTATCCATTTGTGATTTTCGGTGGAATGTTAATTGGAATCATTCAAAGTGAATGGCGTTATAGAGAATTCAGTGAAGAAACAAATTATTGGGACAAAATAGATATATTGTTTAAAAAGGGGAGAATTTTGTTGGGAGCGATATTAATTATTATTGAAATAGTGGTTAGAATGTTGTATCCGTCAATGTTTATGGGATTGCCATTAATAACACGTATCTTTTCGTATATCATTTTAGCGGTGTTACCTATTGAAATAATAGTTTTTAACAGTTTTCTTGTAAAAAAAACATAATGGTATGGCAATTGAATATTTTTAAAAAGCAAGGTAAAAACATGCCGTTCATGACAAGAAAGTGTCGTTCGTGACCTACTTTATTAATTTTAAAGTGCATGAAGGGAGTAATGAATTTGAATAAAGAGATTGTTGAAGGAATGTACATAGCTCTTATTTTTATTGCGGGATACTATTTAGTAAAGACGAAAAAAATTAATATTTTGTGGAAGATATTGGCAGCTGTGAATATACTTTCATGGGCGTGTTTATTAGTAATATTAGCACTAGATATAAATGTAAGTGCTGATTTTATATCCTTAAATTTAGCAGCATGTATGTCGTTGGCTATTTTTACACCAATAATATGGTTTTCAGATAGAAAAAATATGGATATCTACAGTTTATTTGGAAATATAGGATTTGTATTAGTACTTAACAAGGAAGTAAATCAAATAAAAAATAGTGCCAGACTAAAAAGAAAACCTTCAGAAAATTCTAGGTCTTGATTGTTATCATAAGACATGGATCACAATATCGAAAACAAAAGATGAAGAAATTACATTGACTATGTTATTTTTCAGTAAAAAGGAATTTGCCTGCTTTGAACGAAAAATTGATAAGAAGTATATAGTAGAAAGGGAAAATGGATTTGGAACATTGGTTACTATGCAAATATAGGAGAGCAGCAATGAACAGAGATGCCAAACAGCTTTTTTATAAGATTTGCTTCTAAAAATGAGGCGTGGAATCGAACGATAAAGGTGTAATGAGCTACACTTAGATGATTAATTTTTGTATGTAAAAGCTTTACATAGAGTCAGGACTGTCTGCAGACGGGAATGGCAAAATAAAACAAAGAAAAAAGGAGGTACACATATATGGATATGTGTTATGATGGAGCACTGGTGCTCCCAAGCAGTTATGCTATAATGGATGAAGAGGAGATGTGCTATATTGAAGGTGGGGGAACAGTTAAGGTTATTGCATCGTCAAGTACAGTTAGAACTATATGCAGATCTAGCGTTGCATTGATTGGAACCGCTATAGGTGAAGCATTTGGAGGTCCTATTTTAGCAAAACTTATTACTGGAGCTCTTGCTACTTTGATTTATGATTTTATTATTGATAGATGTGGAGTTAAATATCCAAGTATTAATAAATCATTTACTAAATCAATATTTCCTAATGTAACATTTAATCTGAATAAATATGTTTAAAAATTAATATATTGACTTACAAAATGTGTATTAAAAAATAGTAGAAATGAGCGTTTTATGAGTAAAAAGTTAACTTTTGGATTTTTAAAATTATTAACCTCTTTTATTGTTTCTTTCTTATTTTTCGAGATGTCTATTGGAGCTATGCTGATAACATATGCTTTTTAGAAATAATAAGTATTTCATCAAAGGATGATGTTGCCAAATGGAAAAGTAGTAAGAAGTATACAATTGTATTATTTATATGTATTCTTGGTGCTATTATGATTTTGTTGGGATTGAAAATGTTTGATAATCAAATGTTTATAATTATAGGTGGAATATGCTTTGCGCCAACAATTGCCTTAATAATAGTGAAAGATTTTCTCGAATACATAAATGTAGATAGGAACAACAATAAAAATTAGGAAAAGAGTTGCTGTTGAACAGGCGCAGAGTTAGCCTCTCTACGCCTGTTTTAATGAGTGCCTTATTCACTTACCACAACCTTACAATCCTTCTTAAAGCAAGCAATTCCATACTTGATGAAATTGCGCATGCCATCCTGCTTCAGCTTATCCACATATGACTTTTCTTCAATCTGCTTCAGTGCCTCATCGCAGGCTGCATCCATATCTCCATTTTCGGCATATTTAAGCTCTATCACGATGCCGGTTCTGTTGTTTGGTACTTCAACGAGGATATCACTGTAGCCGGTGCCTGATTCGGTGTTTGATCTGATGAGCCAGCTTGCTTTGTAGCCCAGCAGACCGAGCAGGATACCGTGGTAGAAATTTTCTTTTTTATCTTTGGCAACTGCGGTATCCCTTATGCTTATTGTATTCCAGAGATAATCGCCAAAAAGCTGCTCTATTTTTTCAGTATCCTTATCCAAAAATGCATTGCAGAATTGTTCAAGTGTCTTTCCGTCATTTGCGGTTGTATCGCTGAACCATTCGCGGATTTTTTGATGAAAAGATTTTTAATCTCGCGGTTTGGTATTGATAAACGTACCCTGCCATCGTCAGTCACGCCCTGCTTGGTCAGGTAACCGGTGGTAAAGAGTACACTCCATAGGTTTGCGATGCTTTTGTCGATTTCATCGTAGGTCAGCTCCTGGGATATTTCTTTTTCAATGTATTCGCCTGCTATCAGACGCTCAATCTCATCCTTGGTCTGGACATCGGCCTTGTCAATGAAGCTTCTGACCAGAGCATTTCCGCTTGAATTTGACCAGAAGTCCTGCGGCTTTGCAGTGGGATCTGCGCACAGGCTCTTGCAATATCTTATGACATCCCACGGGCAGTAGATATCGGTGTTGCCGAAATGATAGCCGTCGTACCATTCCCTTATATCTGCATAATGCTCTGAAAGATTAAAATACTTAAGTATTTCCTGAACTTCTTTATCTGTAAAGCCAAAGCACTCGTCATACATTGAATCCATGATTGAAACGACTTCAAAGTTGTTTAATCCTGTAAATATGCTTTCCTTCGATATGCGAAGACAGCCTGTCAAAATAGCAAACTGTAAGTAATCGTTGGTCTTTAGTGCCTGTCCGAACAAGCCTCGTATGAGAGAGACCATCTCATGGTAGTAGCCGTTCTGGTATGCCTTGTCGAGTGGCACATCGTATTCATCTATCAGGATGACTACCTTTTGGCCGTAATGCTTATATAAAAGCTGGGAAAGAAGCTTTAATGAAGCGGTAAATGTATCCTTGTCAAAAATAAACTTTCCCTTTTCTATATGAAGTAATCCTTTGAACTGTTCTTTTTCCAAAACTGTCAATTTATCACTTTCTGCCAAAAAGGAGAATTTGCTGATTTCATTTCCTATAATTCTGGAGAATACCTGAAATGCCTCATCATATGATAAACCCTCGACATCCTTAAGTGAAATAAATATCACAGGATATTTGCCCATATGCTCATCACAAAGAGATTTATTTTGTGAAATATATAATCCGTCAAACAGTGATTTGTCCGTGCCAATCTCGAAAAATGAGCGCAGCATGCTCATGCCAAGAGTCTTGCCAAAACGCCGTGGACGGGTGAACAGCGTTACTTTACTCCAATTGTTTAAAGTCTGCTCGATAAGCATAGTTTTGTCTATATAATAAAATCCAGACCTTCGTATATCTTCAAAATTTTCGATTCCAACAGGCAGTTTTAATATTTCCATGTGAGCCTCCCCGGTTAAAATATGTTCGATACATTCACATATAGTATAACTGATTTTTAGAGGAATTACAATTTCTATTGACTATTTAAAACTGACCCTAAAATGAAAGTAATGTTGCCTAATACTTGAACAATATCATGGGGTTGTCTATAATGTAGTAAAAAAGAAAATGGAGTTTTAATAAATGAAACGATTTACAGCAATATTACTTACAGGCATGATGATATTTACCCTCGCATCATGCGGCAAAAAAAGCACAGGATACACCAACAGAGCCTGCAACAGAGACACAGGCTGCAGAGAAGGTTGAGATGCCTACGGAAACAGAAGCTGTGACAGAGGTGGTAACAGAGGCTGCAAAAGATACGCAGCAGACAGAAGCGCAGCAGGAAGAACAGACTGCCGAACAGCCGGACGAGGAGCAGAACAATTCAGGTGATAATAATTCCTCTTATCAGTATGTAGAAAGAGCATCCTATGAGAATGGAGAATCAGTATCACTAAATCCTTCATGGCAGTATGCAGACCATTCAGCGATAAATTCAGGCTGTGCGGTCATGTACAAGGCTACAGCAAACCGCAAAAACATAGTAGTAGGTGTCAATGCCGGACACGGTACAAGCGGAGGAACTTCGGTGAAGACACTTTGTCATCCGGACGGCTCTGCAAAGACCACAGGTGGTACAACAGGCGCAGGCGCAACAAAAGCAGTGGCAGTTTCAGGCGGTATGTCCTTTAATGATGGTACACCGGAGAGCTCTGTCACACTCCGTATGGCGCAGATATTAAAGGACAAGCTGCTTTCGGCAGGCTATGATGTGCTTATGGTAAGAGACGGAAGCGATGTACAGCTTGACAATGTGGCACGTACTGTCATCTGCAATAATGCGGCAGACTGCCATATTGCTCTGCACTGGGATGGCGACGGACTAAGCTACGATAAGGGCTGCTTTTACATATCAGTGCCGGGAGGCATAAAGGGAATGGAGCCGGTTGCATCGCACTGGCAGCAGCATGATGCACTTGGGGCAAGCCTGATAGAAGGACTGCGCGCTCATGGCGCAAAGATAAACGGTAATGGCTCAATGGCGATAGACCTGACACAGACCTCATACAGCACGGTACCGTCAGTGGATGTAGAGCTTGGCAACGCATGCTCTGACCACAGCGATGCCACACTTGAAAATCTGGCAGACGGACTGGTGCAGGGAGTCGAGGGATATTTCTAGAATATAAAAAGTTACTGTTGTTTTTTGGGTGTGTATTGGCGCTAAACTAAAGTTTGCAAAAACAACCGAATAGCGGATTCAAACGAATAGGACGCATAGTGAGATAAATGCGTCCGGCATGATTTTGTCAGTATAGAAGTGTTATTATAGAAGTGGTACAACAGATAGAGAAAGGGAATATTATGACAGACAACAAATACGGGGAGATACTTATAATAGAGGATGACAAGGACATTAATGATCTGCTTTCGACAGCGCTTTCAAAAGCCGGATATAGAACAAGACAGGCATGGTCAGGCACAGAGGGAGAGCTTTTGCTTAAGCTGGACAGGGAAGCTTATGCGCTTGTGCTATTGGATCTGATGCTTCCGGGGCTTTCAGGGGAGGAGCTTCTGGCACTGATACGGCAGATGGATGCGTCACTTCCGGTGATAATCCTTACGGCAAAGGATGAGCTGGATGAGAAAATCAATCTGCTCGTGGCAGGCGCTGATGATTACATCACAAAGCCGTTTGAGATAAAGGAGGTCGTTGCCAGAGTGGCTGTGCAGCTGCGTCATGCGGTGGCAGATGTGCCTTCAAAGTCGGGCAAGGCAGGGGAAAACCAGACAAAAGCAGAAAATGAGACCGGGCAGGGAGATACTGCAAATACATACATAGCGGGACCCGTTAAAATAGAGCACAGACAGCTTGTGCTCGATCGGATTTCAAGACAGCTTTACGTGGCAGATAGTGCTGTTGACGGCATCACAAAGCAGGAGTTTGCCATACTTGAGCTTCTCATGGCGCATCCCAGACAGGTGTTTGCCAAGGAGGACATATTTGAATATGCCTGGGATGAGCCGTATATTGGCGAGACAAAGACTCTTTATGTGCACATCAGCAATATCAGAAAGAAGATAAAAAAAAGCTGACCGATGACGAGTACATAGAGACCGTGTGGGGCATAGGCTACAAAATGAAAGAGTAAAGGTAAACAAGCTTTACTCTTTTTTTTACTTTTTGTTAGCGATGTATTAGGATTTTACATTTATATTATGATTAAAAGGTTGCTAAGGAATAAAAAAGAAAAGGAGATTTGATTGTGAGTGAAATATTATTGCAGACAAAGGCACTGACCAAGCAGTATGGACACCAGAAAGCGGTTGACAATGTGGATATCCACATCAAAAAGGGTGCAATCTATGGATTTATCGGCAGAAACGGTGCCGGCAAGACTACCTGTATGAGAATGATCGGTGGTCTGGCAAAGCCGACAAGCGGAGAGATATCCATGTTTGGATACTCTGGAAAGGATTTGTCAAAGGTACGCTCAAGAGTGGGCTGCCTGATTGAGGCACCGGGTGTATATCCAAACATGACGGCGAAGGAAAATATCGAGATGAAGTGCCGTCTCTTCGGCATCAGTAAAAAGGGATATGCAGAGGGCATACTGGATAGGGTAGGTCTGTTAAATGTGGGAAAGAAAAAGACAAAGAATTTTTCACTTGGTATGAAGCAAAGGCTTGGAATCGGCATGGCGCTGGTTGGAGAGCCTGACCTTTTAGTGCTTGATGAGCCTATCAACGGACTTGATCCACAGGGAATTGCAGAGGTGCGTGATACGATTCAGAATCTGTGTGCACAGCAGGATATGACTGTGTTTATTTCAAGCCATATATTGGAGGAGCTTTCAAAGCTTGCCACAGATTACGGTATTATAAATAATGGAGCCTTGCTTCAGGAAATTACCAGAGAGGAGCTGCTTTCCAAGTGCAGTGAGAAGATTACACTGACAGTGGACAATCCAAATAAAGCAGTGCCTGTGCTCGATAAGATGGGCTTTGTGCACTACATGATAGTGGACAAAAATCATATAGATGTCTATGAGCGCCTGAATGATAGCGCCGCCTTAAATACAGCGCTGGTCACAGCAGGAGTTTCGGTGGCACAGCTAGCGGTCACAGGAATGGAGCTTGAGACATATTTCCTTAGTATCACAGGAGGTGCGACAAATGTTTAATGCGGTAAGAATGGATATTTACAGACTGATACATACAAAGTCAGCTTATGTTATACTGGTAATAGCTATGGCACTCGCAATAGCTATGAGCGGTATGACAGCTCTTGTCAGAAGCATGGCGGCAGAGGGCATCGTGGAAACAACTGATGAGGTCACTATGGTAAGTGAGTCAGACAGTGAGATAGCAGATGAATACGATACAGCATCAGTGGAATCGTCGAATGGACCAACGGCAACAGTCGGGCTTGAAATGGATGAATCCGACATGTCAGATGAGGTACCGACCATAGCAGATATGGTTGAAAGCGATATAGCGGGTCTTGACCTGGCACTTTTACTTGCGATATTTACGGTGCTCTTTTCAACAGCAGACCTAAACAGCGGCTATATAAAGAGTGTAGGCGGACAGGTGAAGAGCCGTGGAGTGCTGCTGTTTTCAAAGATGATAGCGCTTGCGGTATTTACCCTTGTGGCTATGGCACTTGATGTGATCGTCCAGTGTATTGCGACACCGCTGTTTTTACATGGAGCAGAATTCGGAGATGCAGCAGACTTCTTTAAGATGCTTGGCAGCCAGTATGTGGTCACACTTTTATTTTTATATTTTGTCATGGCAATGGCAATCATTATAAAAAACAATGTAATCAGCATGATTATCGCTGTGTGCATGTGTACGGGTATCTTTACACTGATTTTCAGTGGAATCAATATACTTATTGAAAAAATCGGAGTAAAGAACTTTGATATAAATGATTACCTTATTGTTAATCAGATTTCTGAGCTTGATCTGAGTGCGTCTGCAAAGACCGTAGGCGGTGCATTTGCGGTAGCCGCTGTGTGGGCAGTGGTGTCATTGATTGCAGTGTAAGGTGTATTTAAACGCAGGGATATATAATGTGTTTTGAATGAGGAATAAAACATGATTTGGAAAATACTGACTGTAATACTTGCAGTTTCGGTAGCTGTCTTAATAGCTGTGCTCGTAAAAATAAGGGCACAGCTTCGTGACATTAATGAACAGCTTGATTTTTTATGCGAAAAGGATACAAATATGCTCCTTTTAACCGATACCAACATGGCTGATATCGGAAGAATTAAGGAGCGCATAAACAGATTTTTAGAGCAATGGCACAGGCAGCGTGAGGCGGCGGCAAAAAAGGAGCAGATGATATCTGACACGTACACAAACCTGTCGCACGATATCCGCACTCCGCTTACCTCGCTGGACGGCTATTTTCAGCTGCTTAGGGATGAGACTGACAAGAGAGCGCAGGAGCATTATATAGATATTATCCAGGAGCGCATCACAAGCCTTAAGGATATGCTCGAGGAGCTATTTATGTTCACAAAGCTTAAAAATGACAGCTTCAAGCTAGAGTTGTCTAATTGCTGTGTCAGCAGACTTTTAAAGCAGACAGTGTTTTCGTATTATGAGGAGTGGAAAAAGCAGGGCATTGAGCCGTCACTTGATATATGTGAGAACACGATATTTATCACTGCAAATGTGCAGGCGCTCAGGCGGGTGTTTCAGAATGTAATAAAAAATGCGCTGGTGCATGGGCAGAAGAGCATATGCATACAGATGAAGCAGCAGGATTCGTGCAATTGCAGGGCTTCAGATGACGAGCGTACTTCAAAAAATAGGATTGTCCATATTTTGGTTTCAAATGATGTAAAAAATCCTGATGATATAGACGTGGACAAGGTGTTTGAGCGTTTTTACAAAGCCGATGAGGCTAGGA
>VOFC01007093.1_pt1 | contig 50105 bp, 67 predicted proteins | sample 5384161 | NCBI WGS metagenome assembly VOFC01 (sample SAMN12384722, study PRJNA508395) | human gut metagenome | isolation source: healthy gut B | host: Homo sapiens | reverse complement strand
GAAATCACCCACAACCGGAACGGTCGCCTTGTCCACGAAGTCCACCGGATAGCCGAGAATTTGCGCCGGTTTGCCAGAGAACAGGCTTTCCGAGCCGCTCCGCCAGCGCCATCATCAGCGCATAGTAGTCCTGCCGGCGCATCGCAATCGAAGCGTTATCCTGATAAATGTCCTCCAGGTCGCCGGCAGCCGCCACGATCGCGCCGAGCATGGATTCCGCTTCCATCTGCTTGATGATGTAGTTCGAGCTTTTCTTCGCATAGAGGACATGCCTTCTTCGCCGCTGGCCGGAGACGTTGCAAAGATGCTGCGCAGTTCACGAAGCGTCATAGCACTGTCCAGTCCGCGCAGCACTGCGCCCTGAATGTCCAGCGGAGAGGAACGCAGGAGCGTCGTGGAGACCTTGCACATCAGGTGCATCTTGTGGCGGCCGAAATCAACCGTCTCACCTGCGCCCTTCAATTCCTTCGCAGTTTCGCCATCCTTCGCCGCATACGAATCATCATCAATGGTGAATGCCAGCTTCGGCAGGGACAGCCCCGTCACGTTGGTCACGCCCATGCGGTTGCGCAGCGGGTTGACCTTCTGCGGCTGGAGAAGCAGACGTTCAGAAAGCTTCTTCGGCAGAAGCGCAGAGCCATTGCCCTGATCCTCGCTGCCCGCCGGAATCGCGCCCAGCTGTTCATACGCCATGCTGGTGATTTCGCTCTTGCCGCCCGTCGCCAGATGACGCAGGTACATGCCTGTCGCCTGCTCAAACGTCATTTCTGCGCCGCCCTGACCGCCTTCACGGGCAGCACGCGCACGAGATTCCGCCGCCACGCGGTCGCACTCTTTCTGGAGAATCGCACGGCGCTCCACGAGGTCGCTCACGCGCTGCTGGCAGGCACGAATGTCCTCCATCTTCGCACCGGCATCGCTCGCCATGTCAATGCCGTTCCGGCGCTCCGTCGCAATCGTCCGGTCGAGATCGGCAATCTGCTCCTGAAGTTCAAACATCGTAGCCATTTTCTTTTCCTTTCTGCCGTTTCCGGCTATCGCATCATTTGATGCCTTCAAAGAAACGCAGGTACTCCTGCCGCTCTTTGTCTCGCTTCTGCGACTCTGCGGCAGCCTGTGCCATGCGCAGCGTCTGCTCATGCGATGCTGCCATGTACACCTGCATGAGTTCGTGGCTCATCTGGGCGCTCTCTGCGGGGTTCGCGATGCTCTCTGCAAAGCCATTCTCGACAGCGCTCGCTGCCGTCATCGTCGTTTCCCGCGTCATCATTTCGGAAAGCTCTGCCTCTGATTTTCCCGTTGCTTCATGATAGGCAGCAAGCACTGCCGTTTTGATAGCTCGCAGGAAACGCACGCTCTTGTCCAGTTCGTCCGCCGTACCGCTGGCAGAAGTCGCCGGGTCGTGAATCAATATCGTCCCAACCGGCGAGATCATCCTGTTTCGGCGCGGAACGGCGCATAACGGCAGCGTTGCCGCCGAATATGCGCGCACAATGTGGCAGTGCGTTTCGCCCTTGCGATTTCGCAGCGCTTCATACATAGCGATTCCCGCCGCCACATCCCCGCCGTTGGAATCAATCACGACAGTCAGTTCTTCGCCTTCCAGCGCCTTGAGCTGTGCATCGAACTCTGTACTGCAAGCGAACTGCTTTCCATCCTCCGACCACCACGGTCTGCTGGTTACAATCGGGCCGGTCAGCTCCAAGCGATGACCGCCGCCCTTCATGGTTGCGAAACGGAAAAAGTCATCCATCTGCGTCTCCTCCTAAATGGTCTTCCAGGGTGCAGGTCGCCGGAGACAAGGTCACATCGCCGCCCTTGACGGGCGGGAAGCCGTTGCGCTGCTTGCCCTGATTGATGGTCATCATGCCCGATCGGACAAGCATCTGGTCAACCGTCGCGCGTGTCTGCGCATCCGAGATTGTCAGACCAGAGGAGTCAATCTCGATTCGGTAGCCATCCAGAACATCCCGATACGTCAGCAGCTTCATCTGCATTTCCGCCTCATACATCTTCGCAGTCGGGATCAGGCGCTGAAGGAACTCAAGCTGTTGCTGCTCCTGCGAAGAATAGCTGCTCTGGCTGTAGTCGCCCAATTCAGCCGGAGGAATCCCGTAGACACGCGACGCGCGCGTGACCATCATCCGATCAACCTCCAGCATTCGGCCTTCGGAGATGGTGCGCTCCACGCTGCTCATTTTCGCACCGCCGCCGATAACCGCCAGCGAATTGTTGCTGCGCGCGTAGTTTTTCAGGAATCCTTCCACGATTTCCTTGCTTTATTCCATCGAACCGGCAAGCACCGACAGCGGGTTGATGCCCTTGTCTGCATTGTCCGTCACATGGCGGACGTGCAGCATTGACCGTTCCGGGATGTAGATGGTTGGCGCGTCCTTCGCAGGCATATAGCGATACCACAGGTCGCCCGTGTCGCGGTCGCGCATCGGCTCAATCTCTGCCGGGTTGAGCAGTTCCAGCGACATCACTGTGCCGCTGCCATCCCGCGAAATGTAGGAATACGCATTGCCGGTTGCGTTCCGGCAGACCTCCATCCCCTGCATCCATGTATAAGGCGTGTATCCAGCTGCCGGACGGTACGTCAGGACGCGATGCAGCGGATGCTCTTTCGCTTCTTCCCAGCCCTTGCGAATCGTCATAGGCATAGCGGCGAACGTGTTCGCCAGCAGCGTCACCGCACCGAAAACCGCTTCGCTGTCCTGCATCTGCCGTGATGCCATCGTCTGCCATGAAGGTTCAAGCCGGTAAGTTTCCCCCGCTTTTCGTGGGGAAAACTTTGATTTCAGCCGTGCCATTATGCCCACATGCCATCACCTCCATTTTCCAGCAGTTGGTCAAGGTCGTAGATTTGCACCGCATCCCCTGAATCGCCTTCCATGCCGAGCGGCGGACAGTGCCGCAGCCAGACCGTATGCGCATCCAAGAACGCCATAAATGCGTCGATTTTGTTGTACTTTGTCCGCCTTTTTTCGGCGCATAGTTTTCATTATCCCGCGTCGAAAAGTCGTTCCGCAGCTTGACATTGTTCAGATACCACTCGAAGAGCGTGTTTTGGTCGTGAACGATCATTCCGTCCGTAAACAGCTCTTTGATGTGCTTCATCGGCGCGTTCAGTGTGATTGCGCCCTGCCTGACCGGCTCGCAGGCGAACATTGTTTCCAGCGTTTTGACCAGCAGCGTTGCATTCGCCGGGTCATAGCCGATGCAGCGGATGTCGAAAATCTCGCCCATCTTCCTGAACCAGTCGATGATGCAGTCTTGCTTCACATAGTCGCCTTCCACAATTGTCAGCCGCCCCTGCATCGCCTCGCCGTAGTAATCCAGCCGCTCTGCATTCAGCTCTGCCACCTTGCGCGGCACAAACGTATGCGGAATGACGTAGAAGCGGCCGTCATCCAGCGGAATTTCCAGCGCCGTCGAGCAGTGGTCGCCGCTGACAGCTACGTCGAAGCCGCCGAAGGCCTCGCGTCCTCTGACTGCTTCCAGACCAATAACATCCCGATTGCGTTCCACCAGCGAAAAGTCCAAGAAGCTCGCATTGGTCGCCCGCGTGAACACATTCAGCGTTTTCGTCAGGAAGTCAATACGCCGGTCTGCAATCGCCCTGCCTTCCTCCCAGCGCTGCTTCAGCTTGTCCAGATGCAGGAGTACGCCCAGCGATGGATTTGCCTTCACCCACTTGCTGGAATTCTCCGGCGAATCCTGTTCGTCGATTTCATAGATGAGCGCCAGTTCGCGGTCATTCACCGCCGCATTGCCGCTGCCTTTGAGCATTTGGTCAGCAAGCCGATATTCGCTGACCAACACACCGTCCAGCACATACCCCATCGTGGACATCATCAGCAATAGACCGTCCGAGGCTTTGTCCAGCGACCGGCGCATCTGCTCGATGGCATCATAGGTGCGCATTTCATGCAGCTCATCCAGTACGCCCCACGTCGGTCGCAGACCGTCAAGCAGCGATGCCCGGTTCGACATTGCCTGAATCACGCTATCCGGCGTTGCGCTGCGTCCCTTGTCTGACTGCCCGTCCGCATAGTATTCCGCGCAGGAGCGCAAGGCGCGAAACTTCTTCGACAGCGCCGTTGACGCGCCGATTGCCGCATTGACATCGTGCATGAAAATCCGCGCCTGCGGTTTGCTGTTCGCCAGGACGTCGATTTCGGCGTTCTTGATACCTTCCTGGCTGACGCTGTACAGCGCCGCGCCCGCAATCATCGGCGTTTTGCCGTTGCCGCTGCCGACAATCAGCAAACATTTGTTGTACTTGCGCGTCCCGTCCTTCTTGCTGACCCAGCCGAACAGCGCCGCGTAAAAGGCGCACTGCCACGGCATCAGCGTCAGGCGGTCATAATCCCCCTGCGGTCGGACGAACTTTTCGACGAACCGAATCGGCTTCGATGCTTTTTCCGCGTCGAACCGCCACGGAAACCCGCTTTCTTCTTCGTGCATCAGGTCACGAACGAATCGCTCATAGGCAAGCCGGACTTTCTGGCACGCCATCACTCGCCCGCTGAGTACGTCATCGATGTATGCCCATATGCGCGGGTCAGCATCGCCATGCAGACGATTCCAGTCCGCACAAATGCGCTCCTCTGCCGCGGCAATGTGCGGATCAATAGTCGTCCAGGTCGTCGTCCTCATCCTCGCCATCACCTGCCTCATCAGGTGCAGCTTTCTTCGTGTCCAGCTTCAGCGCGGCAATGAGCTTCGTCGAGGATGCCGCTGCCCGGAGCGCCTGTTCATACGCGACATTCTTGCGCACGACGCGCTGGCGGCCGGACGTGTAGCTTTCGCGCAGGCCGTTCGTCTCCACGTCGTCCACCGCGCGCAGGCGCAGCGCCTCCGTCTGCTCGTAAGCATCCAAAATTGCCTGCTGATGCGGCAAAATTTCCCCATATCGGCTGGCAACCTCTGCTTCCAGCAGCATCCGTGCCTCATGCGCCCGCTCTCCCGGCGGCTTGTATCCCGTTTCTGTCCGATTCATGTTCTCCCCTCACTTGATAGTAATAACCCGGATGCCCGTCAAATCGGGCTGTTCTTTTTCGGATTTTTGCTTGCACCCTTCTCCGGATGCACCTGTTCGTGGCAGGTCACGCAGACGCTTTTGCAGGTTGTCCAGCTCCAATTCCAGCGACGGGTCAACCGTGCGCGGAATCAGGTGATGGACAATTTCGCCGGTCGTTTCTGGCATCGTTGGCACCAATAATGGTCGCGCTGCAAGGCAGCCACTCGAATCGCCTTCCAAGGCGGCGACAAATAAAACGGGTCTGCCTGTTTCTTTGACAATATGCGCGCCTCCCGTCCGCAGAAGGCGCGCCCGCCGCGCTCATCCCCTAAGCCCAGATGAGCAGCCACCTTGTCAGCGCCATGCCGAGGTGACGCGAAGTGAAGGAGGCACACACGCTGCGGTCAACCGCAATCGGCGGATGGGGTACGCCCCACGCGCAGATTGTCGCACCAACACCGCCCGTGCAGTCAAGGTGAGAAAAAGTTTGCAATTTTCCTGAAAAACTTCATTTTACCCCTTGACATACTACAATTAGTATGCTATAATATATGTGTCAGCAAGAGCTGACAGAAAGGCGGGTGTCAAACATGAATCAAAACGAAAGAGAGGAAGCCCAAATGACCGATTACCAGTTCCGCTTCATCATGCGCGAATTGCTTGCTTACGCAAAGCAAGCTCCTGACAAGGAAACCATCGTCAAGCATCTGGAAGAACTTCTGAACGACAACAAAAAGCCTAAGCTCCGCAACAGCTTAGGCTGACAACCGGGGGAAGCGGTAAGAGGATACCCGCCGCCGCTTCCCTCCTCTCTCATTTTACACGACGGCGGGCAAAAAGTCAAGGGGGGATTTTGAACATGAGCGAACCGGAAAAGCAGAAGCGCAAGACGCACACCTCAACCGATGTCAAGCGGCGCTACAATGAAAAGGTCTATGACCATATCAGCCTAAGCGTACCGAAGGAAATGGCGGCAGCATTCAAAGCCAAGTGCGCCGCCGAGGGCATCCCGCAGGCGCAAGTTCTCAAACGCGCCATCGAGGCGTTCCTGGCGGAATAACAGAAAGAGCGTGCTGTTCTCAAAAGGCAGCACGCTTTTTTTCTATTCGTTTTCTTCGATTTCTGCAATGATTTTCCGAACATCTTGCACGAATCCCGGCATATCCTCGAACACGATTTCGACAATCATCGTCCAGTTGATGCCTTCGTACTCATGCACCAAGCGATGGCGCATCCCGGAAACGGCATTCCACGGCTGTTCCGGGTACTTTGCTTTCAGTCCCGCGCGTCAGCTGATACACCTGTTCGCCGATGTTGTACAGCGGCGTTGTCACTGCCCACTGCGCGAACTCATCCGTCATCAGCACTTCGCGTGTAATGTTCCGCTGCGCCATCTGCGCCGACAGGCTATCCCACGTCGTGACGATTTTCCGCAGGCGCTCCAAGTCCGTCTTTTTCACGCAATCCGCACCCCTTCCCGCATCACAGTCCGGTAAAAGTCGGATTCGCGGTTGATTTCGCGCAGCTCGAACGCATCGACATCCTTGTGCGTCAGCTGCCGCAGCTCTTCCCCGAAGGCGAAGACATCCCGTGCACGGAAATGCGCCCCGCCGACCAGCACCACGTCAATATCCGAGTTCGCATTGGCGGATTCACGCGCATACGACCCGAACAGAATCGCATAATCCGCGTGGTACTTGCCCAACAGGCCGCGAATCGCCTGTTCTACTTCCCTGCGTGACAACATGCTGCTGCACCTCCGTTCTCTACGATTCCCTATTTGTATCATACCATTCGCGAAAGAAAAAGTCAACAGAGGGGTTGACTTTTTGCGCCCCACATAGTATATTAAAAGAGGCTCAAAAAGAGAGGTGATTTATTTGAGTCCAAGAACCGGGCGACCGCCGAGCAAAAACCCCAAGTCGCTTTCTTTCAACATCCGGCTCGATGCCGAATGCGAAGAGATTCTCAAAGCATACTGCGAAAAGCACAATGTAAAACGTGCTGAAGCCATTCGCAAAGGGGTCAAGTTGCTCAAAGAAGTCGATAAAAAATAACGTGACTGGTTTGTTTGGTAGACGGAGCAGTCACGTTATCCCGAAAGTCACAGCGTCCGAGGACGGTATGAAATTCTCTTCCATCATACCATCCCGGACGCAAAAAGTCAAGATTTTGCGAACATAGGAGGGTATTTTCATGATGGACACAAAACAGATTCTTCAAGAAGTTGACCTGATTGGTGAAGCGCTGAATATCATCTGCCAGCGCAGCAACTTCCAATCGAAAACCGACCGCATCGACGACGCTTTGCTTCTCGAAATCATCGAAAGCGCCGGGCGGCTCAAAGAAAGGCTGACCGCTGAGATCAAGTGACCTTCCCCGCGCCTGCTGTGTTCCCCAGCACAGCAGGCGCTTTTCTATGTCACCACGGGCAGTCGTCCGGTTCTGCCTGTTCCATGCCGCTTTCCGGGTCAACCGGCGCAGTCGGCGCGTCCTCCTGCACCGCCCGGCGCGGCGAAAGATACTCCAAGCGCGGGTCGCTCATTTCCAGCGCGGCGCGGATCGTGCCGTCCTTGCCCTGATAGCCGCGCGCCGTCAGCCGCCCCTCGACCAGAATCTTGTCGCCCTTGTGCAGCGTTTCCGCCAGCTTCGCGCGCTCTTCCCAGAACGAAATCTGGTAGAAGTCCGCCGTCTGCTGGCCGTCGCGGCCTGCGCGGTTGCAGGCAATGTCCACCTGCGCCACGCGCTTGCCGGAGGAGGTCATCGAGATTCGCGGGTCACGCGTCAGGTTGCCGATGAGAATCGTCTTATTCATCCTGCGCCTCCTCCGGCACTTTCATGCCCAGCGTCGCCTCAAAACACGCCGGACAGAGTTCCTTCACCACATGTGTCTGTAAGTGACCCAGCCATGTGATGTAGACCTTTTCCCCCGCCTTTTCCAGTTCCTTGCCGCACCGATCGCAGGTGTACTTCGTCGTTGTCGCCATCGTTTACCCCTCTTTCCGCGCCAGCTTCGCCAGCGCGTCCGATTTAATCTGCTTGACCATGCGTTCCCGCAGACCAAACGCTTCGCCAATTTCCCGGATTGTCTTGCCGCAGAGGTAGTAGCTGTGCAGGACGCACTGTTCCCGCATACTCAGCCCCCACATGCCCGCCGACGCAACCGTCTGATAGCGTCTTGCCCGGTTGCGCAGCATTTCCATCACGATGCTGACCTCCCGTGCTTCCATCAGCGGCGCGTCCTGCCCTTCCAGCAGCTTGTCCGATGCCTTCATCACGTCCTCCATCTGCTGGATTGCCGTCAGCGTGTTCTTGCTGGCGGTCAGCGCTTCAACCGTCGTCATCCGCATTCGCCCCTTTCCCCGTCAGAACGGATTGTCCGGCATTTCGTCGATTTCTTCCATGCCCAGCTGATGCCCCTTTGCAAGCGTTTTCGCCTGCTCCGGTGTCTTTTCGTCGTCCAGAATGCCGCGTGCGACCACAAGATAGCGCCCATGCACCCCGCCGCGGCGAATCTGCTGGAGCGTTTCGCCCTTGGTACTTCGCTGGCTGATGCCTTCCTCTGCCAGCTGGCGCAGCAGCGTGGTCTTGCCGACCGCCATCGTCGCGCCCTGCACCCGCAGGCTCTCACAGACCGCGCCGTAAGCCGCACCCGGAATGAAGTAATACTTTTCCGCATCACGGTAGCCAATCATCCCGATCGGCGGCGTTGTCGGTTGATTCGCAATGCCCATATCAAGCACAACGCTCTTGCCTGACATGAGCAGTTCACGCATCGTCGCAAGGAAAACCTGCGTCGGTGCCTGACTGGTCATGGCTTCGCGCTGCTCCTGGCTGTTCGCGCTGACGGCATCCCAGTACGGGCGCATGACCTCCTCGAAGTCCGTCACGCCGTCCAGCACGCCACCCGGCTGCGCCATGTACTCCACCATCATCCGTACACCCAGCATGATGTACGCGACTGCCGAGGGCAAGCGCGCATGTGTGCCAGAAACGCGCCTGCTGGCTTCGTCGAACATCTCCCGGTAGAGCGCATCAAGGCGGGCTGGCAGCTTGTCCGCCTGCCCCGCCAGATACGCAATGTAGCCCCGCATACTCTCGTTCAATGCGCCCTCCTTCGCCAGCCGCCAGAGTTCCTGCATCTCTGCTTTCCGCTCCGGCGCCATCGCTGGTTGGCAGCGGCACGTTCCCCGCCGCCAAGTTGATGACGTACAAGCGGGCAATGTTGCTGTCGCCGGTCTCGCTGGGCAATTCTTCGCCCGTCTGGATGCACAGCCCGCGTGCCGGATAGTCGTGCTGTGCCGTCATGTCCGCCGAGATTCTGCTGCGCTTCAATCCGTCGCAGACCATGCGGATGATGTTTTCTTCCAGCGCCCGGCGCGCCGACATCTGCCGCGCATCCGCCACCGTCTTGTAGTCATCTACCAGCAGCGGCAAATCTTTCAGGATGAACAGCTTGCGTTCCATTGACGCGATGGAATCATTGAAGCTGCCCGGCTGATCGCCCTCGAAGCGGAAATCGTAGCCGAAGTGGTTCATTGCCAGCGTGACGATGGACGTTTTGCCCATGCCGGTTGTCCCGCTCACGAACGGCACGACGCTTGGCTTCCGGCCGACTTTCCGCAGGAAGTGCGTCAGCGGCGACAGGAACAAGTAGCGGCACACCGACCCGCAGCGTCGCCACATCCATCAGGCGCAGTGTCGCGCTCTGGCACAGCGGCAGCGCCTTTTCGCGCCCCATCGTTTCGAGCCATTCCCCTTCGCGCAGCCCGTCCAGCCTGTACCGCCCCAGCCGGAAATCCAGCTGCACGTCCGCCTCAACGTCGCCCGCCGCGCTGATTGCGCCGCCGCCGTGCAGGAAACAGACCTTCCGTCGATTTCGCGCCAGCCGGTGGTGCGAATACATCGTGCGCTGAATCGCGGCGGCAACGCCTGCACTCTGGATGATTCGCCGGAGCTTCTGCGCCACGCCGTTGCCTTCGTAGATGACGGCGTTCAGCCCCCAGCCCTCAATCGCCCAATTCATCTTCGCGAACGATTCCGCCGGGACGCGCAGCGCTTTGAGCCTCATGCCCGTGCTGCTCCATCCTTCGATGACGAACTCCTGCCGCAGCTGACCTTCGCCGTCGTCGATGCTCACCTGCTCCACCGGCAGTGCGACGAAATTGCTCAGCGGACGTTCATCGCCCTCTGCCGTCGGACTGAAAATGCAGCCAGAGCACACATGACAACCGCTGATGCCGACGAAATAATCTTCGTAGTCGCCGCCGCCAATGTTCCGCGCCAGCACCGGCGAAAGCGCAATCAGATTTTCGAGAACGCCCTTCGCTTTTTCCGCGCCGAGTGCCCCCGCCAAATCTGAAATATCCCCCTTAGGGGGGGGGGTGGCCTTTTGCCTTCTGAGGTTCACGATGCGGATGCTTTTGGCGTCGTTCCGCAGTTCGCGCAGGATGAGCTTCGCGTGTTTTTCGCCCGGCTCATCCATGTCCGGGATGATGACGACATCCGCGCCCTTGAAGTGCTTGGACAGCTCCTCGCTCCACTTGCCCGCGCCGCCCTTGTTCGTCGTGGCAGCGTAACCGAGCGTCCGGAGCGTCTCCACGTCCTTTTCGCCCTCTACAATCAGCACTTTTTTGCCGTCTTGCACCGCTTTGACCACTTCCGGCAGGTGATACAGCACATTGTGTCGCCCGCCGTCGCCCCAAAACCACTTCCCGCCGTCGCAGTGAATCGTCGGGAACGACTTCTTGTCCGTCCGGTACGCGCGCAGCAGCGGCGCGCCGTCGGCATCGGTGTACTCATACATCGCCGTGATGGTTTCCGGCGGTGCGTCCTTTGGGCATATGTCCCCCCGATTTTGAGCCGGTTGAGGTCGGCAAGAATCTTTTTCGGCGGTTTCGTGGTGATTTCCGCTGCGGGTTTGGTGGATTTCTGCGCCTTCTGCTGCGTTTTTCACAGCGCCTGCCGGATGCGCCGTCTGCCACTCGCGCTGCACCTCATCCGTGCAGAGGTCACGCCACGTCACCCCAACCTTGCGCAGGATGTCATCAGTCTTGCAGTCTGAAAAGCAGTGCAGCACAATCCCCTTGTCGCCCATGCCAATGGACAAGCTCGCTGTTTTATCGTCATGACAAGGGCATTGGACCATGTATCCCCCGCGGACCTGCTTCACGCCCTTGAATTTCGACAGGAACGTTTGCATATCAATCATGCGTTTATCCCGCCCTTTCTGTGTTTCTCATCGGTTTCACCGCTGCTGGTTCGCCAGCGCTGCCCGTCCCCGCTGCAAGTCCGGCATGATGGGGATCAGCGCCGTCCTGCCCGTCACGCTGTCTTTGACCCGCGTTTCGCTGCCCGTGAACAGCAGGGCAGTCGCGCGTTCCGGCCTGAATCCCCTCGTCGCACATTTCCATCTGCCAGTCCGACGCGGCAAAATCCTCCAGCGCCAGCGGAAGCCGCTCCGACCGCGCCCAGGCATTGTTCGCCACCAGCGCCCCGCGCACCGTCCACAAATCATCCTGGCGTGCGACGATGTAGCGCAGTTCCAGCATATCCGGCCGGAAGACGCAGTGCCATCGTCCGCTGTGTTCCGTTGCGCGCAAGGCGCGTTCGATTGCCTGATTCAGTTGCATTCCTGTCTCCCCTTCCGTCACAAGTCCAGCACATGCCCGCGCCAGCGGACGCAGACAAGGCAGTAGCCGTCTTTCGGCGTTTTGCCGATGAGGTTCGCACGCCACGTTGTGTACAGCGGCGCTTCGATGGCGGCGTAGCACAGACACCAGTCCTTTGCACGCAGATCCGCCAGCGTCAGCGCCGGCGTGTCGCGTGTCTTTGCGTCGCGCCGATGCCGGTCGTAGATGACGCTCAGCTCTTCGCGCTTCGTGACGACGAAGGCGCAGCCGCGCGGGTCATCCCGCCGCCGGATCGCGACCGCAACCCGCCCACCGAGGCTGACCACGCTGATGTGCCGCGCATGGTTGATGGCTGTCCGAACATCCCGCGTCGTCAGGATGCGGTTCGCGCCTTCCTCGCCCACTTGGAGGATTTCCGCGATCAGGCGGCTGTCCTCCCAGGTGCAGAACTGCGATTGCCGCTCCATCCGCTGCAAGGCGGCCTGATGCCCGTCCGCGCTCATCCGCCACATCGGCAGGATGCCGCTCGCATCTCGCACATCCGCGCCATCATTGCGCCGACCTGCCGCTTGCTCATCTTCCTGCGCTTGCGCGCTTCCCGCAGGTATTCCGCGCTGGTCTGCTCTTTCATGTCGTCGTCCTCTCGAACAGCACTTCCAGCGGCAGATCCACTTGCAGAATCCGCTTGATGTCCGCCGCCTGCCGCAGTGTCAGCTCGCTCTTGCCGTTCAGCTTCTGGCTGAGTGTCCCTGGCGTAATGCCCAGCGCATTCGCCAGCTTCCCGATGGTGTACCCCTGACGCGCCATTTCAGCGCTTAGATTCCGAAACATGCGCACCTCCGTTTGACCACAATTTTGGTCATCTTCGCAATCAGTATAAGTGAAATTGTGCTGATTGTCAAGTGGGTTTTGAGCACAATTTTGCACATTCTATTCGATTTTTGCGTGATTAAGTACGAAATTTCGTATACTTTCCTTGATTTATCGTGAATTGTCTGCTATCCTATGAGAGAAGGGAGGTGAGTACATGAGTATCGAAGAGCAAGTGAGAGAGTATATCGTCACACATTATGGGAGTCTCCGCGCTTTCGCCGCCGCGATAGGTAAATCTCCATCTACCGTGACCGCGTTTTTCAATCGCGGCTTCAACAATTCCAGCTTTACAAACATCCTGCAACTCTGTCAAGCTCTGCACATCAGCGTCGATGCGCTGGCAAACGGTGAAATTGTCCGTATTGGCGAGCATGGACAGCCGCTGCCGTCCCTGCCGCCGCACGACCAAGCGCTGCTGGATGCCTATCACGCCATGTCATCGCAGGAGCAGCAGATGGTCTGCCGTATGGTCGGCATTAAGCACCCCGACGAAAAACAAAAAAAGAACAAACAGCACGCATGAGGGAGGACACCCGCATGAATCGCCACGAGCAGGAACTACTCGCCGCCTACCGCACCCTCGACGCAGAACAGCAGCGGCTGATCTGCCGGACGCTGGGCATTTCCATGCCCGAAGAAAATAACCCTAAGGGTAAGTGAATGTTGCATGGCAAGGCAACGTCGCTTTGACCAAATTTGACCTTCAAAAACAGCCATCAGATGCCCCTGATCGGAGGAGCATCATGACAAAACGACTTCGCGCCCGCGTCAATCTCGGTCGCGACAAACAAGGGAAACCCATCTACAAGTGGGCATCCGCCTATTCCCAGGAAGAGCTGGATGCCGAAATCGCCCGCATTCATCAGGAGTACGACAAGGCGCACCGCCGCAGTCGCAAGCCCGCGAAGGGGTCTGCAAGCCCCGTAGAGCCGTCCCGCGCTTTCAGACGCACAAATTCCCGTCCCCGACGCTGGAACGTCTCCCCAGCCTCCTTTCCGTACCGTCCCGCCCCACTCCCGGAGCAGATTCGCGCCATCGAAAAGGCAAAATGCCCGTGAAGGGGTCTGCAAGCTCCGTAGAGCCGTCCCGCGTTTCGGACGCACAAATTCCCGTTCCCGACGCTGGAACGTCTCCCAGCCCCCTTTCCGTGCCGCCCTGCCCCATTCCCGCGCCTGATTCGTCCGCCGACGCAACCCAAACGACCCTCGCTGCCCTCACCGCCGCCATCGCGCGCCTGACCGTGATGGTCGAGTCCATCGTCAGCCAAAGCGCCCCGACACCCGCGCCGGTCTGCCCCACCTTCGAGGAGTACGCCACACGCTGGTATCGCCTGTACAAGCAGCCCAAAATCCGCGAGAGCAGCCGCGCCATGTACGAAAACGCCATGCGTCACCACCTGTTCCCCGTCATCGGCAGCCGCCGCATCGACGAAATCACCGCCGATGAACTGCAAGAGCTGATTTTGCAGTACGACGGCATGTCCAAGTCCACCATCGACAAGGTGATGCTGACTCTCCGGCAGGTTTTCGCCCGCGCCGTCATGGATGACCTGATTCGCCGCAGCCCCGTCGACCAGATGGAGCCGCCCAAGGGGACGCAGAAAGAGCGCCTTCCCCTGACGATGGAGCAGGTCGAGGCAATCACCGCCGCCGCCCCGCACCACAAGTACGGCATCCTCCCCCTGCTCATGCTCTACACAGGCCTGCGCGCGGCGAGGCGGTCGCCCTGCGCTGGAAGGACATCGACTTCGAGCGCGGCATCATCACCGTTAGCCAGGCAGCCGTCTACATCGGCAACCGCACCACGCAGATCGGCGACACCAAGACCAAGGCAGGACACCGGAAACTGCCCCTTCTCCCCATCCTGCGCGAACAGCTGGGAACGCCCGGCGCCCCGGAGAACTATGTGCTCTACAACCGCACCACGCCCCTGCCGTACACCTCCATCAAGCGCCATTGGACACAGCTGCAAGAGGACATTCCCGCCATGGCGGACGCTACCCCGCACCGCCTGCGCCACACCTATCTCCTGCTTCTGCGCCGCGCCGGGGTCGATGCCGCCACACAGCAGTACCTCATGGGTCACGCCGACTACGACACCACCGCGAACATCTACACCCACATCGACGAAACCGACGTCACCACCGCGACCACCCAGCTCCTGACCGCCCTTTCCCCGCGCTGACCGCACAAAAAAAGGCGCGTGTCAACAGCATTTCTGCCAACAACACGCGCCCTTTTTCCAGCCGCAGCATACTACATACGGTCATCGTCAATTCATTCATACACGACATATAGTGTTTTTCGCATTCGCAAGTCACTTCGGCGTATGGGGTTCAAGAGGCCGGAAGTTCGAATCTTCTCACCCAGACATCGAAGCGATTGCAAAATCGCTTCTTTTTTTGCGTTCCGGGGTGAATTTTTGTCTATTACGGTTATGTTTCATGCCGTATAGCACATATTTTCGCAACTGATGCAGATTCGAGTGTATCCAGCTTCTTTCCCCTTTTCCTCCCCGAAAACCGCATTTTCGCCTATTTTCACGCCGTTTCAGGGGGCAATGGGGTTATAACGGGGTTATAAAATTTGCCCGAATCCCTTTGAAATCAGCCGCTTTCAGGGACATGCCGCTGTACCGGCGGGGTTATAAAATTGCGGGAATTCGTCGGCGCTCTCATTCGGAAGCCGAATCTACCTCCAAGCGGCTCAGATAGCCAATCATCTTCGCGGCATCCGTCCGCTCCTGCTCCTTGTCCAGCTTCGTGTAGATGGCAAGAATCATGTCAGCATCGGCGTGTCCCATCCAGCTTTGCAGCGTTTTGAGCGGCACTTGCGCGTAGTAGGCCCTGGTGCAGAACTCCACGCGGAAATCGTGGCAGCGGATGTTGATTTCCTTCCACGGCGGCAGCTTGCCCTCCGCCAAGAGCTGCTTCTGCTCGTTGGTCTTGCCGTACCAGCGCTTGTGGATGCCGTTGAGCTTCGTCTCCAAGAAGGTGATGTACGACGCATACTTGCACGCGAAGGCGGACTGCGACATGATGCCGCCGTTCTCCTTGTGGCAAACCAGCCCGTGCCGCCCTTTCAGCGCCTCTTCCAGCGGAGGAAGCAGCGGCACAGTGCGGATGGCGGAAGCGGTTTTTCCCTTCGTGAGCTTCGGGCGATTGCCTTCGCTGAACGACACAGCGCCGCGGACGGCAATCGTCTTTTTCTCGAAATCCACATCGCGGTCGATGTTCAGGTGGAGCATTTCTCCCCTGCGGAAGCCGGTGTAGAGCATCACCATCGCCGCCAGGCCGAAGTCGTGCTCCTGCCATGTACTGCGAATCAGCGCCCGTTCCACGGCTCCAAGCAGCGGTGTCCGCCCGTTTTCTTGCATTTGGGACGCTGCACGCCTGCCATCGGATTGCGAATCAGCGCACCGTTGGACACGGCGTTGCGGAAGACGCCGTTCATGAGTGAGGCAAACTTGCTCACATAGGACGAGGAATAGCAGCTCAGCTTGTTGAAGATAGCCTGCAAGTCGTTCGCGTTGATGTCGCAGATGAACCGCTTCCGCGTGTGGTCGGCGGCAAAGCGAATCATGCTGGCGTACTGCTTCTGCAATGGCACGCTGCAATCGGAGCGGTAAATTTCCAGCCAGTTCAGCGCATAATCCAAAAAGGTAATTCCTTCGAGGTCGTGGCTGAGCCCCATTTGCTCTTTTTCTGCTTGTACGCATCGCGGGCCTTCATGGCTTCCGCCTGCGTTTTGCCGTAAAACTGCTTGTCATGGTACTTCACCTTGAAGTAGCCGTCGGTACGTTGGGTTAATTTCTGACGAGGCATTGATGTTCCTCCTTATCAATCGCCCCGTGCTGTGTATGCTGATTCAATTGTCAAGGTGCTACGATGATCATAGCACACATCACAGCACGGGGCAAGTACATTTTTGCGAAAAAATTCAGGTGACAGCAATCGGCGGCTGACCATCCAGCCAGCGCTGAAGCCCTTCCCGGTTGATGAGAATCCTGCTGCCGATGCTGAACGCGGGAAAGCCTGATTTTCGCACCAGCTTCCGCGCCGTTGGCAGGGAAATGTGCAGCTCGTCTGCCAGCTCCGCCATCGTCAGCGTCATCTTGGGGACTTTGTGCGCGGACTCCGCTTGATTTTCTTCCGCTGGAACGCGATTGAACATAGATTCACCTCCGAGATGGAGACGCAGGTGACATGCCCGACATGCTGACATGCCGGATGCGAACCTTTTTCTGCGTCTCCTATTATTATTGAAACGTTTTTATTGATTGAATATGTCCGGCATGTCAAGCTGCGAAACGCCTTGCCGCAGCGGGACTTCCGCGACATATTCCCCGACATTCGGATGATAGGCAACATGTCAGAAGGGCGGTTCTTCGTCCACGACGGTGCAGCCGCCAACCGTCAGCTGTGCAGGCGGCGGGATTCTCTCCCAGCCATACTGCCGCCCGTACTTGGCGAACTTACGGGCATTGCGGAACTTCTGCCACCCGCTGATTTCGCCACTGGCAATCCCGCTGTCCACGATTTCGCGGATTTCGCGCGTCTCGTAATTCTTCGGTTCATCAAGCGGATGCGCCAGACATTCCCGGTAAATCTGCAAGGAACAGACCTTGTCCTGCTCGAACGTCTCGAACCATGCGTAGATGCGTCCCGCCAGCGTATCCTCCTGACAATAATCCTGCTGCTGTTTGCGCAAGGCGTCTTCATCCTCCTTGACAAGTGCGTGCTGTACGCGCCGGACTTGTACTGTACCATGATTTCCGCCCACAGCTGCTCGAAATAGTGCCGGGACTCCGCCGGGTTATCGAGAATATGGCAGTCGGCTTTCGACGCATCCACCGTCACCGGGAGAAAGCGCCGATTGCCGCTTCTGTCCAAAGGCAGGAAATCCATGCGGTTGGTCGCCGGCGAACACGCTCTGCCGGGGATGATCGCCGCCGTATCCGGTCATATGCCATCCGCAGAAAATCCTTTGTCGCGGCTGAGAAAAGACTTGATTTCCTCGATGCTTTTGGCGTTCGCCGTCGCGACCATCTCCGAAAGTTCGCAAATCCAATGACCGTTGAGCCGGTGGTAAATTTCCTTGTCGTCCAATTTGCTGACATCGTCCGTGAACCATTCCGGCTCCAGCGCCAGAAAGCGGATGAAGGTGGTTTTGCCAGCGCCCTGCCCGCCCACCAGCACCAGCATCAGCTCAAACTTGCAGCCGGGATGAAACACCCGGTTCACCGCGCCGAGCATGAATATGCGCAGGTACTTTTCGTTCGTGTCGCTCACTTCCGCGCCAAGGAAATGGTGCAGCGCCATCCGAACGCGCGGCACACCATCCCAGACGAGACGGTTCAGCCTGTCCCGCACCGGATGGAACGCCTGCGCGGTGGACACGATGTTCAGCGCCGGATAAATCAGCTTTTCCGACCGCAGCCCGTAGTGTTCTTCCAGATACAGCCGCAGGAACGCAACATCCATGTCGTCAATCATGTCGCTTTTCCGCGTCCCACCAGACGGGGCGGGTCATCGACATGCGCTCCTTGAACAGATTTCTGCGGATGTTTCCGGCAAAACCGGATCATGGGTCAGCGCCGTGACAAAGTTTTGCAGCGTATTGCGCACTTCGCCGCCAGCTGTGTGGGTCAACTTGGCTTGTACAGATTGGTGAGGCGGCGGCCATCCGATCATCCGGCATCGGCGGCAACCAGTCGATTTCCGTGTTGTCGCTCATGTTCTCATCTCCTGCAATGGTTATCGCGCCCACGCATCGGGGCGCTTCTTCGGATAGGCATCATCCCGCAGTTTGGGGCGCAGCTTTTCCACCACGGCCGGGCGCGCCGTCTCCGCAATGCTGCATTTCATGATTTCGTGCATGGTGGGCGACAGCAGCCGTCGCCGCACGTCATCCGCCATAGACAGCAGCACGCTGAACACATCCTCCCTCGCTTTGCCCAGCCACGTCTCCACCACGCCGATGAAGGGAGCGCCAAGCCCACTGCTGGGCGACTTTGCCGCTCGAATGGTGCGGTCAACACCCGCCGCCGCTTTGTCCAGCGCCGTTTTGCTCATGCTCTCGCTGACGGCGGTCACGGCTTTTTCGTAGCAAATGTCCGTGACCTGTTCAATCAGCAAATCCACATCGGACAGGCGGAACAGCTTCGCGTCCAGCTCGGCATCCTTCTCGGCAATCTGCGCGGTCAAGGTCTGAATTTGCTGTGCTTGCGCGGTCAGCTGCTTCTGCTGATTCCGGATGGTTTCCAGCTGCTTGGCAATGATGTAATCCAGCTTTTCCACATGATTCTTGCCGCCGTACTTTACCTGCTCCTCAATGTCCAAGCCGCGCGCCTTCGCGATTTCAATCAGCATCAGCCGATTCATCGCGTCGAAGGTGATTTTGCGGTTGTTGTAGCGTCCCGGCGGCTTGTCCGGCTGCGGCAGCGGAATGCCCATGAGCGCCAGCGCCTTTTCCTGCTTCGGCTCGACCTCGCCGTACTTGTTCACATAGTCGAAGCAGTGGCGCTCCTGAATGTGCACCGTCGTTTCGTCGCAGTGCATCGCCCAGTCCAGCATGTGGACGTGTTTGCCGTAGCGCTCCTCGAACTGCTGCTTGAACGCCTTGAAGATGTCCAGCAGCTGCTCTGGCGTCGCGCCGCTGCCCTCTTTGCCGAACTGGAAGATGGTTTCTTCCGGGCAGGTGCGCTTGTCGCGGCGAATCTGCTCTACGGTTCGGTTGCGCTCCGTGTGGCGGCGCTGGGCGTTGCGTGCGCACTGTCCGGCAACATAATCGGAATAATGCCGCTCGTAAAAGATTCGCTCGACTTCCTCAAAGGAAGGAACGTCGGTGCGCCTTTCGTCCGTGCGCATTCCATTCAGCCAGTCCCAATAGACGTTCTCCTGCGTTTTCGCCGGATGGATGTGTTCGGCGTGGGTTACGTCAAAATTGCGGTCATTGTGCTTGGTGGTGAACACACCGTTCTTTCCGGCACGGCCGTTGTGCCGGGTTGCTCTGATTTTGCTCGTATAGTACCTCCTTGCTTGCGGGCGGCGGGAGCGCAGCGACCGATTCCCTCTGTTTGCGGCAGAGACTACCCACTACAAAGTGACGCACAGCATCACTTTTTCGGTCGGCGCGCCTCCCTGTGGGTCAAAGGCTTCGCCTCTGAACACTGACCAAAGCGCTCCGCCTCTGGACTCCGGCGGGTTTGCCGCCCGTTGGATGCTCATGCCCGCTGGTGCGCATTTGATGCCGTCTGATGCCATCCAAGTCTCTCCGCGCATCAGCAGAAAGGAATTTGGTGCGCTTTCGCATCAGCTGCCCATCATATCCAGCAGATTGTCGAGATCGGTCTCGTCCGGCGCGTTCGCGTCCTCCAATGTCTCTGCCGGTGTTTGCCCAGTGCATCGAAGCAGAGATGCTGCCAGCTCCTCGCGGACAATGCTGCGAATTTCCTCCCGCTGCTGATGATCGAAGCAGCCTTGCCGCGCCTGCCCATAGTGCGCATTGACCGCCGCAACGATAGCATCCGCATAGCGCAAGTGCTGTTCCTCCCGCACCTGACGCAGCAGCCGCAGTGCCTCCCGGTCGGCGGGTTTCTCCGCATAGAGACGAATTGTCGTGCGCAGAATCTCTTTCACTGCGCCCTCGCCTCACGCTGCAAACGCCGCCCGCCAGATACTCGTAGCCCTTGGCGGAGGCGTGAATATCAGCGATAATAGTCACGCGATTGGGGTCATACTGCCCGAAGTTGCGAATCAGGCAACCGCCGCCGCCCACAATCCACAGCCGCATCGTCTTGGGGTCGTATTCATGCTCGCGCAGTTTGCGCATGATTTCCGCCGCATAGTCCGCCGCGGCTTCGCGGATGACCTGCACATATTCGGGCGCAATATCGGCCGTGCCCTCGCGCATGACCTGCTCGATGGTCACGTCCGGCACGGTTCGCCCGCAGAGCCGCGTCAAGGCTTCCCCGCGCCTTCAGCACGCACTGGTAAGTGCCGTACTTCTCCGTGAAGCACTGCTCCAGCACCGGCTTGCGGTCGTTAATCGCCATGACAATCATGGTGCCGTTGCCGATGTCGCACAGCATGTTCGCCCCGGTGAATTTCCGCAGTTCGGGGATAACGGCGGAATACCCCTGCGCGTACACGTCCACGCCGACCAAATCAACATGGTAGTCAATGCCGCGCCAGTTGAAATCTACATGCCGATTTTGCGACAGATAGGCACGGAACTGCGCGCTGGTCGCCGACCCACGTCGTCAGCGGCAGTCCGACCGCCAGATGAACGGCCGCCGTCGTCAGCTGATTGCACCACAGCTCCTGTCCAATGCCCGCCAGCGTCAGCAGGTAATGATCCTGATTGCCGACCTTATCCAGCGTGAACTCCCGATGCCCCGCGCCGATGACGTAATACTTGCCATCGTACACCAGCACGTCCTGCGCGTGCGCCGGTTCAGCCTCGCAGCAAGTAACGCTCGCCGGAAAAATGCCGTTCGCCGTCTTGATGTTCCCGTAGCCGTTATCCAGCCCGATGATGTTGATTTTGCCAAATACCCTCATATACTTCTCACTTTCTCCGCTTTTGCGGCAACAAAATAGACAGGCTGCGAGTGCAGTCTGCCTGCGAAAATTGGGGTCAGTCTGTGGCAATCAAGGCGACCGCCTCCTTTCAAAATGCGCAGCAGGTACAGAAAAAGGCAGTCAGCATGACGCTGATTGCCTCGGTCGGTGGCTGCGGTCTCCCGACGATACTATCATAGCACAGGTTTATTTGCTGAAGCGTGCTATTTTGTGCTGTTTCGTCTTGTTTTGTGCTGTTCGCTGCTAATTTGTCCTGTTGGGTGCTGTGCGCTGCTGGTTGTTGGTGCAGCGGGGGGCGGGTGCTATCAAGCAGGGGGCTGGTGGCGGAAGTGCTTGGTAACACGTATATAGTATAGCACAGATTTTTTTCTCAAAGTTTCTCAAAGCTTCTCATTCCTTCTCAAATGTTCTCAAAGCTTCTCAACTTTTTGAGGGGGATGGCGTTTTGAAACTAAGGATGACTGTTTCTGTAATTGTGGGGAACTTGGTTCATCATGTCTGGACAGTGCGTAATCGTTGAGATACTCAATTTTATGTTGCGGAAATAAAATATCTATGGTATACTGGAATAAGGTTTCAACCTTGTCATGGAGGTGTCTTTATGGCGATTTGCTATAAAAGCTCTGGGAAATGCTGATTGACCGCGATATGCAGAAGAAAGACCTTTCGCATGGCCGCTGGACTCAGCACCAATGGCATCGCCAAGCTCGGCAAGAATCAGAACGTTTTAACAGGAGTTCTCGGCAAAATCTGCAAAGTTCTGAACTGTGGCATCACAGATATTATGGAATTTGTAGATGCAGAGCCAGAGCAAGAAGCACATCACGCATAAGAAAGCAGGTACCGCTTATGGCAAGGCTTGAAGAACTATCAAACGGCAGCATCGTTGAAGGTTTGCTTTCAGGTGAAGCGGTGACGGTCGTGTCAACAAAGTGGTATGGTTCGTCCAGCATGGAGGTGTTCTACAAGACGAATCGAGGGGCAACAGGGTCGCAGATTCTTTATCGTGAGGATGAACAGTCCCTAACGGTTCTGGAAAAGAGCCTGCCGTGGAGTTTCGATGTTGGCGGCGATAAGCTGCGTCTCGTCTCAGAAGCCTATCGGATTCACCTCGCGCACCTGTTTGACCCATACCTTGCTGTGCATACATCAGCCATCGAGCCGCTGCCGCACCAGATTTCCGCTGTCTATGAAGAAATGCTGCCGCGGCTTCCGCTGCGGTATGTGCTGGCTGATGACCCCGGTGCTGGCAAAACCATCATGACAGGTTTGCTGCTGAAGGAACTGATTATCCGCGGGATTTGAAGCGCTGCATGATTGTCTCGCCCGGAAATCTGGCAGAACAGTGGCAGGATGAGCTTTTTTCAGAAGTTTCATCTGCGTTTTGAAATTCTCACGAATGATCGGCTGGAATCAGCAGTTACCGGAAATGTATTTACAGAAATGAACTTCTGTATTGCGCGCCTTGACAAGCTGGCGCGAAATACGGAGTTACAGGAAAAGCTCATAGTTACAGACTGGGACTTGATTGTCTGCGACGAGGCGCACAAGATGTCAGCCACCATGTGGGCGGCGAAGTCAAACACCAAGCGCTACCAGTTGGGACGACTGCTTTCCAGCATCACGCGGCATTTTCTGCTGCTGACGGCGACGCCGCACAATGGCAAGGAAGAGGACTTCCAGCTGTTCATGTCGCTGGTTGACCCAGATCGCTTTGAGGGCGCTTGCCGGACAAGCAATCAGTCGATTGACGTCAACGATGTGATGCGCAGGCTGGTCAAGGAAGACCTGCTGAAATTCGACGGAACGCCGCTGTTCCCAGAGCGCATTGCGTACACAGTCAATTATGACCTATCCCCTATGGAAGCGCAGCTTTACACGAACGTAACAACTTACGTTCAGGAGGAGTTTAACCGCGCAGACCATCTGGACGGCACGCACAGAAGTTCCGTTGGCTTTGCCTTGACCATCTTGCAGCGCCGATTGGCTTCATCCCCGGAAGCCATCTACCAATCGCTGCATCGCCGACGTGAGCGACTTGAAACCCGATTGGCAGAGGAAAAGCTCGGAAAACGGGCGGCGGAGCTTCCTTGGCAGTTTGACTTGCCGGAAGATCCGGATGATCTGGACGAAACCCTGCTGCTGACCTTGAAGCGGAGGAAGAACAGATTGCGGATCAGGCTTCCGCTTCCAAGACAATTACGGAACTGGAAGCCGAAATTACCACGCTGAAACGGCTGGAAGCAATGGCGAATGCCGTGCGCACGAGCGGAGCCGACAGGAAGTGGGATGAACTTTCCGCCATTCTGCAAGATGATGCGCTCATGTTTGACGGCAACGGTCAGCGGGAAAAGCTGATTATCTTCACCGAGCATCGCGACACGCTGAACTACCTCTGCTCGAAGATTCGGACGCTGCTGGGCAGAGAAGAAGCAGTCGTAACGATTCATGGCGGAATGCTGCGGGATGAGCGCCGAAAAGTGGAAACGCTGTTCAAGCAGGACAAGGATGTCCGCATCCTGATTGCGACAGACGCAGCGGGCGAAGGCATCAACCTCCAGCGTGCGCACCTGATGGTCAACTACGACCTGCCGTGGAATCCCAATCGGCTGGAACAGCGATTCGGGCGCATCCACCGCATCGGGCAGACCGAGGTGTGTCACCTGTGGAATCTTGTTTCCAAGGAGACACGCGAGGGCGCTGTTTTCCAGCGGCTGTTTGAAAAGCTGGAAGAGGAACGCGCTGCGCTGGGCGGCAAGGTGTTCGACATTCTGGGCAAGACGAATTTCGACAACCGTTCACTTCGGGAACTGCTGATTGAGGCCATCCGCTACGGCAATGCGCCGGAAACCCGCGCAAAGCTGTATCAGGTGGTGGACAAGGCGCTGGATAAAGATGCGCTGCGGAAGCTGCTGGAAGAACGCGCATTGACCGAGGACACGATGGACGTCCACAAGGTGATGGCGATTCGCGAAGAAATGGAGCGCATGGAAGCGCACAAGCTGCAGCCGCACTTCATCGAAGCGTTCTTTATCGAAGCATTCACCGTCTGGGGCGGCATCATCCGCAAGCGCGAACCCGGCCGCTACGAAATCATCAGCGTTCCGTACAGGATTCGCTCCCGCGACCAGCTGATTGGCTTCGGCGTGCCGGTGGCATCCAAGTACGAGCGTGTCTGCTTTGACAAGCAATACTGCAACATGCAGGGGCTGCCCATTGCCGACCAGATTTGTCCGGGGCATCCGCTGCTGGAAGCGGTGATTGACCTCATCCGCGAACAGAATGCCGATGTGCTGAAACGCGGCGCGGTGCTGGTGGATGAAAACGACCCCAGCGAAAAAATCCGCCTGCTGTTCTACATTGAGGATGCCATCCAGGATGGACACGTCCTGCCCGACGGCAGCCGCCGGGTCATCAGCAAAACACTGCAATTTGTGGAAATGGACGAATCAGGGCAGGCGCGGAATGCAGGCTACGCACCGTATCTGGATTACTGCCCGGTGACGGAAGAAGAACAGGACGCGCGGTGCTGGCGTATGCGCACAAGCAGCCGTGGCTGGCGCAGAATCTCGAAGACATGGCGGTAGGCTATGCGGTGGCGAACATTGTGCCGAAGCATTACAGCGAGGTCAAGGCGCACCGCGTGAAGATGGCAGACAGAACTGCCCGCGCCGTCAAGGATCGTTTGACCTGCGAGATTCAGTATTGGGATTTGCGGGCAGCTGACTTGAAGGAAAAGGAAGCCGCCGGCAAAGGAAACGCCAAGCTGAACTCGACCAACGCCCAGCGCCGCGCGGATGACTTGCAGGCGCGAATGCAGCGCCGCTTGGCGGAGCTTGCACAGGAGAAGATGGTGTCGCCCTGTCCGCCGGTCATCGTTGGCGGCGCATTGATTGTGCCGATTGGACTGCTGAACCGGCTGATGGGCAGACCGAACGAGGGCAGCCTGTTCAGCGCGAACCGGGATGCCATCGAACGCGCCGCCATGCAAGCGGTGATGCAGGGAAACGCAGCGCGGATATGCGCCGCGAGATGTGTCTGCGGAGAATGTCGGGTATGACATTGAATCCGTGATTCCGGAGAACCAGCGCCACGGCGGGCCTTGCCTACGCTTTCTGGAAGTCAAGGGCGGCAGAAGGGCGCAACGACTGTCACCGTGACCCGCAACGAAATTCTGACGGCGCTCAACAAGCCGGATGAGTTCATTCTGGCGCTGGTCGAAGTGGACGGCGCGCAAACGACAACCACCTACATCCGCAAGCTCTTCCGCAATCCGCCCGATTTGGGCGCTTGCAGCGTGAATTATGAAATTGCCGATTTGATGCGAAACGGCGAAATAGAAAAGTGAGGAAGCACACGATGCCCACGATAAAGAAACTCATCGAGGTTGCCCTTCCGCTGGAAGCCATCAACGCGGAATCCGCGCGGGAAAAATCCATCCGCCACGGTCATCCCAGCACGCTGCACTTATGGTGGTCAAGAAAACCAACAGCCACAGCAAGGGCTGTTATTTGGGGCTCTTTGGTGGATGATCCGTCCAACCATCCAGAGCAGTTTCCCACCCTTGAAACGCAGCAACAGGAACGTGAGCGGCTGTTTGGCATTCTGACGCGGCTGGTGAAATGGGAAAACAGCAATGACGAGGGCATTCTGGCGGAAGCCAAGGCGGAGATTATGAAGTCCACAAACGGCAATCCTCCTGCCTTGCTGGATCCTTTCGCGGGCGGCGGCGCGATTCCGCTGGAAGCACAGCGTTTGGGGCTGGAAGCGCACGCACACGACCTGAACCCCGTGGCGGTGATGATTAACATGGCGATGATTGAGATTCCGCCGAAGTTTGCCGGACATGCGCCCGTGAACCCGGAAGCCCAGCGGCAGGGCGCTGCCAATCAGGGTTGGAAGGGTGCAGCTGGGCTGGCGGAGGATGTGCGTTATTACGGCGAATGGATGAAGCAGGAAGCCTGCAAGCGCATCGGGCATTTGTACCCCAAGGCGAAGCTGGAAGACGGCAGCGAAGCCACCGTGATTGCATGGATTTGGGCGCGAACGGTGAAGTGTCCGAACCCGGCGTGTGGATGCGAAATGCCGCTGATTAGTAGTTATTATATGTCAAAGAAAAAGGGAAAAAGAAGCATATGTACTCCCTCACATTGCGGGAAATCATGTTTCTTTTCTCTGTCGTGAATGGAAAACCCAAAAATTCAACAGAAGTCGAAGCAGGAACAAAAAATCGTAATGAAAAAGGAAGAGCCAGTAAGGCTGTTTTTTGCTGCCCGAAATGCAAAAGTGGCATTGTTCATGGTGAATATGCAGACAAAGAAGCAGAAAATGGGCGAATGAGCGTAACTCCTGTTTGCATAGTTGCAGAGGGACGTCAAGGACGTGCTTATCTTGATTTTTCCCAAAGTGCAGCTGAAAGCTTATTGTCCGAAGTGCGTAACTACTATGATAGCCATAAGCTCGACGAAGATGTACCCCACGCACAGTGCAGAGGTACATTTGCAAGCAATGCCCAAGGCAGATATTATGGCTTTCATGAATTCAAAGATTACTTCACCCCTCGCCAGCTCACTGCCCTAACCACCTTCTCCTCCCTCGTTTCAGAAGCCCAGCAGAAAGCCGAAGCGGATGCCGTGGCGGCGGGCGTGTTCAACGACCACATTGCGCTGTCTGAGGGCGGCGTTGGTGCGCGAGCCTATGGTGAAGCAGTGGGCATCTATTTAGCGTTTGTTGTCGATAAAACTTGCAGATCGAAACTCTTCAACCTGCGGGTGGGATAACAGTCGTGATGGTATCCGAAACACGTTTGGATTACAGGCAATAACCATGACTTGGCAGTACGCAGAAAGCAATCCTTTTTGCTCCTCTTCTGGCTGTATATCCAACATGCTTGACTGGGTGGTCAAATGCGTTGCGAATTTTCCTGCCATAAGTCGGGGAAACTCGCGTCAGTTTGATGCTCAGAGTGATAATGGACTTCGAGAAATCATGATTTCAACAGATCCTCCATATTATGACAATATCGAATATGCAGATTTGTCTGATTTCTTTTTACGTTTGGATGCGTCAAATGCTCAAAAATACTTACCCCACGCTTTTCCGCACCATGCTCGTACCTAAAACAGAAGAGCTGGTTGCTACGCCATATCGCTTTGGCGGTAGCACAGAGAAAGCACGGAACTTCTTTGAGGATGGTATGTTCAACACTTGCTGTCGACTCTATCAGTATGCAAGGGAAGATATTCCAGTCACTATCTATTACGCTTTTAAGCAGAGCGAGACGGACGAGATGGATTCTACAGCTTCCACCGGTTGGGAAACTATGCTCTCTGCTATTATTCGCGCGGGATTTGCCATCACAGGTACATGGCCTATTCGCACAGAAATGGTCAATCGTGGTGGAGCACAAGGAACCAACTCCCTCGCATCCAGCATCGTCCTCGTTTGCCGCAAGCGCGCCGAAACCGCAGGCAGCGTCACCCGCCGCGAGTTCATCAATGCCCTCCACCGGGAAATGCGCCCGGCGCTGGAAAAGCTGCAATCTGCCAACATCGCCCCTGGACTTGGCGCAGTCCGCCATCGGCCCCGGCATTGGCGTGTTCAGCCGCTACAAGAGCGTGCTGGAAGCCGACGGCAAGCCTATGAGCGTGCGCGCTGCGCTGCAGATCATCAATCAGGAGCTGGATGCCTTCTACAACGAACAGGAAGGCGAACTCGACCGCGAAAGCCGCTTCTGCGTGGAGCTGTTCAGCCAGTATGCGTTCAACAACATCAAGTTCGGCGATGCGGACATCCTCGCCCGCGCCAAGAACACCAGTGTGCAGGCGCTGGCGGAACACGGCGTGCTGATGGCAGCGAAGGGACAGGTGCGCCTCAAAACCCGCGACGAACTGCCTGAACGCGTTGATACGCATGAATCCTGCACTTGGCTGCTGACCCAGCAGCTCGCCCGCGCGATGGAAGTCGGCGGCGTGAAGGCGTGCGCTGCCATTGTGCTGAACATTTTCGGCAGCAACGCCGAGGAAGCCAAGGCGCTGGCGTATCGCCTGTACACCATCTGCGAGCGCAAGAACTGGGCGCAGGAGGGCTACGCCTACAACAATCTGGTCGTGGCGTGGCCGGACATCCAGTCCGCGGCGGCGCAGATGCAGGCGGAAATCCCCGTGCAGATAAAGATGGAGCTACTGTAAGGATACGGAGGAGTAAAGTATGTCGAATCACGAAATCATCAGTCAGGCGCTGGGCATCATGCGCGAAACGCTGTCTGGCTATGTTTTACAGCAATTGCAGAGCATCCCGGAATACCGAATCAATGACGCATGGTGGAAATCAGGCGTCTTGTCATATATCCGCGATTCCCGCGATTATGAGCGTCTTGCCTATTTGGCAGACTATGCTGATCGTCAGGATGCGCCGGATGTGTCCAACTGCCTGAGCTTGATTATCAGCCACTGGCAAAACCTGTTCAAATATCGTCTGCCGAACACGGCGCGCTCTTGGGTCAGCGAGATTCTGGATGTTCGGAACAAATGGGCGCATTTCACCGGTACGGACTTCACGGACAAGGAAACCGCCCGCGCACTGGACACCATGTCGCTGTTGATGGGCAGCATTGATCAGGAGTCGCAGCAGAAATTGCAAGAGCTGTATCGCATGGTGGCATATGGCTCTGCGCAGGGGTCGATGGCATCCACCTCCAATGGTATGGATGCCGGCGCTGGCAAAAAAAGTCGCTGGGTGTCATGCAGACTACGCCGATGGCTGGTCTCCCCTGCTGGCGCGATGTGATTGAGCCGCACCCCGACGTGGCGCAGGGGCGATACAAGAATGCCGAATTTGCCGCTGATTTGGCGCAAGTGGCTCGCGGAGAGGGCGCTTATGAGTACCGCGACCCGGTGGAGTTCTTCTCCGCACCTATCTAACCGAAGGCATGAAAGGGCTGCTGGTGCAAGCTATTCGCCGCGTCACCGGGAAGGACGGCGAGCCTGTCATTCAGCTGAAAACGGCGTTTGGCGGCGGCAAAACGCACAGTATGCTGGCGCTGTATCACTTGCTGCGCGGGCGTGCGTCTATCGTCAAGCTGCCTAACTTAAAACCCGTGCTGGAAGAAGCAGAAGTGGACAGTCTGCCGATTTGCCGTGTTGCCGTGCTGGTTGGTACAGCCCTTGAACCTGCCAAGAGCAAGCGTCCGGCGGATTTGCCTGGCGGCACCGTCAACACGCTCTGGGGCGAAATGGCGTATCAGCTTGCCAAAGAAGCCGGCAACATGAAGCTCTACGATTATGTGAAGGAATCCGACAAAAAGGGCGTATCTCCCGGCAGCGAAACGCTCAAGAATCTGTTCGATAAATGCGGCCCCTGCGTCGTGCTGATTGACGAGCTTGTGGCATATGCGCGAAAGATTCGCGATCGGACGGATTTGCCCGCTGGTACTTTCGATGACTTGGTTGTCTTCGTGCAGGAAATCACAGAAGCAGCACGCGCATCCCAAATACGCTTGTTGTTGCGTCTATTCCCGAATCCGATTATGAAATCACAGGCGAGGAAAGCCGCGAAGCCAGTTTTGGACAGCGAGCCTTGGCTGCCATTGAACATACGTTTGGGCGCATGGAATCCATCTGGAAGCCTGTTGCGGCAAACGAAGGCTTCGAGATTGTGCGCCGCCGTCTGTTCCTCAACTGCAAGGACGAAACAGCACGCGACAACGTCTGCCGTGAATTTAGCCGGATGTATCAGGAGAATGCCGCTGATTTCCCGACTGAAGCCAAGGAAGTGGACTACTACGAACGGATGCGTTCCTGCTATCCAATTCACCCGGAAATCTTCGACCGTCTCTATGAAGACTGGGCAACCATTGAGAAATTCCAGAAAACGCGCGGCGTTTTGCGCCTGATGGCCGCAGTCGTCCATGAGCTTTGGATGCACCAAGACGGCGGACTTCTCATCATGCCCAGCTCGATTCCGCTGGATGTACCCAACATTCGTGACGAGCTAACCCGCCATGTGGGCGACAACTGGAATGCCATCGTTGACCATGAAGTGGACGGCAAAAAACTCCATTCCATATCAAAAGGATGTGGAAGTTCCGCGCTTTCAAGGATATGGTTGCCCGCCGTGTTGCGCGTACCATTATGTTGGGCAGTGCCCCCAGCACTCGCAGCGACAGCATTCGCGGTCTGGAAACCTCCCGCATTCGCCTTGGTGCTGTGCAGCCGGGACAGAACATCGCTATCTTCAACGATGCCCTGAACACGCTTCAATCCTCTCTGACGTACCTTTACAGCAATCCTTCCAACGACCGCTTCTGGTTTGATACTCGTCCGACGCTGCGCAAAACGGTTGAAGACCGCGCCAGTCAGCGCTCCAACGAAGAAGTGGAAATGGAGATTGAACGTCGCCTCAAAACGATTCGCAAGGAGCGTCCGTTCGGTCGCTTGCACATTTGCCCGGAAACCTCCATGGATGTCAGCGACGAACAAGATGTGGGGCTTGTCATTCTGAAATACAACCAGACCTACAAGAGCAACAATCCCTGCAGATTTAGCCATTCAGGCCGCCGAGAACATTCTGAATACGCGTGGTACATCTCCGCGCATCTATCGGAATATGCTGGCGTTCATCGCTCCGACCAAAACACAATGAGTGCGCTTCGCGAAGAGGTCAAGCGCTTCCTTGCATGGAAGTCCATTAAGGAAGACAGTATTGACTTGAACCTTGATGCAGCACAGAATCGAGAAACGGAAAACAACCTGAATCGAAGCAATCAGACGGTTGAATCTCGCATTATGGAAACGTACTGCCATCTGCTTGTTCCTTATATTGACCGAGCAATCGACTTGAAGACCATCATCTGGGATGAAATCAGCATTCGCGGCGGCAGTGACAGCATTGTCTTGAAGGCCGTCAGAAAGATGCAACAAAACGAGCAGCTCATTACCCAATGGGCGCCTGCTCTGCTGAATATGCAGATGGAGAATCTTCTGTGGCAAAACCGCAATGAAATCAACGTTGGTGATCTGTGGAAGCTGCTCTGCACCTATTGCTATCTGCCGCGCCTTGCTTCCTTTGAGGTACTTCAGAATGCAATTCAGGTAGGCGTCAACTCCGAAGAATACTTTGCCTATGCGGACGGTGTGAGTGATGGCAAATACACTGCGTTGAAATACAACCAGTATGTAGGCTTTGTGGATCGCTCCGGCTATTTGGTAAAGCAGCTTGCTGCACTCAAACAAAAGGCGTCGGAGACACATGCTGCACAGCCGGTTTTATCGCAGCCATCGGTCATTGCTGACAATTTCGTCAGCAGTGATGGTGGGCAAAAGCACACCTGCAAGCGCCACGCAGACAGCAACAGCTGCGCCCGTTCAGCCGCCAAAGCCGCAAATTGCCATTTTGAAATGCTGACGACACTTGATGCAACCCGTGTTGTCAAGAATGTAGGAAGCCTCATGGATGAAGTAATCAATCATCTGCTGCAAGTCGATGGGGCAACCGTTGAAATCAAGCTGTTAGTCGATGCCACAATGCCGGATGGAACGCCTGTTACGACCGTTAGAACAGTCAATGAAAACTGCAAAACGCTTAAGGTTGAGAAATTCGGGTTTAATGATTGAGAAAATATCCGTTGAAATTGGTCAGGCAAACGTCTGAAGAGTTTTGCTGTTATTCACATTCATTTGGAAGGAGCATTATGGGTATAAGATTAACGGGCATAAGCACACCTGTGGGTGGAGTTTCATGGGAATATACCAAAGCAGATAATGAGCATGCTGCTCCTCTGTCGATATCCCCAGGACAAAAAATAAAAGTCTTTATTAGCTCGATTTGTGGTGTAGAGAAATATGACAAAGTGCGAGCTGAATTAAAAAGTGCTATTGAGAGCACACAATTAGCAGACGTATATACTTTTGAAAGTGAAGGTGCTTCTACACTGTCTGCAGGAGTCCATTACACATGGGCTTTAGAAGATAGTGATATCTGCATTTTCTTAATAGATAATGCAGACGGAATTAAGCCAGGGTACAGGCGGAAATTGATACTGTCAAAAAAGAATAACATTAAGGCTTTGTATTACTTTTGCGACGAAACACAAAAGGAACAAACCGTACTGGAAAAAAAAGCTTAATGGGAGCACAGTTTGCCAAAAGTAAAACAGTTCACAGCTTTGGAGAATTAAGCCGGGACGGAGCTCAGTCACTGATAGATGAAATTGTTACCATATATCATTGCTATTGTATTGGCAGAATAGTTTTGAACCCTAACGAAAATGATGAAATTAAAGCAGTAGATGTTGTTGGTACAGAGAAGTATCAGATCCCTACTATTTCCAAGTCTACACTAAAGAATGTAGATAAATGCAGAGATTACTTTTTAAAGTTTGTTCTTGGGTATTCCCGGAGCAGATACCCAGATGAAACTGAAAAAACAAGTGAATTTGATGAATGGGGAATTCAATTTCTTCCCGTGCTGTTTGAAGGTAAATCGATCAAACACTTCAATACTGCAATGTATCTGGATGAACTAAAAGCACAACAGGATGATGGACATTATCAAGTTGTTCAAGTTCGCTGGCAAGCGATTCAGGCATATTTTGCTGGCGATATCGAAAAATGTATAGAACATCTTGAAGCAGCGTTAAGGCTTGCAAAAGAAACGAATCAGCCCACATGGGTCGTAAAAAGATATTCTTGTGGATCTGCGCAATCAGCACTGGACTCGTTGCACTGCAAGAAATGAGTATTCTGATACACCAGCACAAAAGGAATTAACAGAAAGTAATGAAGAAGTCTATTATCCAATTCTTGACCGTATTCATGAATCGTTAGATAATAAATATATAAAAGGTCTGTACCAAAAAGAAAACAGAATCGCCATTCTCAGTTACCATAGGCAACGACTTTGAACAATATGGAGAAATGCTTGCAAGCTCTCTTGTTGTATCTATGTATAATGGTTCATTGACTCATATACTGCTTATTTATGAGAAAATCAGGGATTTTGTATTTTACTTAAGTTGCAAATATGATAATTGGAATTTCCGACTTAACCTATATAAACTTGCGATTTTTGCAGGAAAAGAAAAAGGAAATCAAAGGCATTCAGGACTCTTATCCTGAGGTCTTGAATAATTTAACTGCTGACGAAGCGAAATCAATTATGGATTTTTGTCTAAACCATCCAATAAAGTATGAGAGATTAAGTAGCCAGCTGCTGGCATTTGGGGCAGTAGGATACTTTCTTGATGATAAATGCTATGAATTTCACGAAAAAAACTATTATTGGCGAAATCAAATTGTGGTTGAGTAGTGATAATCCTGTTGTGGCTATAGGTCAAAACATATTCCAGTGTCTCTCAGGAGTGGCTTATCGAATGTCACAAGATTTGATCAGTGAAGTATGCTGTCAATTCATTGACAGGCATTATAGTCGCTGGTACATGGATATGTTTAAACTCATGGCAAATCGCGTTGATCTTAGAAAAATGAGTAATGATTCTGCGAAGATGCTGATTGCACATTTTAATTGTGTACTCGATAATGAAAAGGAACGAGAACCGATAAAATATTTTCCTTCCTTTTTATGTGCTTTTAGAAAGCAAAATCGTACCCTTACAGAAGAAATGAATAAAAAAGGTAGCCGAATATTTATCAAACTATTATAAGGGTACCTATAAATTAGAAACCACTGAAGACGAAAATCGAGATATGGCTGTGTTCATGAAATAATACGTAGAACGTATTCGAAAAAACAATGAAACGCAGGGAAAAGATGGTGTTTATTGGGGGCATGTCACACGCGAAATTGCAACGGTTAGATCCATTTTGTTAGGAAAAGAGTTCGTATGCGATGCGGATACTATGGACATGCTTATATCAGTAATTGCAGATACACTTCTGATTTCCAAAGAGGAAATTTCTACAAAACTTGATGCAATCACACTTCTCATTTGTATTACAGTAAAATTTCCTGAAGACTATAAAAAGAAATCGAGATGTATACAAAAAAAATATGAGCAGCAGAAGGCCATTGAAGACGTTGACAATTCAATTATTTCGTCAAATATCGACAGCATTTCTTTAAGAATCGGATTACAATTATTATATACCGCTATAGGCAAAAAATGTGTATGCTGATATACTCGAGTTGATGCCGTATATTCAGGGCGATGTTGCAACAACAATCGCAGTAACTAATCTGATTGTTGAGTATTTGGAAAATTCAGATGATATTAGACTGCCATCCAGAATAGAGGCTGTTATCCTGCAGAACGTTTTTACAGTGGCTCCATTCTGAATATGTAGATATCAGATGGAATGCCACACTCATTCTTCTTACCATGTCTCGTAATCCGGGAAAATTACGGCATCGTAAACCATCAGTTGGTGAATCTTATTGACTCTAATAGCGTGTATATCAAAAAACTTGATTATGCGACAACTTCATAAAATCAAAGGGAATTACGGATGAAAACAAAGAGTATATCATTTCTAAGTGTAAAAATGATGCTAATTTCGTTGTTAGAATGGTTTGTAATGAAGTTGAAAAAAGGCATAGCTGAAGCATAAGAGCAGAAAATCAGCCGGGAGTAATTGAACTGTTTGATTAATTTTTCTTTGCAACACTCTTCCCACGCATCCCCCAGAGACATATGAAAAAGCCTGCTTATGCGCAAAAAACTTCTTTGTTCGCCCCATGAAGTACGAAATAATAATTTGAAGAAGCAGCAGGAAAAAAGCGGCTCTGCATAGCGAATATTTCTATGAAAAGCAACAAAATCTGGTGGAATTTCGTCACAATGCAAAGTGTTGCATCGGACACTTTCCATTCCAGTAAGATGAGCGGTCGAAACTTACTTACGCTCACGGATAGGGGGAATGTTATGATTATTAATGCAGAATGGCTGGATGCTATGAGTAAGCAGCATCAGCGGGATTTTCAAGAATTACTGCCCGAACTTGTGAAGAAACTTATCATTAACAGCTGCACTTCAATTTCCAGAATTCGTATGCCGCATGGTGACGACATTTGGGCACCGGGCTTCGATGGTGTTGTTGATTGTTCGAAGGGAATCGCTATGTTCCTACCGGACGCAGCGTCTGGGAATTTGGCACCAATGAAAATACGCTTCAGAAAATTAATGATGACTATCAGAAGCGAACGCAGAACCCATTAGGAAGCAAAATTGAAGAAACGAGCTTTTTGCCTTGTGACACCCAAGGTGTGGGCGTATCCTGCAACAATAACCGCATGGGAAGCAGAACACACCGATTGGAAACAGGTAAAAAATATATGACGCCAGCGTGTTATGCGGCTGGATTGAGCAAACACCAGTTGTTTGTGCTTGGCTATTGGAGCAGTTTTCGGATAATCACACCATTGAATTTTCTACTTTGGCCCATGCTTGGAATCTGTTTGCCCAGAAAACATCGCCTGCCATGTCCGATTCGTTATTTCTCGCCGATCGTGAACAAGAAATGACGTGTTATTTCAATAAATTAGGAAACGAAATTGTCCGCGTAAAAGCCGCAACTCGCGTAGAGGCAACCGGATTCGTTCTCGCTGCTATGATGCAAAGCCCAGAACTTCGAGGGCAATGCATCGTTATCAATACTCCAAATACCTACCGGGAGATCAATCAATGTGTAAAATCAAAAACACTTATTTTGAATTACCCTTGTGAGCATGACATTAACACAGAAAACGGAAATCATGTGATCCTATGTTATGGCACAGAAGCCGCCAGCATTCCGTGGCATGTCAATCTTGCAGAACTGCCTAAATTTCATTATATTCGCGCTTTTATGGACATGGGTGTCCCTGATCCGGAGGAACTTTATACCTTTACGCACGGCAATCTCAGAGCGTTGATTCGGAGAATTCCGGGGACATCAACCGAAAGCATGCCTGAATGGGCAAAATGCGAGGATAAAGATCTCCTTGCGCCATTGCTGTTTATGCGGAGTTTCAATAGCAACTCGGATATTGAGCGTGCGATTGTTGAACAGTTGGCTGGTGTCTCTTACGACTGCGTAGATAAAGCATACACAGAAATGATGCGCAAGGAAGATTCGCCAATCAAGGCAGTAGATAGCCACTACATCCTTGTGAATTACGAAGAAACATGGGATGTATTGCAATATAACGTTTACAGTACGCAGTATGACCGCTTGACCGGTACGATTCTTTCCATATTTGATGCGGTTGATAGAGAATCAAAGTTTGCAGCAATATTCAGCACTCGTATAGGACGGTCAAACTTGCTGCAAAATCTCCTTGAAAACTACGTTTACTTTTCCTATAACAATAACAATCCACAGAAATCGGACAAGACAATCCATGATTTTATGGCGTTCATGGATAAACCCAATGCATCGAATATCATTATCAATCACTTATCAGTACTCGCGCAAGCAGCGCCGAAGATAGTAGTGGATGCATTGAAGGCTGAAATGAAAAAAACAAATGGAATAATTATGTCTTTATTTAATCATCCACAGCAATCTGATAGCCGATACATGAATATACTATTTGCACTAGATAAACTGACATTCTATTCGGAAAGTGCTGTGCCAGCATGTCGAATTCTCTTCCGACTGTATCAAACAGATCAAAATAAATTCAGAGATTCTAATTCACCATACAGTTCACTACTTAACGCTCTGTGCTTTATCAACACTTATTTTCCATTTCCAATAAAAAGGAAAGTTGAGCTGCTTCTTAACTTTTTGAAAAAAGATTCCTACAATGGTGGGAAGTTGATTGTTGGCATACTAAACAAAGATGAAATTTCTATATCTTCGCCATATGGTAGAATAGGGCAATATCATGAAACCTCTTTTCCTATGAAGAATATTACCATGCTGCTGAGCAGATTGTCGAACCATGCCTTCAGCATTTCATCAATGTTAACGATATAGAATCAATTATAGAAATCCTAAATTGTTATGCAAAAATATTATCCACATTTCCTTACTCGCTTAGCTTCTCTACTGAAAGGAAATACTATCAATGATGCTTTGCTTGCAAAGCTCAATTATTATTTACGCAAAGAACGATTCGAAATTTTGAGTTTCCGTATAGAAGAAAAAGAGTATATTCCCGCGTTTGAAACATGGATTAAACAAACTGATGATCATTTGCTTCATTCCCGCTGGTTATTTTGGAATTACTATGATTGTCCGGATGACAGATTAATTCATGTTGATGATAACGGAACAGACGAGGAAACTCTGACATCTGATATTAGAAAGGATGCCTTCAAGAAGATATGGAGTCAGTTTGGGATTCAAGGAGTGCAAACACTGCTGTCACAAATGGAAGACATTTATATGTGGGGAAAGTTTCTTGCAAATGTGTTGCTAGAAACGAACCACACAGAAATTGCCAACACACTACTTCAACTAAATAAACTGCGGATTTTGCAGGGCTTCTTGATGCCTCCGCAAAAGAGACATTCTACGTCGTCTACGACCATATTCCTGTGGATAAGCGCTTGCAAGTATACAGCGCCATGTCGCGAATGGATGTGGTTGATTGGCTATCAACAGAAGAAGAAAAGCAAGCATACTGTTCTGGAAAACAGATGATTCAATATGATGAAAACACATATCGAATGCTACTAACCTACTATCCGGCAGGTTTACTGCACTATTGCGTCGCAATTAGCAAAACCTCTTCTGCGGAAGACATTGAGACGGTCATGAATATCCTCACTGCTATCAAAAATGTTTGGCAAGCAGATAACATACTATCGTTTGCGGAAAAATGCTCTTTATCTAAAAAGTTTGAAGAACGTCACTGATGGTTTTTATTCAGATAAATGGGGAGAGCTCTGCACTGAGCTCTATTTGACTAATATTCTAACGGAAATCTCCAAACCGATTGCGCGATATTTATTTGAACATCCACATGAATTTATTAAGAATTTGGAACTTTGCAAAGATATGGATTGTGAAAAAAAAACGGAATCCATTTTCCAAGTACAGGCTTCCCGCCGGTGCATATACGGATTCTGAGTCCTTAAAGCGCTTTTCAGAATCATTGATTGCAGCGAACCAAACTGGTTTGCTTGGTGGAATCTATGGGCGTGCAATTGCAGGGAAAGACGGTATTTTCCCTCATGAATCAATTCGCGAATTGTTAGAGCGGTTTGATAGTGATGAATTGGATTTGCAAGTCTACGATACGTATATCAACAATCAAGGTGCGCGATTTATCAAGGATGGAAGTGATCAAATGCAAAAAGCAGCGAAATTTACGGCTGACGCGCAAGCTTTAAGCATTAGCTATCCGCATACAGCAGCAATACTTCAAAAGATTGCAGACAACTACCGTAGAGCAGGAAAATGTGATCGCTTACGTTCTGAACTTTAAGCAGATAATATGTTCTGCTCAGAAAGCTATTAAAATAGGAAGCGAATTGGTACGAATGCAAAAGCCTCTTATCAGTGCAGGAAGTTAGCAATCTCAATTAATAGGGCTGCGTTCCATCGCAAGAAGATAATCTTCTTTATCCACTTTGCACCAGTCCATTACCTTGCCAATTTCGGATTTCAGGATATGGTCAAGCAAAAGGCGGGTGCTGCAGTCATTGCTTCCTATGGAGCACGAAATGAATAATAAAAGATAAGAAGAAAAAGCAAAAAACTCACAAAACCACTTGACAGAATGCACAAAGTACCATATAATAAAAATGAACCATCTGGAATGGTATAGTGAGTCAAAACCAAGGATTCCGAGGTTCGCCGAGGATTCCCCCACTCCCTAATCGATTGCGAGCTTTTAGAGGCTCCGCCGCGAAAGCGGCTTTTTTCATAAGTGCGCATATCGTGTGGGAAACACTTCAAGCGTTTTGCAAAAGCGATTCATAGAGCGACAAAGCAAAGGAAAGAGGCGCACCATCATGAAAGAAGTCTACAATATCGGGCTGGATATTGGCACAAGTTCTGTTGGCTACGCAATGACGGACGAAAAGGACGGTTGCTGCGCTTCCACAAGCGGCCGACATACGGTTCGGTTCTGTTTGAGGAAGCGCAGACGGCGAAAGAACGTCGCCAGAAGCGTTCAGCGCGGCGTCGGCTGGCACGTCGGCGCAAGCGTATCAAATTGCTGCAAGCACTGGTTGCGCCGGATGTGTGTGCGGCAGACCCAGCGTTTTTCTTCGGATGAATGAATCGTTCTTATGGGCAGAGGACAGCAAGTATGAGAAGTTTTATGCGAAGCTGCCCAAAGCACTGTTTGTGGATGGAACAGTATCCGTTGAGACGCTGCCGACGATTTATCATATTCGCAATGAGCTGGTGAAAAGCGCAAAGCAGGCGGACATTCGCTATGTCTATCTGGCGATGCACCACATCATCAAATATCGCGGGCATTTCCTGATGGAAGGACAAACGCTGTCTGACATCGGTGCGGAAGCACCGCAAAAGATGCAGGAGCTGCTGGAATTGCTGACCGACCCTGAAAATTTTTTCCTGCGGATTTGTGCCAGCAGAAAATGCGGCAAAGGAAATCTGTCACACGATGGAAAATCACTCGCTCCGTGGCATGGTGCGCAAGGAACAGATCCAGAAGCTGCTGTACGCAGGCAAGAAAAAAGAAAGCAAAGAGGCTGCACAAGCACTTGCGTCACTTCTTTTGGGCTATAAAGGTTCTTTGAAAGCGCTGATTGTCTATGAAAGTCAGACGGATGCACCAGAAAAAACCTCCTTAGGCGCCATTGAAGGCGAAACGGAAGAAACGTATCTTGCTGGGATGACGGAAGCGCAGGCGGAAGTGTTTGCTCTGATGCTGGAATTGTATCGCTGGCAGCTGTTTGCGGAAATTCGTCAAAACGGGCAGACGATTTCCGACACGATGGTAGCGCGTTATGAGAAGCACGGGCGTGACTTGAGAAACTGAAAGCATGGGGTGAAAGCCTATCAGCCGGATAAGTTTTATGCACTGTTTCGTGATGATGAAAACGCAAAAGGCTATGCGGCATATACGGATCACCTGCGCAAACCGAAAAAATTCAAAAAGAGAAGTTGCAACGCTGCACACAAGATGAGATTTTTACAAGGTGCTCAAAGCTATGCTGACAGGCAATAAGGATGCCGAAGCAGCGGCAGCCGCACAGCCTATGCTGGAAGCGATAGATGAGCCGAACGGCTTTTTGCCGCTGCAGCGCATCAATCTGAACGGTCAAATCCCGAACCAGATTCAGGCGGAGGAACTTGTGAAAATTCTCGATGCGCAAGGAAAGTATTATCCGACACTGCGGGAAAATCGGGAGAAAATTCTCAGCATCTGCACGTTCCGTCTGCCGTATTATGTCGGTCCGCTGTATCAAGATAAAACAGCCCGTTCCAGAAGTGGATTGTGCGTGACAAAACACAGCCTGCCTACCCGTGGAATTTCTTTGATGTGGTGAATCAGACGAAAACGGCGGAGGGGTTCATTGCGAACTTGACAAACAAGTGCACCTATCTGCCGATAGAGGACGTGCTGCCGCTGCATTCCCTGCTGTATGAAGAGTACCTTATGCTGAATGAGCTGAACCGCGTCCGCGTAAAGGGCAATCTGATTCGTGACTTTCAGCTGAAAAAAGCGGATGATGGATGAACTCTTCGCTAAGAACAAGTCAGTTTCCTACAAAGTGTTTGCAAAGTGGCTTCGGCAGAATAGCCCATACACGGATGTTACGGAGAATGATATTTCCGGCACACAGGAACCGAATAAATTCACAGCGAGCCTGCGCACACGGTATGACTTGGAGAAGCACGGATTCACCGTGAACGACCAGACGACGGAGCAGCTGGAAACGCTGGTGCGCTGGAGTACCATCTTTGAGGATCGCAGCATCCTGAAGAAGCTGATTCAAGAAAAATATCCGGACGTAACGGATACGCAGCTGAGTTTTCTGGTGCAGCGGCGCTATACTGGCTGGGGACGACTGAGCGAAAAGCTGTTGACTGGTGTGCTGGGTGAATATGAGAATCAGCCGGCAACAATTATGGAAGTTCTGCGCGCGACGAATGAAAACTTCATGCAGGTGCTGAACAATCCGCAATACCATTTTCAAGAGAAGATTGCAAAAGAGCGGCTGATGGAGCTGGGCGAACCGAAAGAGAAAATCGAATACGACGAGATTCGGAAATTGCAGGTTTCTCCGGCACTGAAACGCGGAATTTGGACGGCAGTGCGCATTGTGAAGGAACTGATTGAGCATCAGGGCTGCCATCCGCACGCCATTTATCTGGAAAACACGCGCGAAGAAACGCCGGATGAAAAGAAACAGCGCACGCAGTCACGTCTGAACCAAGTGGAGCAGATGTATAAAGAGTTGGCGGAAGATAAGACAGCGGAGAAAGTGCCGTCAGAGTGCTGGGAAGTACTGAAAAACTGCAAGGATAAAAAGAAACTGGATGACCAGCAGTACCTGTATCTGCTGCAGCTGGGGAAATCGCTTTACAGCGGCAAGCCGCTTGATTTTGACCAGCTTTCGGCAACAACGGAAATTGATCATATTCTGCCGCGATGCTATATCGTGGACAATTCGATTGAAAAACGCGCACTGGTGCTGAAAGGTGAAAATCAGCGCAAGGCAGACAACCTTCTGCTGGCGGATAGCATTCGGGATTCACAGCGCCCGTGGTGGAATTATCTGCGCCAGAAGGGATTCATGGGCGAAAAGAAGTTCAAGAATCTGACGCGCAGTGTGGTAAGCGAAGAGGATAAGCAGAAGTTTATTGCACGGCAGCTGGTGGAAACGGGACAGATGGTGCAGTGCGTGACGGAGCTGTTCAAGCGCTATTATCCGGATGTGCATGTGAGCAGCATCAAGGCAGGACTGTCCACAGAACTGCGAGAGCAGTACGGACTTTACAAGATTCGTGAGCTGAACGACATGCACCATGCGTACGATGCCTTCCTTTGCGGCGACAATGGGAAACTTCGTGGAGCCCGCTTTATACCGTGGCTTGACAGCGAGTCGTCTGCGGCGATTCGCGTCAGAAAGGCGCAGAAAGCAAATAAAGGTGATGATAACAAGGTTGATTTAAGCTCGAAGCACGGCATGATACTGGCGAAATTCAGCCAGGATCAGGAGGATCCGGATACCGGGGAAATCATCCACAATGCACAGCAGGGAATTTGCTACTTGAAGGCGGTGTGGGGATACCATGATGGGCATGTGGTGTTCTTGAAACGGCAGAAGTCTGGTGCTATCTATGATGAATCACGATACCGTGCCGGGAGTGTAAAAAGCTAAATTGTGTTTGAAGAAAGACTTGGATACCATGAAATATGGCGGATATAACAAGGAATATCCTGCATATATTGCGGCAATCAGCTATCAAAAGGGCAAAAAGCGCGTTGGTGAGCTGGTGAATGTGCCGATTTATCTGGCGGAAGCAATTGAGCAGAATCCGAAAGTGCTGGTGGACTATCTGGAGAAAGATTATCCGGGAGTTCAAATCATTCGCCCGAAGATCTTGATGAATCAGCGTATTGAGTACGAGGGCAGCGAACTTCTTTTGCGAAGCTGCAGCGAGATGTACAATGCGCGTGAGTTGTTTATTCCGACATATCTGCATCACACGCTTTGGAAGCTGTATAAAGCGCCTAAGCAGTTGCAGCCAGATGACGAAGAGCATCTAAACACGCTGATTTCACTTCTGATAGAAAAGATGGAGAAACAATATCCAATTTTCAATGGCGTGGCAAAGCGCATGTCAGTAATTGATTTTGATACCCTGTGTTTCCAAGAAAAATGTATTTTCATTGTTGAAACGATGAAAGTAATGGCGGTCAACGGGCAATATGCCATGTATAAAACAGCACTGTCAAGAAAGGAATTGAGTGATAATCAAGGAAGAATTACAAACAAAGTATTGAATTTATCACATATTACCTGATTGACCAGTCCATCACAGGACTGCGCGAGAAGAGGACGAAGCTATGGCCGGATTCCGAACCGTCGTGATTCAAAGCCCGTGCAAGCTGACGTATGAGGACGGTTTTCTCATCATTCGCGGCGATGAGGTGCGGACGGTTCACATTTCGGAACTGCACACGCGCTGATTCTGGACACGACGATGGTCACACTGACGGGCTACCTTATCTGCGAACTGATGCACGAAAAGGTGAACGTCATCTTCTGTGATGAAAAAGCGGAATCCATGCGGGCAGGTACTCCCCATGCCGGAAGCCATGATACAGCGGCAAGGATGATGTCGCAGGCAAACTGGAGTGATGCGCGGAAAGCGGCGCTGTGGCAGCAAATCATCCAGCAGAAGATTCTTAATCAGGCGGGCGTGATGCAGGAAGTTTCCGTGGAGGCTGCAAGACAAATTGCAGCCTTCGCGGAGACCGTCACGCCTGGCGACGCGACGAATCGCGAGGGACACGCAGCGAAGGTCTATTTCAACCGCATTTTCGGCAAGGATTTTTCGCGCGATTTGAAAAGCGACCGTAATGCAGCATTGAACTATGGCTATTCGCTGCTACTTTCCTGCTTTTAATAAAGGAAGTTACGGCACGCGGCTACGCGACGCAGCTGGGGGATTCACCATCGGAATGCATACAACAGTTTCAATCTTTCCTGTGATTTGATGGAACCATTCCGCTTTCTGGTGGATGAGGTCGTGCTGCATCAGGGAGAGCGCACGTTTGACAAGAGAATATAAGTACGAACTGCTGGACATCCTGAATACAGAAATTTGCTATCAGCAGCAAAAGATGTATGTCAGCACTGCCATCGCCCGCTTTGTGCGCAATACGACGGATTACCTTGACGGTCAGACGGGTGGACAGAGGAATGATGATGCACTATGAGGATGCGAGCCATGAGAGTCATCGTGATGTTTGATTTGCCGGTGACAACGTCGGAAGAGCGCGCCGCGTATGGGCGATTCCGCAGAGATCTCATCAAGGACGGCTTTCTGATGATGCAGGAATCGGTATACTGCAAATTGGCAGTCAATGCGGTGTCGGCTGACCTGATTAAACAGCGCGTTAATCGCATCAAGCCAGCAAAAGGCGTAATCCAGCTGATGATTATCACGGAAAAGCAGTACAGCCAGATTGACTATCTGCTGGGCGGCCCGCAGGAAAAGCAGCTGGATACGACAGAGAGGTTGTGGTTCTTTTGATACTGCGGAACATCAGCTTCGAGCATGATTTGCCAATCGTCGATGACCATGCGGCTTCGATGCAGATTGCCTCTCCGCACCTGTACGCGCGGGTTGTGCAGAGTTTCCTTGCGCTGGAAGCGGGCGAAGAATCCTTGGAGCCCTTCTTATTCTTGCAGGACGATGCCCTTCTGGATGCGTCAAAACTGCTGTACGTTGTTACCGATCCGTTCCACATTGATTTTGCAAACAAGAAAATCATGACGGCACTTTTTACGGGAAATTAATCAGCTCATTCGCAAAAATCCGCTGCGACAGGTCCGCTGGGAAAAGCAGATGGTGGAGCTGTCAGATTTCATTCAGGACGTGACGCGCGAAATCCCGCTGGAAATCAGCGCGCCGGACGAAATGACGGTGCAGGATGTTTGCAAAGCGTTCGGTGTACAGCTGGATTGCCCGCTGAATACGTCACCGCTGGTGCGGATTTGCAAGCTGCTGGATGTTCTTGCGGAGTGGATGCCGAAAAAAACTGCTGGTTCTCTGCAATCTTGACAACTACTTTTCGGACGCGGATTGGCAAGAGCTTATCAAGTATGCCGCCTACACGAAAGTAAAGACGCTGCTGATTTTTTTTTCAAAATCAGGCGATTCCGATGCATGAGCAGGAAATTCGTTGGCAAATTGATCAGAATTATGATGACAAAATCATCAAGCTGTGATATACTGAAAAAGAAAAGAACCATCCGGCGTGGCAGCGGCTCACGACCGAAAGGCTCCTACCTCATGGATTTGAGGTTTTGGAATTATGTCATTCCAGATGGTTCTACTATCTGCACATCATTCATTCAGATGGTTCTACTACCGGTCTACCATCAGGACGTGGTCGCCGTATGTTTTGGAATTATGTCATTCCAGATGGTTCTACTACGAGCGGCAACCGTTCGGCAGCTGTGTCGGAGTTTTGGAATTATGTCATTCCAGATGGTTCTACTACCAGGCGTTTTGTTCAAAAATCACAACATCCGTTTTGGGATTATGTCATTCCAGATGGTTCTACTACGCGCGTTTGCGCCGGACACACACTCTACAAGTTTTGGAATTATGTCATTCCAGATGGTTCTACTACGCGAATCAGCCGTGCGTGCAGCACGTCCGTGTTTTGGAATTATGTCATTCCAGATGGTTCTACTACCTGCGGCTTGCTGCAAGGATTGAATTTGCTGTTTGGAATTATGTCATTCCAGATGGTTCTACTACCGAATGGTGAACGCAACGTCACGCCGAAGGGTTTTGGAATTATGTCATTCCAGATGGTTCTACTACCGTCCCCGTCTGTGTAACTTCCGTTTCAAAGTTTTGGAATTATGTCATTCCAGATGGTTCTACTACGTATCATATCGGCACAAGCCAAGCAAAGCAAGTTTTGGAATTATGTCATTCCAGATGGTTCTACTACAGCAAACGAAAGCAAAATAAAGCAAAGCAAGTTTTGGAATTATGTCATTCCAGATGGTTCTACTACTTGACCGCGTGGCATTTACGCGGCAAGCGAAAGTTTTGGAATTATGTCATTCCAGATGGTTCTACTACCCCGAAACCCCCGAAAAACCCCGACAATCGTGTTTTTGGAATTATGTCATTCCAGATGGTTCTACTACGATATGATCCCCAGCCCAGACGGCAGTTATGTTTTTGGAATTATGTCATTCCAGATGGTTCTACTACAGTAGGGATCAGGGCACACTGTCCAGCGCCGTTTTGGAATTATGTCATTCCAGATGGTTCTACTACAAGAGCGTATGAAGCCGCTGTGCAAGCTGTGTTTTGGAATTATGTCATTCCAGATGGTTCTACTACTTTCGCGCCTGCCGATGCAACTTTTGACCTGTTTTGGAACTATGTCATTCCAGATGGTTCTACTATGCTGCCGTGCATCCAGATAGGCGACGATGGGTTTTTGGAACTATGTCATTCCAGATGGTTCTACTACAATGGAAATGGTCTACGATAGCGTCGCGTTGTTTTGGAACTATGTCATTCCAGATGGTTCCAAACTCCGTAATCTCCATCGTCGTAGATTACCGAGTTTTGGAACTATGTCATTCCAGATGGTTCTACTACTATGACGAGGCAATTGCAGCGTTTGCGGAGTTGGGAGATTAGAGCGGCGCGAAGGCGCAGATTGCGGGCATAATGGAAATAAAGTACCAGCAAGCAGTGATGCTGCCCGAAAATGGACAATATGAAGAAGCCATTGCCACGTTTTTTGCAATTGGGCGGAAATTCTGACAATAACCGTTGACAATAGCAGGAATCAATGTTATAGTGATTGACGTACAAGCAACGTGCGCCGAGTTGTGCGGAAGCAAATCGCAATCCGACGCAGCGGATAATCTGTTTCATACCTGCAACAATATCGGAGAGAAGCTGTGCTTCTTGCGCAAAGCAGACATGAAACTGCTTTGGGAAAGGAATGGATGAGTGTGAAAATCAGCCAATTGCATCTGTCTGATTTTATGCTGTTTCAGCAAGCCGATTTTCAGTGGTCGCCGGGAATCAATGTGATTTGCGGCACAAACAGCACGGGCAAAACGGCGCTGATAAAGCTGATGTACAGCCCGCATAAGTCCTATGAACAGTGGAACTCCACAGAGACAAGGGAAGCAGCGGTGAACAGGTTTTCCGAAAAGCTGTGCGGCGTATTTCGCCCGGACAACGGGAAAGTGGGCAGACTCGTGCGGCGAAAGCAGGGCAATGCCCAAATGACAGCCTCGATGGGCTATGAAAACGGCACGAGCATTGATGTGAATTTCGGAAATCGAGCAAGCAAAATTGCCACGCTTATCTTGCCGAAGATGGAGCATACGGCATCGCCTGACCATACGGCGGTGTATTTTCCGCCGAAGGAAATCATTTCGGCGACGGAGAATTTCACGTCGCTGTATGAGGAATACCATATTGCGTTTGAGGAAACGTATTATGACCTTGCAAAGCTGCTGGATCGTCCGCTGAAGCGCAGGAAAAATTCCGATGAGCATAATCAGGTGTTAGCCAGTTTGGATGAAATTCTCCACGGGACAACGGTGCAGCATGATAAAAAATTTTATCTCAATGCAGAAAATGGCGGAGAATTTGAAATGGGGCTTGTCTCCGAGGGCTATCGCAAGCTGGCGACCATCACCTATCTCATTCGGAACGGCTGCCTGAATGCCAATTCGGTGCTGTTCTGGGATGAGCCGGAGACGAACATGAATCCCGGCATGATTCGCCCGCTGGTGGATGCTATGATGCAGCTTGCAAAACTCAAGGTGCAGATTTTCATCACAACGCATGATTATTTCCTCCAGCAGTATCTGAATATGTACATGGCATTTCCGGAATCCAATACTGACCTGATTGACATCCGTTTCTTCTCCCTTTTCTTTGAGGATGGCGCAATAAAGGTGGAAATGGCAGATACCATCAGCGAACTTCAGCACAACAGCATCATGGAAGAATTTGATGCGATATACAACAGAGAGCAGGGATTCATCTATGATCGTATCAGAGAGTGATATCGAATTTACGTTCGGCGAGCAATATGGCAATTTGGTGCTGAAGTATGATGATACGCCGTATTATACCGAGCGGTTCAACGCACAGCCCGGCGCGAAAGCTGTGGATTTTATTGCGGTATCGGACAAGCACTATGTGCTGATTGAGGTGAAAACTGCATTGGTGATGAGTCGGGCAACCGCTGGCGGATTGTTCCGAATAACCAGAAGCGCGACACGGCGGGCGCTGATGGACGCGACGTATCCACAAGAGACAGCCTTGATATTGAAGTTGCCCAGAAAACGGCGATGACGCTGGCGGGAATGGTTGGCGTATTCAGCAACCCAATGCCTGCGACGAAGCATGCATCGTGTGATGCGTTCGCACGAGCATTATGAAACGGTCAGCGAAAAATCGTGGTGGTACTGGTGCTTGACGGGAAGTTTGCCTGTGCGAGCCGCGATGAGCATACCATCAGGCGCCGGCTTCGGGAGGAACTTGAGAAGAAAATCAAGTGGCTTTCTGCAACGGTGCTTGTGACCACTTCTGACGAGCTGGAGCAAATGGGGCTGCACATTACGGCATCAAGAAACAGCAGATGAGCAATTGATGAAAACCGCATACTTTCTCACGGCGACTTTCCCCCGGAAGCCGCCGCATTTTCTTGCATCCGGGCATAATACTATTTCCAGATTCACCTGCACATCTGCTCGTGTCTTGGCGCATTCTCATTTGGAACCCGGAAACGCGCGAAGAGGAAATCCGTAAAGCCGAGGCGGAAGCGGCATTCGAGCGTAAGCGGAATTGTATACAACCAAGCAAGCCCACCGACCGCCTGTACAAATCACAGGCAGCCGATGGGCTTGCTTTCTTGCATTATTTCGCTTGATACACCATTTCCGCCTGCTTCTGCGCAATCAGGCACAGTTCCGCCGCCTTGAAGACGCGCGCCTGCGTCATCGCGTTTTCCGTGCGGTTCAGGCTGTCCAGAATCAAATCGCCGAAGAACGGGGAGCCCGTCACCCCGGTCGCGTTGATGTACTGTTCGCCTTGGTCGTTGACGAGGAACACATGGTTGCCGCCGTCGCGCTCCGTGCCAACGTCCCCATACTTGCGGATTTCGATGTACCTCTTCGTTCCGATGATGGTGCGCCCGTCGCCCCACCTCCGCAAGCCGTCCGGCGTGAACCAGTCCACACGGAAATAGAACGTCGTTTCGTTTGCACTGTTGATGGCGCAGTCGCCGAAATCATCGAGTTCCGGATACTGCGGGTGCGCGTAGTTGGCAATGCGGCTGCGGGAGACTGTGCCGTCCTCAGCGCCCACATAGTACAGATACTGTCATGTCTGTTTTCAGAATCTTGCCATCCGGCACATTCTACTGACCTTGAAGCCGACGGCAATAATAGCTTGTAGGTTATAGTGCTTGGTGTTGTAGCTTTTTTCCATCCGTGGCAGTTATTAAGTATTTCTTAATAACTGATTCCTCGCGCAGCTCACCATCCTCGAAGACTTTCTTCAAGTGCTGATTGATTGCTGCTACGGACACGTCATACAATTTCGCCATCATCTTCTGCGTCAACCAGATATTTTTCATTCTCGTAGCGCATCTCGAAGCTGACGTCGCTCTCGCCAGTGGCGGCGACAAAGGTCAGATATTCCGCGGCAGAGCTGCGAAGGGCAAGCTCCTTTTTCGCTCTTTCTTGCAAGCACAGCAATAGCTTCCTTGCCCTGTTTTCCATGATGATTATATCATGTGCTGTCTAATTTTTCAACATGCTGTCTGCATCGATTGTCCGATTTTCCAATGGATAATCGATGGATTTGTCCGTTTTTCCATAGCAGCGATTACTACACGAACAAAACAGCAGCAGGAACTCCCATGCCCCTGCTGCCGTTCCTCTTTTCACTTATCCTACGATTTCCTCGCACACAACCTCCTCTACCCTTCCGCGAATCATCTCCATCCTCTTTACCCACTCCATCTGCTCATTTTCCTTCATCTCCTCATCCACGCCTTCCGCCTCCGCCATCTCCCGAACAAGCACATCCACCCGCTCTTCACACTCCTTCTGCACGGATTCCAGCAGCACTAACAGCTCATCCGCCCAAATCAGCCGGACATACTCGTGTGGATGCTTCTCCTGCAAATAGCGCTCATACAGGGATGCCCACTTGCCATTGGGCGACTTATCCCCCAGCATACAAGTAGGAAAGTAGTAATCGCCCACAAGGGTGTAATGAATGCCGTTCTCCATGATTTCGGCAGGCAGTTCGTTTGTCGTCGTCGTTTTCATTGAAAAAAACCTCCTGTGCTTATTGTCGCCTTGACATTGAACCGCACA
>VOFC01006472.1_pt1 | contig 50141 bp, 55 predicted proteins | sample 5384161 | NCBI WGS metagenome assembly VOFC01 (sample SAMN12384722, study PRJNA508395) | human gut metagenome | isolation source: healthy gut B | host: Homo sapiens | reverse complement strand
CTGATGGCGCAGATCGGCGCCTTCGTCCCGGCAAAAGAATGCCATGTGGGCGTGGTGGATGCCATCTTTACCCGCATCGGTGCATCGGACGACCTTGTCGGCCGGACAGTCCACCTTCATGGTCGAGATGACCGAGGTGGCCGAGATCCTCAAGAATGCCACCCGCAAGAGCCTTGTTGTGCTGGACGAGATCGGCCGCGGCACCTCCACCTTTCGACGGCATGAGCATTGCCCGGGCCGTGGTGGAACACCCCATTATCACGAGCTGACCGATCTGGAAGGCTCTGTGGAGGGTGTCAAGAACTACAACATCGCCGTGAAGAAACGGGGCGAGGACATCACGTTCCTCCGCCGGATCATCCGCGGCCCCGCCGATGACAGCTATGGCATTGAGGTGGCCAAGCTGGCCGGTCTGCCCGGCACGGTGACCCGCCGCGCCCACGAGGTGCTGCGGACGCTGGAAGCCACTGCCCCAAGAACCGGGTGGAGCAGATGGATTTTGATGCACTGCAGGAGTACAATTCGCCTGCCGTGCCCAGCGAGGTACTGGAAAAACTGGACGCACTGGATGTGGAGACACTGACCCCCATCGAGGCGCTGAATTTCCTCTACGAACTCAAAAAAGACATTGAAGGGCAGCCTGAACGGCTGATTTCCCGGAAAATAAGAAACGAACAGGGGAGGGAACACTATGGCAGTCATTCATGTACTGGACAAGCACACCGCCGAGCTGATCGCAGCCGGTGAAGTGGTAGAGCGCCCGGCTTCCGTGGTAAAGGAACTGCTGGAAAACGCCATCGATGCCGGTGCGACCCAGATCACGGTCAGCATTGAGTCCGGCGGCGTGAAGCTGATCGAGATCAGCGACAACGGCACCGGCATTGAGGCAGAGTATATCCCTACGGCCTTCATCCGCCATGCTACCAGTAAGATCCGGACCGAAGAGGACCTGAACCACATCCATACCCTGGGCTTCCGCGGCGAGGCGCTGGCCTCCATCGCCAGCGTAGCGCGGGTGGAGGTGCTGACCCGGACCGAGCAGGACGAGTGCGCATCCGTCTACCGGATCGAAGGCGGGGAGGAGTTCCCGCTGGAACCTGGTGCCCGCAGTGTGGGCACCACGATCCGGGTGCGGGACCTGTTCTACAACACGCCTGCCCGGATGAAGTTCCTGAAAAAAGACTCCAGCGAGGGGACCTTTGTGGCGGACATCGTGGCCCATGTGGCCCTGAGCCATCCGGAGGTCAGCTTCAAGTTCGTCCGGGAAGGGAAGCTGCAGTACGTCACCCCCGGCGACGGACAGCTGCGCAGTGCGGCCTACGCCGTGCTGGGCCGGGAGTTCAGCCGGGATCTGGTGGAGCTGGACAACCGGGAAGGCGTCTACCGGGTGTGGGGACTCATCACCCAGCCCAAGAGCTGCCGCGCCAGCCGGAGCATGCAGTATTTCTACATCAACGGCCGCTATGTGCGCAACCGCACCATGATGGCAGGCATGGAAATGGCCTTCAAGGGCACCACCATGCAGGGCAAGTTCCCTGGAGGAATCCTGCTTCTGGAAATGCCGGCGGATCTGGTGGATGTAAACGTCCACCCGGCCAAGACCGAAGTGCGCTTTGCCCGGGAAAATGACATTTTCGACCTGGTCTACCATGCCGTAAAGCTGGCACTGGCCCAGCCGGGCACCGGGGAACGGCTCTTTGCCTTTGAAAATGAGAAAGACAACGAAAAATCCAACAATTCAAATAATTCTGATAATTCGACAAAAAACGATGTAAAGCAAGATAACTTTACGGGGCTTTCTGCCGTGATTTCGGGGCAGGCAGAGCCCGGCATACTCCATCCGTCTGCTGCCCGGGCGGATGCGGACCCGGTATCTGCCGGGGCAGCGCCTGCGGCGGCTCCGGCCGCCCTGCGGCGGGCCGAACCCGCGGAAGATCACCCGGATATTCTGCCGTCTCCGGGCGTGAAAACGCCGGAACACACATGGACAACGGTTGCATCCACGGCACCGGTGCGGCAGGATGTCACCCTGCACAGCCCTGTGCCGGAATCCGAACCGGAACCGGAAGCTCCGGCCTTTGCCGCGGCGCTGGGCGAGGGCGCACTGGACATTGAGCCGGAAGGGGCCGACCTGCCCGATATCCAGGATCACATGGCGGCGTGGACCCCTGCCCCCGGACAGAGCCTGCCCGGAAGCAGAACCTCCGCAGCCGCAGGCTGTCCCGGAGCAGATGGGCTTTGATGTTCCGCACCTATATCCTCGCGGAGCGGGGCGACGAGATCTGCATCATTGACAAGCACGCTGCCCATGAGCGGCAGCTCTTTGAGAACTGGCCGCCACTACGGCGATGTCCCGAGTACAGCTTCTCCTGGAGCCGCTGGTGGTGGAGCTCTCCGCCGAGGAAAAGACCGGCTCTGCTGACCAATCTCGACCTGCTGGAAAGGCCGGTCTCGAGGTCGAGCGATTTTGGCGGCAGCTGCGGTCTGCCTGCGCTCGGTCCCCGCTGATGTGGAGCAGAGCAGCGCCGAAGATCTGTTGGTCGAGCTGGCGGCAAAGCTGGCCCACGGCAGCCGCGACGCGTTGAACGAGCGGACAGAGTGGGTGCTCCACTCCATCTCCTGCCGCGCTGCCATCAAGGCGGGCGACCACACCTCGCCGCAGGAGCTGATGGCGCTGGCCGAGAAGATTCTTCTCCGGCGAAGTGCCGCCCTTCTGTCCCCACGGACGCCCCTGCGTCCTGAAACTGACCCGGAAGGAGCTGGAAAAACAGTTTGGACGTATCGTGTGATAAAAATCAGACATCCGGTGCTGGCCGTCGTCGGCCCCACTGCCACCGGCAAGACCGCTCGGCGTCACGCTGGCCGAGACGTTTGGCGGCGAGAGTCATCAGCGCCGACTCGATGCAGCTCTATAAAGGGTCTGGATGTCGGCACGGCAAAGGTCACGCCCGACGAGAGAAGCCTGCGGCATCCCGCACCACGCGGTGGATATTCTGACGCCGGATCAGCTGTTCAGCGTGGCCGATTTCACGGCTCTGGCCGGGCGGCTGGAACAGGAGATCTCCGCCCGGGGGAATCTGCCGGTCCTGGTGGGCGGCACCGGGCTGTATGTGCAGAGCTTTCTGTACGGTGTGCGCTTCAGCCGAAGAAAAAGCGCCGGAGGGCCTGCGGGAGCAGCTGGCGCGGAACTGGCCGAAAAAGGCGGATGCCATGTATGCCCGGCTGCAGGCCGACCCGGAAGCGGCGGCCGCCATCCACCCCAACAACCATGTCCGGGTCCTGCGGGCGCTGGAACACTACCGGGCGACCGGGAAAAAGCTCAGCGAGCAGAAGGCGGAGTCCCTCCCGCGGGAAAAGCCCTACCGCTCCCTGATCCTCGGGCTGGATTTCCAGGAACGCGCGCAGCTCTACCGCCGCATTGACCGGCGGGTGGATCAGATGATGGAAGCCGGTCTGCTGGAAGAGTCCCGGACTGTGTGGGAAAACCGCGACCGCTTCCGCACGGCGGCACAGGCCATCGGTTATAAAGGAGTTCTTCCCATATTGGGAAGGGAAAGCCCGCTGGCTCCCTGTGTGGAAAAGCTGAAGCAGGCTTCCCGCAACTATGCCAAGCGCCAGCTGACCTGGTTCCGCCACATGGAGGGCGTGGTCTGGCTGGATGCTTCGGCCCCGGATGTCCGGGAGCGGGCCGCGGAGCAGGTCCGTGAATTTTTGAGCGAAAGGATGAGAGAAATGCAGGAAGAAAACCGGGAAAAGCTGGCCGGCGGACTGAAAACGCTGGCGGCGGTCGTCATCGGGTTCCTGCTGCTGGCGGCGGCTTATGTGGGGTATCAGGCTATGCAGGTCCTGTTCCCGCCCAACACCTACGAAACGGCCCTTCTGGCCACGGTGGAGGATACCATCGATGCAGAGGGCGTCCTCCTGTTTGATGAAAGCTATGTTTCCGGCAGCGGGACCCTGGGGTATCTGGCGGCGGACGGCGAGCGTGTGTCGGCCGGGACGGCGGTGGCGGAAGTGTACAGCGATGCCATCCAGGCCACCCTGCGCCAGCAACTGACCCAGATCAACGACCAGATCGACCTGCTGCAGCGCTCCCAGAACAACACCACCTCCCTGCAGCTGGAATCCCTGCGCAAGAACCGCTCGGCTGCCCTGTACGACCTGATGGATTCGCTGGACTGCGGCGACTATGAGGACACCGACGCTGAGAAGGAGGACTATATCCTGTCCCAGAACCGGCTCTGGGTCATCACCGGCGAGGTGGCGGGTTTCTCGGACCAGATCACGGCCCTGACCCAGCAGGCTGCCTCGGTGCAGTCCCAGCTGGGCAATCCGACCCAGATCACGGCCCCCCAGACCGGCTACTTCATCCGCAGCTCCAGCACCGGGCGGCTGAATGCCGGGGCGGAGGATATCCTTGCGCTGGACGCCGCCGGGCTGAAAGCCTATGCGGAGTCCTCGCCGGAGGTCGCGCTGGACGGCTGCGCCGGAAAGATCGTCTCCGGGTTCACCTGGCGCTATGCCGGGGTCTGCACGGCCAAGGAAGCGGAGAAGCTTCTGGGAAAGGATGGCAAGCCCCTCCCGGCAGCGTGGAGATCCGGTTCCCCGGGCAGGTGGAAACGCCCCTGAAGGCAAAGGTCTCTGAGGTGGAGATCGACTCGGAAAACGGGATAGCCCGGTTCGTCATCTCCTACGAGATCATCAACGGCGACGTGCTGCGCCTGAACTGCGCCGATGCCCAGATCATCGTGGGCCGCACCACCGGCCTGCGGGTGCCCGCAGCGGCGGTGCACTACCTCAAGGAGGACGGCTCCGAGGCAGAGGAGCAGGGCGAAAATTACATCCCGGGCGTCTACGTCAAGTACGGAAATCTCGCCCGCTTCTGCCGCATCGACCCGGTGGACGATGCCCATCCGCTGGTGACGGACGGCGATTACCGGATCGTTCTGCCCAGTGGGACCGCCAATTCGGTCAGTGAAGTCCGCCTTTATGACGAGATCATCGTCTCAGGACAAAATTTGTATGATGGAAAACTTTTGTAGTTATTGACATCTGGAGTAAAAAATCGGATAATAAGAAAGCTATTTGCATCTCTTTGTTCAAAGGCGCCAGGCAGCAGCGGCTGCCCGAATGAAAGGAGCAGATACTATGTCTTTCGTGGATAGATCTCAAAACCGGGCTTTTCGGTGGCGAGGACGATTACGATGATCAGTACATTGATGACGCCCCCCAGATGATGAACAACAACAGCGGCCTTGGTGTCGGCGCAGACGACGCAGAGGATGAGCTGACTGAGAGCAATGCCAAGAAGAACAAGGTGGTCAACATTCATGCCACCACCCAGCTCAAGGTCGTTCTGGTCAAGCCCGAGCGCTTTGAGGATGCCAGCACCATTGCGGACCACCTGAACAACAAGCGCACCGTGGTCCTGAACCTCGAGTCCACCAACAAGGAAGTCTCCCGCCGCCTGGTGGATTTCCTGTCCGGTGTTGCCTATGCCAACAACGGCCAGATCAAGCGTGTTGCCAACAGCACCTTCATCATCACCCCGTACAACGTGGATATTATGGGCGATCTGCTGGATGAGCTGGAGAACAATGGCGCGTTCTATTGATCCTGCTCCCAGAGCGGTGCGGGGCTTTGTCCCGCCCGCAGCGATGAAGAACGGTATCTCATGCGGCATATCGAAGATCTTGCCCGCACCGCCGGAAGCCGCGGCATTGCCCGCTATTCCGGCTTCCTGAGCGACCGGGAACAGGATCTGGCCCGCGCGGCGCTGAACCGCCGATGTGCCGGAGAGCGACCATCATTTTGAGGGCGGCTGGCCCGATGCGGAGCGCAAGCTGCTCTGCATCGAACCGGAGGGCAGCTGCCCGGCCAACCCGCTCTGCTGTGTGAAGCTGGTCTGCCGGGCCCTTTCCGGCACGGCGCTGCCGGGGCACAAGGATTACCTTGGCAGCCTGATGGGGCTGGAACTCCGGCGGGAGGCGCTGGGGACATCGTCCTCCCGGCCGATACGCCGGGCACTGCCTATGTCTTTTGCGCTGGAAACGGCGGGGGAGCTCATCTGCCGGGAACTGCTGCAGGTGGGCCGGACAGAGGTCACCACCACGCTGCTGCCGCTGGATGAGGTACCCGAATTCCCACAGGCAGAGCGCAAAACGCAGACAGCCACCGTGTCCTCCCTGCGGCTGGATGCCGTGCTGGCGGCGATGCTCCATTGCAGCCGCGGCATGGCGGCGAGCTGGATGACGGCGGGCCGGGTGGAGATCAACCACCTGCCGGCCGACAGCATCCACGCCCCGGTCTATGAGGGCGATGTGTTCACCGTACGCGGCAAGGGGCGGTTCGGCCTGACGGCCCTGCCCGGCAAAAGCAGAAAGACCGATCGATCATCGAATTTTTCCAGTATTGAATGAAAAGGGAGGAAACCACTATGCTGACCCCGCAGGATGTGCGTGCTGCACAGTTTGAAAAGAACATCCGCGGCTACCGGACCGAACAGGTGGACCGTTTCCTGGATAAAGTAGAGGAGCAGCTGAAGCAGGATGAAGATCAGGCTGAGGAGCTGCGCCGCCAGATCGCTGAGCTGACTGCCGAGAATCAGCGTCTGCACAAGGAAATGGAGAGCTACGAGGCTGACGGCGATATGCTCAAGAGCGCGCTGATCAATGCCCAGCGGATGGGTGAGAATGTCATCCGGGAAGCAAACCAGAAGTCGGAAGAGATCCTGCATCGCGCCAACCTGCGCGGTGATGATATCATCCGGGATGCCAACGAGCTGCTGCAGAAGGCAAGTGACCGCGCGGATGAGATCATCAACGAGGCAAACGAGAAAAAGCTTGCCCAGGAGCGCGAGTATGACCGCGTCCGGCTGGAAGTGACCCGCTTCAAGTCCGATGTGCTGAACCTGTACCGCAGCCATGTTGAGTCTCTGAGCCGCCTGCCTGAGTTCCAGAAGGAGGGAGCCCGCTGAGGATGCTCCTGCCGAGGATGAGGCGGTAGCCGCCGATACCACTGCCGCCGCTGTGACCGAGGAGATCGCCGAGGCACAGCCCGCTGCAGCGGATGTGGACGCTGAGGATGAGGCTCCTGCGGATGAAAAGACCAGCGAGGAGTTCTGGGCACAGGACGAGAGCCAGCTCAAGCTGGACCCGCCCCCGGCACCTGCCGCTGAGGATGCGGCCGCCGCCCGGATTATGCCGCTTTCAAGGGCGTCAAGTTCAGCGAGTGATCTTAAGGCGTTTTAGAAAACTAGAGGAGTGTGTAACCATTGGCTAAGAATAAGTCCCAGTACGATAGTACCCTGAATCTGCCGAAGACCCTGTTCGAGATGCGTGCCGGTCTGCCCAAGAAGGAGCCCGTCATGCTGGAGGACTGGGAGAAGAACGACCTGTACAACAACCTGATCAAGCACAACGACGGCAAGCCCAAGTTTGTCCTGCACGACGGCCCTCCGTATGCAAACGGCAACATCCACATGGGCACCGCCCTGAACAAGATCATCAAGGATATCATCATCCGCGACAAGAACATGGAGGGCTTCCAGGCTCCCTATGTGCCCGGCTTTGATACCCACGGCCTGCCCATTGAACTGAAGGCTCTGTCCTCTCTGGGCGAGAAAAAGAAGGACATCTCCAAGCTGGAGCTGCGCCAGATCTGCGAAAAGTTCGCCACCGAGCATATCGACATTATGAGCGACCAGTTCAAGCGTCTGGGTGTTATCGGTGACTTTGAGCACCCCTACCTGACCCTGAAGCCTGAGTTCGAGGCCCGGCAGATCGAGATCTTTGGCGCGATGGCCAAGAAGGGCTACATCTACAAGGGTCTCAAGCCCGTGTACTGGTGCCCGGACTGCCGCACTGCGCTGGCGGAAGCCGAGATCGAGTACGGCGAGGACGACTGCGATTCCATCTTCGTTCGCTTCCACGTTTCTCAGGATCCCAACGGTGTGCTGGCAAAGCACGGCATCCCGATGGACAAGACCTACTTCGTGATCTGGACCACCACCACTTGGACCCTGCCCGCCAACGAGGCCATCTGCCTGAACGGTGCCTTTGAGTATTCCTTTGTCAAGATCGGCGAAGAGTACCATATCATGGCCACCGAGCTGGTCAAGAGCGTGATGGATGCCTGCCATATCGAAAACTACGAGATCGTGGGCGAGCCTGTTTCCGGTGCTGAGTTCGAGCTGATGCGCTATCATCACGTCTACCTGCCCAAGGAGGGCACCGTCATCCTGGGTGACCATGTCACGCTGGAAAGCGGTTCCGGCTGCGTCCATACCGCAGGCGGCCACGGCGTGGATGACTTCAATGTTTCTCAGAAGTACAACGTGCCCATCACTGTCCCCGTGGACGACGGCGGCTGCCTGACGGAGCTGGCCGGTAAGTACGCAGGTCAGCGTGTCTGGGCTGCCAACAAGACCATTCTGGCCGACCTGACCGAAGCCGGTGCCATCATGGGTCAGGTGCACATCAAGCATCAGTACCCCCACTGCTGGCGCTGCCACAACCCCATCATCTTCCGTGCCACCGAGCAGTGGTTCTGCTCTGTTGCCAAGTTCCGTGACGATGTCTACAAGGCCATCGATACCGTGAAGTGGATGCCTGACTGGGGCCACGACCGCATGAAGGGCATGGTCCGTGACCGCAACGACTGGTGCATCAGCCGTCAGCGTACCTGGGGTGTGCCCATCCCGGCTTTCTACTGCAAGAAGTGCTGTGCTTACCACATCACCGATGCCACCATCAAGGCTGTCAGCGAGCTGTTCCGCAAGGAGGGGGCCCGATGCCTGGTACAAGTACGAGGCAGAGCAGATCATCCCCGCAGGTGAAGTCTGCGAGAAGTGCGGCGCTTCCGAGTGGACCAAGGATACGGATATCATGGATGTCTGGTTCGATTCCGGCTCCACCCACGCTGCCGTTTTGGAGGAGCGCCCGGAGCTGCGCTTCCCGGCCGACATGTATATGGAGGGCGGCGACCAGTTCCGCGGCTGGTTCCAGTCCAGCCTGCTGACCAGCGTGGCTGCCAAGGGCTGCGCACCTTACAAGTCCGTTCTGTGCCACGGCTGGGTCGTGGACGAGCAGGGCAAGCAGATGCACAAGAGCGCCGGCAACGGCGTGGAGCCCAGCGAGATCATCAAGGACTATGGTGCGGATATCATCCGCCTGTGGGTCGCTTCTTCCGACTACACTGTGGATGTGCGCGCCGGTAAGAATATCTTCAAGCAGCTGAGCGAGGCTTACCGCAAGATCCGTAATACCGCCCGCTTCATTCTGGGCAATCTGGATGGCTTTGACCCCAACACCGATTGTGTGGCAGATGACCAGCTGCAGGAAATCGACCGCTGGGCACTGGCTGCTCTGGATGACCTGATCGTGAATGCCAAGGCCGGCTACGATGTGTATGACTTCAACAAGGTCTATCACGCCGTCTACAACTTCTGCGTTGTTGCCATGTCCAACTTCTACCTGGATGTGACCAAGGACCGCCTGTACTGCACCAACGGTGTGGGCCGCAAGGCTGCCCAGACCACCATGTACAAGATTCTGGTCGCTCTGGACAAGATCATTGCCCCCATCCTCTGCTTCACCAGCCAGGAGATCTGGGACTTCCTGCCCAAGACCGAAGGCATGAACAAGTACGTTGTGTTCGAGGCAATGCCCAAGGCAGGCCAGTACGCTGCAGACGATGCCTTCAAGGCCAAGTGGGCACAGCTCATTGCTGTCCGTGACGAGGTCAAGAAGGTGCTGGAGCAGGCCCGTGCAGAAAAGACCATCGGTGCTTCTCTGGAAGCTTCCGTTACCCTGTACTGCAATGATGCCGTCTATGACCTGCTGAACAGCATTCCCATGGACGAGCTGGCTGACCTGATGATCGTCTCCCATGTGGAGCTGGTCAAGGGCGAGGGTGGTTCTGCCTCCGCTGTTGAGGGTCTGGGCGTTGCTGCTGCACATGCCACCGGCGAAAAGTGCGAACGCTGCTGGAAGTATTCCGCAGACATCGGCACCCACGCCGCACATCCCACCCTCTGCGCACGCTGCGCAAGCGTGGTGGAAGCATAAGTCTTCCTGAAATAAACGCTGCGGCGCTCCTATCGAGCAGGGAGCGCCGCTTTTTGGTATCAGAACACAGGCGGCCGCGTGCCGCCGTTGGGAGGAATGTTATGGCATTTGTGATCTTCAATCTGCTGTGCGTTGCGGCGCTGGTCGGCCTCGATCAGGCCATCAAGTTCTGGGCTGTCAGCGCTTTGCAGCCGGTGGGCGCAATGCCGCTGATCCCCCATGTGGTGGAGCTGCGGTTCGTCCTCAACCAGGGCATGGCCTTCAGCCTGCTCAGCGGCAAGCAGCTGTTTTTGATCGTTGCAACCAGCGCAGCATTGCTGTTGGTTGCTTATTGGCTGTTCTTCCGCAGCCGGAACAACCGGCTGCAGCAGGCCGCACTCATCCTGGTGCTGGGCGGCGGCATCGGCAACTTGATCGACCGTGTGCTGAACGGCGAGGTGGTGGATTACATCAACCTGCTGTTCATGCGGTTCGCAGTGTTCAATTTTGCAGATATCTGTGTCTGCGTTGGTGTGGCACTCTGGGTGCTGGTCATTTTCCTGGAGGAGCTGCACGAGGATACGAAAAAGGGCCCGAAGGAGCAGTAAGCCATGGAGCAGCGTGAATACATCGTAGAAGCCGAGGGCGCAGGCCAGCGCATCGATCGCTTTCTGAGCGGCGAGGACACCGGCCTTTCCCGCAGTGCCCTGCAGGGCCTTGTGGCGGAGGGCCATGTCCTGTGCAACGGCAAGGCCCCGGCCAAGAGCCTGAAGCTGAAGGCGGGGGACACCATCCTGCTGGAGATCCCGGATGCAAAGCCCATCGAAGCGGTGCCACAGGAGATCCCGCTGGACATCATCTATGAGGATGCACACCTTCTGGTGGTCAACAAGCCCAAAGGAATGGTCGTCCACCCGGCTCCCGGCAACCCGGACGGCACCCTGGTCAACGCTCTGCTCTGGCACTGCAAGGGCAGCCTTTCCGGCATTGGCGGCGAGATCCGCCCCGGCATCGTCCACCGCATCGATAAGGACACCAGCGGCCTGCTGGTGGTGGCAAAGGATGATGCAACCCACATCGGCCTTTCCCAGCAGATGGCAGTGCACAGCGTGGAGCGGGCCTACAATACCATCGTCTATGGCGGCTTTCCAGGATGAGGGCTTTGTGGAGAGCAACCTGGGCCGCAGCAAGACCGACCGCAAGAAAATGGCGGTCTATCCGGCCAGTGAGCCTCACACCAAGTACGCCTATACCGGCTACAAGGTGTTGGAACGGCTGGGCGAGTTCACGATGCTGGAGTGCCGCCTGAAAACGGGCCGTACCCACCAGATCCGTGTTCACATGGCTTCCATCCACCACCCGGTGGCGGGTGACCCGGTGTACGGCCCCCACAACTGCATCACCAGCCTGCATGGGCAGTGCCTGCATGCAAAAACGCTGGGGTTCGTTCACCCCATCACGGGGGAACACCTGCGGTTCGATTCTGAGCTGCCGGATTACTTCACCCGCTTCTTGACCACGCTCCGTCAGCGCACAGGAGGAAATACCCTATGAAAGAGACGACCATTGACCAGACCTTAGTCCTCTGTGATCTGGACAGCCTGCTGCTGGATGCCGCAGGCAACTTGCCTCAGCTCCAACGGGACGTGCTGCAGCTTTTTGCCAGCAGGGGCGGCAGGCTGACCGTTTTCTCTCAGCGCTCACCCCGGGCGGTCCGCTCGCTGCTGGGCGGGGTGCGGCTCAGTGCGCCCGCACTGGTCTGCGGCGGCACACTGGCCTACAACTTTTCGGAGGGCTCCGGCACCGCGCTGTGCAGCTTTGAGGGGATGGAGGAGTCTGTCCTGAAGATGCTGCCCTCCCTGTCCGGCGTGGGCATTGCCCTGCAGATGCGTGATGGCTCCACCCGTGCTGTGCGGATGAGCGAGGGGCTGGTGTTCCACCTCAAGCAGGAGTGGACTCCCTTTGTGCTGAGCAACGCCGCCGATGTCAAGGGCGAGGACGTTCTGCGCATCCTGTTCTATCAGGACAAAAAGCAGATGCCCATTCTGCCCACGCTGCAAAAGGCGCTGGGGGATGCGGCAGCCTTCCTGCATGCGGAGCGCCTTGCACAGGATACGCTGGTGCTTACCCCGGGCCTTGTCTCAGGCAGTGCCATGCTCAACGCCGTCTGCCCTCCCTCCGGCTATGCCGCCGAGCAGCTGACGGTGCTGGCCGGCTGCACCCAGATGCTCGACCTTGTCCATCTGGCGGGGGAGAGCGTTGTGCCTGCGGATGCCGCGCCTGAACTGCGCCTTGCTGCCAACCGGATGACCCTGACCGACCACGATGCCGGTGCAGCGGCAGAGCTTTTGTATGGCATGGTGCGCCGTGCGGAAACTTCTGCGTAAAATCATTGTAAAGCTCTCTGCAAATTCTCCGCAGAGGGCTTTCTTTTTCAGAGAAAGTCGGGTACAATGGAATGAAGAAAGCCAGTCTCACAAAAACAGAACAGAGATTTCTGTGGACAGCGGCCCTTGTCTGCGCGGTGTGCGTCGCGCTGGCGTTTTGGTTTGCCGTTCCGCGGCAGACAGGGCCGGGCCGTGCAGCCGGGAGTGAAACACCGCTCATCCAACTGGCGCGGGTCGATCTGAACACCGCCGGACAGGACGCTCTCTGCACCCTGCCGGGGGTGGGGGAACAGCGCGCCCGGGCCATCATCGAATACCGGGAGCAGTACGGACGCTTTGCTGCGGTGGAAGAAGCCGCCGCCGTGCCCGGCCTGACAGAAGCGGTGGTGGCTGAGTGGGATGGACTTGCTTACGTGAGCTGAAGCGCTGCGGCGAAAGCCGCAGGTCAGGGAAAAAGGGAGTAAACTACTATGAAAGAGGATACGATCTTCATCAACCGTGAACTCAGCTGGCTGGACTTTAACCGCCGTGTGCTGGTGCTGGGCAAGGATAAGAATGTCCCGCTGGCGGAGCAGGTGAAATTCCTTGCCATTTATGGCTCCAATCTGGATGAATTTTTCATGGTGCGTGTGGGCTCTCTGCAGGAGCGCGCCAACCTTGCACGCAGTCAGAAGGACAAAGACAAGCGTGAGAACAAGACCAACATGACGGCCGAGGAACAGCTGAACGCCATCATGCCCAAAGCTGCCCATCTGCAGGAGGACTGCGATAAATACTACGAGAAGGCGCTGGAAAATCTGGATGCCTGCGGCTATAAAAAGGTAAACTTTGATGCGATGGATAAGGAGCAGGAGCGCTTCTGGAAAAAGTACTTCCAGAACGAGCTGTTCCCCATCCTCAGCCCGCAGATCGTGGACAACCGCCACCCGTTCCCGTTCCTGCGCAATAAGGAGATCTACCTCGGTGCTCTGCTCAAGGAGAAAGAGGGCCAGAGCCTTGGCATGATCCCCATTTCCAGCCAGATGGAGCGGCTGCACTTCATCCGCCGGGAGGGGAAGACGGAATTTGCCCTGACCGAGGAACTGGTGCTGCATTACGCGTCCCTCATCTTCGGCAAGGATGCCGTGCAGGAAAAGTGCCTGTTCCGCGTTACCCGCAACGCCGACATTGATGTAAAAGAGGGCATGATGGACCATGATATCGATTACCGCGAGATCATGGCCGACCTGCTCAAGCGCCGCCGCAAGCTGGCCGCTGTCCGCCTGCAGGTAACTCCCACGGCTCCGCAGGAGATCCTGCGTCTCCTCTGCGATAAATTAGAGTTGAGCCATAAGCGGGTGTTTGCCCAGAAGAGCCCACTGGATCTGAGCTTCTTCTACAAGCTCACCGGTAAAATGGAGGCCGAGGGCAACCCGGAGCTATTCTATCCCTCGGCCCGGCCCATGCTGCCGCCCCAGGATTATGACCTTGCTGCTGAGGTGGAAAAAGCACGATGTCCTGCTCAGTTATCCGTATCAGTCCATCCGCCCCTTCATCGCGATGCTGAAAAAGGCTGCGCGGGATCCGGAGGTCATCTCCATCAAGATGACCCTTTACCGGATGGCGCGGGAATCGCAGATCGTGCAGGCCCTGATGGAAGCCGCCGAAAACGGCAAGGAAGTGGTGGCGCTGGTAGAGCTGCGCGCCCGCTTTGACGAGCAGAACAACATCGACTGGTCGAAGCAGTTGGAAAATGCGGGCTGTACCGTGCTCTACGGCTTCGATGATTACAAGGTACATTCCAAGCTGACCCTTATCACAAAGAAGGGCCCGCAGGGATACAGCTACATCACCCAGATCGGTACCGGCAACTACAACGAAAAGACCAGCGAACTGTACACCGATTATTCCTTCATCACCGCAGACGACCGCATCGGCGAGGAAGCCTCCAAGGTGTTCCAGAACCTTGCCGTGCAGAAACTGACGGAGACCACCGAAAAGATGCTGGTGGCACCGCTACGGTTCAAGAGCGTGCTGCTGGACGAGATGGACCGGGTCATCAATGCCGCCAAGCTGGGCCGCCCGGCGTCCATGATCCTGAAGAACAACTCTATCTCGGACCGGGATATCATCCTGAAACTGGAGGAAGCCAGCTGCGCCGGGGTTCGCATCGATATGATCGTCCGCGGCATCTGCTGTGTCCGCGCCGAGGTGCCGGGTAAGACCGAGAACCTGCATATCCGCAGTCTGGTGGGCCGCTACCTTGAGCATGGCCGCATCTACAGCTTCTACGATGGCGTGACCACCCGCATCTATATCGCCTCCGGCGATTTCCTTACCCGCAATACGGAGTGCCGCGTGGAGGTTGGTGTCCGGGTGGAGGACCCTGTCCTCATCCAGAAGCTGAGCAATATCCTGCAGCTGCAGCTGCGCGATAACGTCAACGCCCGGGAAATGTGCGCTGATGGCAGCTACCAGAAGGTGAAAGCGGCCCCCGGTGAGCCCCTTTGTCAACGGCCAGATGGACATGTACGATCTGCTCCGGGATGACTGGCTCGCCCGGGATGCTGCTCCTGCGGAAGAACCGGAGCAGCCCGAGCCAAAAGGCACTCGGAACGGCCGTCTGAGCCCGAAACGAGACCGGAGCCGGTTCAGGTGGCGGAGCAGCCCGCAGAACCAGCAAAACAGCCTGCCACGGTGAAAGCAGCACCTGCTCCGGCTGTGCAGAGCGACGCTGTTGATCGCACGGAACTGCACGGCCACCCCAGCCTCTTCCAGCGGCTCCATGACTGGCTCCGCCGGTAAATACGGAAAGAGCACCCTCTGGGAAATCTCCCAGGGGGTGTTTTGGCTTCTCAGTGATCTTCCTTCTGCATACACTTTCCAGAACGGAGGGCGAAAAGATGCAGGCAAAACATGGACGAGCAGGGAAACACAAGCGATATCAACGGGCGGCGGTGCTGGCTCTGACGGTGCTGCTGATCATTCTGCTGGCGGGCAGGGTGCTCCCGGTCTGTGCGGGCAAAAATGTCCCGGCGGGAGCCAGTCTGAAACAGGCAAAGCCGGGGCAGATCTCTGCTTCCCGCTGGAAACGGCGGCGTGGCGTGTCTCTGACCCTTATGGCTGGCGGAAGGATCCCTTTACCGGGGAAAAAGCCTTCCACCGGGGCGTGGACCTTGCCTGCGGGGAGGGCACACCGGTCCTTGCGGCACTGGACGGCGTGGTGACCGCCGCCCGGCGTGGAGCCGCTTACGGCAACTATGTCCGGCTGACCCATGGGGACGGGCAGGAAACGCTCTATGCCCACATGCAGTATCTCTATGTCCGGGCCGGGGAGGTGGTTGCAGCGGGCCAGCGGCTGGGCACTGCCGGACAGACGGGCCGTGCCACCGGGGCACACCTACACTTTGAATTTCTGACAGGCGGCATCCGGTATGATCCTTCTGCCGCGCTGAGCCTGCCATGATGCGGCATCGGCTCCGGTACGGGCCGCTTGTGTTCCGGGACCCGTTGCTGCTCTGCGGGGCGCTGTACGTTCTGCTCTATTTCGATGCAAGCGGGTTTCTGCGGCTGGGGCTGCTGGCAGCATTCCTGCATGAGTGGGGGCACATTGGGGTATATCTTGCCCTGTTTGGGCAGTTTCCGGTCATTGAAGTCACCTTTACCGGCTTTTGTATGCGCACCCGGGGCAGGGAAATGACCCTGTGGCAGACCGCTCTCCTTGCCGCGGCAGGCCCTGCGGTGAATTTTGTGCTGGCCGGGCTCTGGATGCTTCGGCTGGAACAGCGGGCCACCATCCGGGCCAGTGCCTTTCTGGCGGCCAACCTCCTGACCGGGGCCTTCAACCTCCTGCCCATCCCGCCGCTGGATGGGGCACAGCTGGCGGCGTGCGGATGGTGGTGCCTCCAAAACAATGATTGCATTTCCCGGCAGAATCGGGTACAATAAAACGAATGAAGTAAAAAACTGTTCTGTCAATGGAGGAACTTGATGTTTGATCCGAAGCTGAAAGAAGCGCTGGGCCGGGTGCAGAAGCCGGGCCGTTACACCGGCGGCGAACCGGGCAGCGTATACAAAGACAAAGAGAACAAAGGTGGATGTCCGGTTTGCATTCTGCTTCCCGGATACCTACGAGGTGGGCATGTCCTTCCTTGGCGAAAAGATCCTGTATGAGCTGCTCAACAGCCATGAAAACTGGTGGTGTGAGCGGGCCTTTATGCCCTGGCTGGATATGAAGGCTGAGATGGAGCGGCTGGACCTGCCCCTGTACACCATGGAAAGCAAGGACCCCCTGACCGATTTTGATGCGGTGGGCTTTACCCTGCAGTATGAGCTTTCCTATACCAATATTCTAGCCATGCTGGATCTGGCGCACATCCCGTTCTATGCAAAGGACCGTGACGAGAACTGGCCCCTGATCGTGGCGGGCGGCCCCTGCGCCTGCAACTCAGAGCCCATTGCGGATTTCTTTGACGTCATCCAGCTGGGCGAGGGCGAACATCAGCTGCCGTCCATCTGCGCCGAGATTGAGCGTGCCAAGAAAGAGGGCAGCGTCTCCAAAAAGGAGCTGCTGCGCCGCATTGCAAAGATCCCCGGCGTCTACATCCCTGCGTTCTACGATGTGACCTACTATGAGGACGGCCGGGTCAAGGCCATCACCCCCAACGAGCCGGGTATCCCGGCGCGCATCACGAAGGCCATCATCAAGGATCTGAACCAGTTTGCTCCGCCCACCAACTTTGTGGTGCCCATGGTGGGTGCCATCCAGGACCGTGCCAGCATCGAGGTGCTGCGCGGCTGCGTGCGCGGCTGCCGGTTCTGTCAGGCAGGCTTCCTCTACCGCCCCATGCGTCAGCGGGACGCCAGCCTGCTGAACAAGGCGGCACAGGATCTGTGCGCCAACACCGGCTATGAAGAGCTCAGCCTGTCCAGCCTGTCCACCTCTGACCATGGCCAGCTGGAGGAACTGCTGGACGATCTGAACGAGTGGGCCCCCAAAGGAGCATGTCAGCCTGTCGCTGCCTTCTCTGCGGATGGACAACTTCTCCGAGAGCCTCATCGAAAAAACCACCAGAGTGCGCAAGAGCGGCCTGACCTTTGCGGCCGAGGCCGGGACCCAGCGCCTGCGGGATGTCATCAACAAGAATGTCACCTGGGACGAGATCGAAAAGACCTGCTCGCTGGCCTTTGCCAACGGCTATTCCTCGGTCAAGCTCTACTTTATGATGGGCCTGCCTACCGAGACCATGGAGGACATCGAGGGCATTGCCGAGACCGCCCAGAAGGTGGTAGATCTCTATTACTCCAACCCCAGGCACGCCAAGGGCAGGGGCGTTCAGGTGACCATCAGCTGGGCCTGCTTTGTGCCCAAGCCCCATACACCCTTCCAGTTCGTGCCCATGGACACGGAGGAGATGCTGCAGGCCAAGCAGAAGCATCTGCTGGAAAGCGTGCACAGCCGCAAGATCAAGGTGAACTACCACGACAGCACCACCAGTTTTCTGGAGGGTGTGTTCGCCAAGGGCGACCGCCGTCTGGCTCCTGTTATTCTGGAAGCCTACAAACGAGGCTGTTACTTTGACGGTTGGGAAGAGTGCTTCAAGTATGATACCTGGATGCAGGTGTTTGAGGATCTGGGCATTGATCCCAAGTTCTACTGCCAGCGTCCCATTGGGCTGGACGAGGTGACCCCGTGGTCCCACATGGACTACGGCGTCACCCACGAATATCTGGTGCGGGAGTACAACAAGGCTCTTGCCGCCCAGACCACCCAGCCCTGCAACCGTGCCTGCCACGGCTGCGGTGCCAACCATCTGTTAGGAGGTCCCTGCTTTGATTACAGTCAGAATCTCGTTTGAAAAAAAGAATGAGGCCTCTTACATCTCCCTGTTGGATCTGCAGCGGGTGATGCAGCGGGTACTCAAGCGCAGCGGCCTGCCGGTGTGGCATACGCTGGGCTTCAACCCCCACATCTATATGACCTTTGCCTGCCCGCTCTCGCTGGGGCAGGAGAGCGAGTGCGAGTGCGTGGATGTCAAGACCGAGGCTGAGAACCCGGACTTTGCCCAGTGGCAGACCGAACTGAATGCCATCATGCCCACCGGTATCCGCATTACCCATGTGGGCCCGGTGCAGATGAAGGCTGACCTCATCGCCTTTGCCTGCTACCAGATCACCTACCCGGCAGCGGCAGCGGCTGTGCTGGAACAGTATAACGCGCTGGAAAGCGCCCCGGTGGAAAAGCACAGCAAAAAGGGCAAAAAGATCGTAGAGCTCAAGGATCACATCCCGCAGGTGGAATATACCACCGCAGGGGATCGTGTCTGCATGGAGCTCTGCCTGCCTGCCGCACAGGAGCTGAACCTGAATCCCTCGCTGCTCACCGGCTTTCTGGAAGAAAAGTTCGGTCTGCCTGCCGCCAGCGCAGGCATCCTGCGCAAGCGCTTCCTGACGGCGGACAGGCAGCTGTTCGCCTGATTTTCCGGTCAAAGAATGTCTTTTGGGCAGAACAGAAAATTTTTGGGATTATTTTGGGCAAATCGCTTGATTTTACGGGCGTTTTGTGCTATCCTATTAGGGCGTTAGTGTCCGCTGATACCACAGCGGGGTTAATGACAATATCATTAAACGGGCGGTCCTCTGACGGCAAGGTGCCGTGCATGAACGTCTAAAAACAAATGGAGGATTCAAAAATGGACGCACTGAAGATTATTTCTGAAGGCAGCATCAAGGCTGAGAAGCCCCAGTTCAACGTTGGTGATACCGTCCGCGTTGATGTTCGTATCAAGGAAGGCGAGCGTGAGCGTATCCAGGCTTTCGAGGGCACCGTCATCGCTAAGAAGCACGGCGGCGTTGCAGAGACCTTTACCGTTCGCCGCGTTTCCTACGGTGTCGGCGTTGAGCGTGTCTTCCCCATCAACAGCCCCTTCGTCGAGAAGGTCACCGTTGTCCGCAAGGGCAAGGTTCGCCGCGCCAAGCTGTTCTATCTGCGTGGTCGTACCGGCAAGGCTGCTAAGGTCAAGAGCGATATTTGATGATCCCCGCGTAAAACCGGGAGAAAAGGGACAACTTGTTGTCCCTTTTTTCTTTATTCCGGGCCAGACAAGATTGTGAGGTGCATCGGGAAATGGAAAAGCATACTTCAACACAGGAAACTGTGCGCGGCCAGAATGTGTTCGAGTGGTACGAGGCGCTGATCTCCGCCGCGCTGGTGCTGGTACTGATATTCTCACTGTTCTTCCGCATCATTCAGGTGGACGGCGAATCCATGGTGCCCACCTTGCAGAACGGCGACAAGCTGGTCGTCTGGGGGGCAGGATATGCACCTCAGCGGGGCGATGTGGTCATCGTGGACAGTTATACAGCCTACGGCAAGCCACTGGTCAAGCGTGTCATTGCCAAGGGCGGCGATGTGGTGAACATTGATTATCAGGCGGGCACGGTCTCGGTGAACGGGGAAGTGCTGCAGGAAGCTTATATCGCTGAACCGACCTATCTTGGCTATGACGTAACATTCCCGTACACGGTGCCGGAGGGCACGGTCTTTGTGATGGGCGACAACCGCAACGCTTCGCTGGACAGCCGCTCCACCTATGTGGGCTGCATCGACGAGCGTGACATTCTGGGCAAGGTACTGGTCTGCTTTTTGCCCTTTTCGGATTTTGGAGTGGTAAAATGAACAATGACACCCGGTTTGCAAACCAATATAACATCCAATGGTTCCCCGGTCACATGACCAAGACCCTGCGGATGATGGAGACGGAGATCCAGCATGTGGACGCCAGTCTGGTGCTGCTGGATGCCCGGATCCCGCTTTCCAGCCTGAACCCGGAGATCGAGCGGATCACGGCCCGCAAGCCAAAGCTCTATGTGCTGAACAAGGCAGATCTGGCCGATCCTGCCGTTACAGAGGAGTGGATCAGATACTTCCACGCCGCCGATGCAGGCTGTGTGGCCATCAGCGCCAAGCAGAAGGGCGGTGCCAAGGCGGTGCAGACCGCTATTGAAAAGGAGCTGGCCTCGCTGCTGGAGCGCCGCCAGAACCGTGGTATGGGTGGTGCCAAAACTCAGGTGATGCTCTGCGGCATCCCCAACGTGGGCAAATCCACCTTCATCAACACCTTTGCAGGTTCTGCCCGTGCCAAGGCGGCCGACCGCCCCGGTGTGACCAAGGGCAAGCAGTGGGTCAGCACCGAAAAGTTTGACCTGCTGGATATGCCCGGCGTGCTCTGGAAAAAGTTTGATTCCAAGACCATTGCTTCTAATCTGGCCTTCATCGGTTCCATCAAGGATGACATTCTGGATGTGGAAGAGCTGGCCATGAACCTGTTGGACGAAGTGCGCCGCAATTACCCGGATCTGGTGGCCCAGCGCTACAAGCTGGATGCAGAGACCCTGGCTCTGCCGCCCTACGAACTGCTGGAGGCCATCGGTCGCAAGCGCGGTCTGCTGGTGCGCGGCGGCGAGGTGAACACCGAGCGCTGTGCCATCATGCTGGTGGACGAGTTCCGCGCCTGCAAGTGGGGCCGCATCTCTCTGGAGCGTCCGCCCCAGCGGGATGATCTGGCAGACTTTGCCGAGGAGGACGACGAATGAAACGGCGTTCTGACGAGGAGATCTCTGCCCCTCTGTACGAGTATGATGCCGCCATCCGTGCGCAGTACGGCTTTTTTTTGCCGGTGTGGACGAAGCGGGCCGCGGCCCGTTGTGCGGCCCGGTCGTTGTGGCGGCCTGTATCCTCGACCCGGAGAAGCCGGTGTACGGCATCAACGACTCCAAGAAGCTGACCGAGAAAAAACGGGAAGCCCTCTTTGATGAGATCCTTGACAAGGCGCTGGCCTATAAGATCGTCTTTGTAGGCCCGGAGATCATCGACCGGGATAATATCCTGAACGCCACCATGAGCGGCATGAAGCAGGCTGCGGAAGGACTGGACATTGTGCCGAACCTCGTGCTGGTGGACGGCAACCGTGTCCCGGCTGCGCTGGAGATTCCCGCCCAGCCGGTGGTCAAGGGCGATGCCGCCAGCGCCAGCATCGGCGCAGCATCGATCCTGGCAAAGGTCAGCCGTGACCGCTATATGATGGAGCTGGACAAGCAGTACCCGCAGTATCAGCTGGCAAAACACAAGGGTTACCCGACCAAGCTCCATTATGAACTGATCGAGCAGTACGGGATCCAGCCCTTCTACCGCCGCAGCTTCCTGAAAAAGCAGGGCTATTGGCCGGAGGGCAAGTGATGGATCGGGCCGAGACCGGCCGCACCGGCGAGGCTGTGGCTGCGCGGTATTACCAGAAGCAGGGATGTGAGCTGGTAGCCCACAACTACCGCACCCGGATGGGGGAAATCGACCTCATCCTGCGGGAGCCGGACGGGACGCTGGTGTTCTGTGAGGTCAAGACCCGCAGGCCCGACCCGCTGGCCGCGCCTGCTGCGGCCGTGACCCCTGCCAAGCAGCGCAGGCTCATCCGCACCGCGGAATATTATCTCCAGCACACCGGACAGAGTGATGAACCGGTTCGTTTTGACGTTGCCGAGGTGACCCCTCTTGACAGCGGGCGCTGGATGGTACATATTATAAAGGGTGCATTTACGGCATAAAGCGGGATGCACTGGTGGGAAAAGGCAGAAAACGGCTTTTGCCGCTGTCGCAAACATGGGGCCGTTGTGGGCCCCGCTGGCAAAAAGGAGCGACGACAATGCAGTTTTTCAGCACGAGAGATCATAACCGCGTGGTAAGTGCCTCTCAGGCCATTGCACAGGGCCTGTCGGATGAGGGCGGTCTGTTTGTTCCGCAGAGCTTCCCGCAGGTGGATGTCAAGGCGATCTGTGCGCTGGATTACCCCGAGATGGCTGCTGCCATCGTGGGGCAGTATCTGACCGATTATTCGCAGGAGTTCCTGCAGGAGGCCGCCAAGGCCACCTATGGTGCGGCCTTTGGCGGAAAGGCGGGCTATCTGGCCCCTGTTTCGGATGAGGTGTACTCTCTGGAACTGTGGCACGGCCCGACCTGCGCCTTCAAGGATTACGCCCTGCAGCTGATGCCGAAGCTGCTGGTGGAGGCAAAGAAAAATCTTGACCGCACTGAGAAAACATTGATCCTGGTGGCGACCAGCGGCGATACCGGCAAGGCCGCGCTGGATGGCTACCACGATATCCCGGGTGTGGAGATCGCAGTGTTCTTCCCCACGGGCGGCACCAGTGAGATCCAGCGCCTGCAGATGGTGACCCAGGAAGGCGAAAATGTGGCGGTCTACGCTGTGCGTGGCAACTTCGATGATGCCCAGACCGGCGTGAAGAAGGTCTTTGGCGACCCGGCCATTGCTGCCGAGCTGGCAAAGCGGAACATCCGCCTGTCCAGTGCAAACTCCATCAACTGGGGCCGTCTGGTACCGCAGATCGTCTACTACTTTGCCGCTTACGCACAGCTGCTCAAGGCAGGGAAGGTGCGTTTTGGTGACAAGGTGGACTTCTGTGTGCCTACGGGCAATTTTGGCGATATTCTGGCGGGCTACTATGCAAAGCAGATGGGCCTGCCGGTGGGCAGACTGATCTGCGCTTCCAATGAAAACAATGTCCTGACCGATTTCCTAACCACCGGTACTTATACTGCCAAGCGGGAATTCTTCAAGACCACTTCTCCCAGCATGGATATTCTGGTGTCCTCCAATCTGGAGCGCCTGCTGTATCATGTCAGCGGCAGCGATGCCGAGGTGGCGGGCCTGATGAAGAGCCTATCTGAGACCGGTAGCTACACCGTCCGTCCCGAGACGCTGGCCGCTATTCAGCAGACCTTCTCCTGCGGCTGGAGCAGCGAGGACGAGGTGGCAGGGGAGATCCGTGCCCGCTACGAAAAGGATGGCTACCTGTGCGATACCCACACCTCTGTGGCTTTCCATGTGGCGGGCCGTCACAAGCGCGAGGGTGTGCCCATGGTGGTGCTGTCTACGGCCTCCCCCTACAAGTTCCCCGCAGCGTGCTGGAGGCTCTGGGCCATACTGCCCCGCAGAACGACTTTGAAGCCATGCAGCAGCTGGAAGCTGCCACGGGCCGCAAGGCACCGGCCAGCCTCGCTGCCCTGCGGCAGAAGGCGGAGCGGTTCGATACCGTCATCGACCCGGAGCAGATCGCGCAGGTGGCCCTGAGCTATCAGGAATAAACCTTGTCCTGCCGGACTTAGAACAGGAGAAAAATGAATGGCACTTTATGTGCTTGGAGACACCCATCTCTCGCTGGGGGCATCCAAACCTATGGACATCTTCCCCGGCTGGGATGGCTATCTGGAGCGGTTGGAGCGCAACTGGCGCAGGCTGATCAAACCCGAGGACACCATCGTGCTGGCGGGGGATATCAGCTGGGCCATGCGCCTGAACGATACGCGCAGGGATTTTGCGTTTTTTTACAGGAGCTTCCCGGCCAGAAGCTGATCATGAAGGGAAACCACGATTACTGGTGGACCACGGCCAACAAGATGAACGCTTACCTCAAGGCTGAGGGCTTTGACACCCTGCACATCCTGCATAACAACTCCTATTCGGTGGAGGGTTATGCGCTGTGCGGTACCCGGGGGTGGCTGTTCGATGTGGGGGAGCCCCACGATGAAAAAGTCATGAACCGGGAGATCGGGCGCTTGAAAATGAGCCTGGATGCTGCGGAACCGGGGTTGGAAAAGCTGGTGTTCCTGCATTATCCCGCCGGTCTACACCGGCACCAGCGCCCCTGAGATCGTGGCTACCCTGAAGGCCTACGGCATCACTCGCTGTTACTACGGCCACCTGCACGGAAACGCCATCCGGTACGCGGTGCAAGGCGATGTGGACGGCATCCGGTACAAGCTTGTCAGCGCGGACGGCCTGCGTTTCTGCCCGTATCGCATCAATTAAGGCGGACAAGGTTGTCAAAAAGAACAAAAAGTCAAAATTTGGTCTGGCAATTGTGTCAGGAACGTGCTATAATAAGTTTTGACGCGATTGTTGCACCCAATTGAGCGCGCGCGTCCCCGCATTTCGCAAACAGGAGATACAGGACGCGGTGCGCGGTTGCAGGAGGCGGGAAAGAAAACCTCTCCCCAACGCAATAGAATTTTTGAGTGGAGGATACACAAAATGAATTTCATCAAGTGCGAAAAGCTCGAGAAGAGCATGGCAGAACTGCAGTTCTCCATCGACGCTGAGGCCTTTAAGGGCGCAGTGGCCGATGTCTTCAAGAAGGAGGGCAAGAAGTATGCTGTGCCCGGCTTCCGCAAGGGCAAGGCTCCCCGTTCTCTGATCGAGAAGATGTACGGTGCCGATGTCTTTACCTACGATGCCATCAATGAGCTGTTCCCCGCTGCTTACGAGGCAGCTGTGAAGGAAGCCGGCATCGAGCCTGTTGGCCGTCCCGAGGTCTCTGTGGATTCTGCCAGCGAGACCGAGGGCGTCACCCTGACGGTCAAGGTCGCTGTCAAGCCCGAGATCAAGGTCGGCAACTACAACGGTCTGACTGTGGAAAAGACGGTCCATACTGTTACCGACGAGTGCGTCGATGCAGAGCTGAAGCGCGTGCAGGAGCGCAACGCCCGTGAGCTGACCCGCGAGGGTGCTGCTGAGAATGGCGATATCGCTGATATCGACTTCGAGGGCTTTGTGGACGGTGTCGCTTTTGAGGGCGGCAAGGCTGAGCACTACAACCTGACCATGGGCAGCGGCTCTTTCATCCCCGGCTTCGAGGATCAGATCGTTGGTCACTCCGCCGGTGAGGAGTTCGACGTGAACGTCACCTTCCCCGAGGAGTATCAGGCTGCTGAGCTGGCTGGCAAGGCTGCTGTCTTCAAGATCAAGCTGCACGAGGTCAAGTACAAGGAGCTGCCCGCTCTGGATGACGAGCTGGCTAAGGACTGCTCCGAGTACGATACTCTGGAAGAGTTCAAGGAGTCCATCCGCAAGAACAACCAGGAGCAGCTGGACAAGCAGGACGACCTGGCTGTCGAGAACGCTCTGGTCGATCAGGTCATCGAGAGCATGGAGGCTGAGATCCCCCAGGCTATGTACGATACCCGTATGGACGAGATGGTCAATGACTTCGCCTTCCGTGTGGAGCAGCAGGGTCTGCGCCTGGAAGACTACCTGAAGTATATGGGCCAGACCGTGGATCAGTTCCGTGCTTCCTTCATGCCTCAGGCTGAGAAGCAGGTCAAGATCCGCCTGGCTCTGGAGGCTGTTGCCGCTGCTGAGAACATCGAGGCTTCCGAGGAGGAAGTTTCCGCTGAGATCAAGCGCATTGCCGACCAGTACAAGATGGAAGAGGACAAGGTCCGTGAGCTGGTCAACGTTGATGACCTGAAGAAGGATCTGGCAATCAACAAGGCCATCGACTTCATCAAGAGCCACGCCAACATCGTAGAGAAGGCCGCTGAGGCTGAAAAGACCGAGGACGCTGAATAATCCAGCTGCCAAGGCCGCAATTTGCAGGACACGCTGTTTGAAGCGTACCCTGTAAACAAAGGTTGTTAAAATTGACCGATACGGCCCTGTTTCTTTTGCCGTATCGGTCAATTTTGCAAATAGAATCATTTTTCGTATCAGGAGGCGAACTTTATGAGTTTTGTTCCTTACGTTGTCGAACAGTCGGCACATGGTGAGCGTTCCTATGATATCTTCTCCCGTCTGCTGAATGACCGCATCATCGTTCTGAGCGAGGATGTCAACGACACCTCCGCAAGCCTTGTGGTGGCGCAGCTGCTGTACCTGGAAGGGCAGGACCCGGACAAGGATATCAGCCTGTATATCAACAGCCCCGGCGGCTCCATCAGCGCAGGCATGGCCATTCACGATACCATGCAGTATATCAAGTGTGATGTCTCCACCATCTGTATGGGCATGGCGGCTTCCATGGGCGCATTCCTGCTGGCAAGCGGCACCAAGGGCAAGCGTTTTGCGCTGCCCAACGCCGAGATCATGATCCACCAGCCGCTGATCGCCGGCGGCCAGGGCGGCGGCCTTTCCGGCCAGACCACGGACATCAAGATCCACGCCGAGCACATGGTGTATATCCGCGACAAGATGAACCGCATGCTCAGCGAGTATACCGGCCAGCCGCTGGAGAAGCTCCAGATGGACACCGAGCGCGACAACTATATGACCGCGCTGGAAGCAAAGGAATACGGCCTGATCGATGAGGTCATCGCCCACCGCTGAAACTGAAAGGCGCGGGGGAGAGCCCTGCGTGCAAAGACCCAGAATAAGGAATAACAGTTATGGCAAACAACAATTCCGGCAAAAATGAAAAAGACCTGGTGTGCAGCTTCTGCGGCAAGCATCAGGACGAAGTGGAACGGATGATCATCGGCCCCGGTGTCAACATCTGCAGCGAGTGCATCGGCCTGTGCCATGATCTGCTCTCGGATCAGCCGGAGCACCCGGAAGCAAACGGCCGCCCGGGCCGCGGCGCAAGCCGTACCCGGATGCAGGCTGTGGATGGTCTGGATATCAATATCCTGACCCCGGCTGAGATCAAGAACGGGCTGGACCAGTATGTCATTGGTCAGGATGAGGCCAAGCGTGTGCTGGCGGTCTCCGTTTACAACCATTATAAGCGCATCCTGAGCGGCAAAGGTGCGGATGTGGAACTGCAGAAGTCCAACGTTCTGCTGCTGGGCCCCTCCGGTGTCGGCAAGACTCTGCTGGCTCAGACCCTGGCCAAGATGCTGGGGGTGCCCTTCGCCATTGCGGATGCCACTACCCTGACTGAGGCCGGCTATGTGGGTGAGGATGTGGAGAACATCCTGCTCAAGCTGCTTCAGGCGGCGGATTTTGATGTGCAGAAGGCACAGGTGGGTATCATCTACATCGATGAGATCGACAAGATCACCCGCAAGAGCGAGAATCCCTCCATCACCCGTGATGTGGGCGGCGAGGGTGTGCAGCAGGCGCTGCTGAAGATCTTGGAGGGCACCGTGAGCAACGTGCCGCCCAACGGCGGGCGTAAGCACCCCCAGCAGGAGTTTATTCAGATTGATACGACCAACATTCTCTTTATCTGCGGCGGTGCCTTTGATGGCCTGGATAAATACATCCTGCGCCGCACTGATCGCTCTGCACTGGGCTTCGGCAGCAGCCTGAAGGACAACTCCGATGATGCCCAGCGTGCCCTGCTGCGCAAGGTAGAGCCTCACGATCTGGTCAAGTTTGGCCTGATCCCTGAGCTGATCGGCCGTCTGCCGGTCATCACCGTGCTGGACGATCTGGACGAGGACGCACTGGTGCGTGTGCTCAAGGAGCCCGCAACAGCCTGGTCAAGCAGTACAAAGAGCTGCTGAGCATGGACAGTGTAGAGCTGGAGTTCACCGACGAGGCCCTCCACGCGATCGCCCGCAAGACCATTGAGCGCAAAACCGGCGCCCGCGGTCTGCGCAGCGTCATGGAAGGCATCCTGCTGCCTGTCATGTATGATGTGCCCAATGACCCCACCATCATCCGTGTCACCATCGACAAGGACACCGTGGAGGGCGGCGAGGCCCATCTGGAATACGGCGCTGTGCGCAAACGGTATAAGAACCAGACCGCCCTGAGCTGATATCTGCACTCTGCAGACAGCAGGGGAAGGGATGCCCTGCCAAATGCTTCGGCTTTGGCGGGGCTTTTTTTGCAATTTGCTTGTTTCGCGCCCGGAGTTGCGGTATAATATTAAAGTCTGGATGACTGTGGTGGGAGAACTCTCTGGCAGGAACTCCTGAAACACCCGGCATCGGATACTGTGGGAAATTGGAAGTACGATAAAGGAGTGTGTTTTTCAATGGCAAACTATCTTGAGATGAATCGTGAGGAGCTCACTGCCGAAAAGGCAAAAAGCTGAATGAGCAGTACAAAAAGTTTCTGGCTATGAACCTGAAGCTGAACATGGCCCGTGGCAAGCCCGGCCCTCACCAGATGGATCTGGCAATGGGTCTGCTGCAGATGAACGATTACACCACCGACGCAGGCACCGATGCCCGCAACTATGGTGATCTTGAGGGCCTGCACGAGGCTCGCGTCCTGTTTGCGGATGTGTTCGGTGTCAAGCCCGAGGAAGTGTTCGTGGGCGGCAACTCCAGCCTGCAGCTGATGTACAACCTGATCAACATCGGCTATGTGTTCGGCTTCCCGGAGTCTCCGTGCCCCTGGTCTCAGGTGGAGAAGCGCAAGTTCCTCTGCCCGGTGCCCGGCTACGACCGTCATTTTGCCATCACCGAGGAGTTCGGCTTTGAGCTGATCAGCGTGCCCATGACCCCCAATGGCCCCGATATGGACATTGTGGAGAAGCTGGTGGCCGAGGATGACACCATCAAGGGCATCTGGTGCGTGCCCCAGTATTCCAACCCGGATGGTTATACTTACAGCGATGAGACCATTGACCGGATGGCCAAGATGAAGACCGCTGCTCCTGATTTCAAGATCTTCTGGGATGAGGCTTACATCGTCCACCACCTGACCGAGGAGATCATCGAGACCCCTGTTCTGTTGAACGAGAGCAAGAAATACGGCACGGAGAACCGTGTGTTCATGTTCACCTCCACCAGCAAGATCACCTTCCCCGGTGCAGGTGTTTCCGCCATTGCATGCAGCGAGAACTCCATGAAGTACATGTGCAAGCGCTTCTCGGTCATGATCATCAGCTATGATAAGATGAACCAGCTGCGCCACGTTCGCTTCCTGAAGAACAAGGAAGGCGTCCTGGCCCACATGGCAAAGCACCGCCGCCGCCTGATCCCCTGCTTCGATGCGGTCAAGACGGCTTTTGCCGAGGAGCTGACCCCCTGCGGCGACATCGCCCACTGGACGAACCCCAAGGGCGGTTACTTCATCAGCCTGTACGTTATGCCCGGCTGCGCCAAGCGTGTGGCCCAGCTGTGCAAGGACTGCGGCCTGACCCTGACCGGTGCCGGTTCCGCCTACCCCTACCACAAGGACCCGGAAGACTCTCACCTGCGCATTGCGCCGACCTATCCCAGCCTGGATGAGGTGGAGACCGCATCTGATCTGCTCTGCGTCTGCGTAAAGCTGGCAGTCATCGAAAAGCTGCTGGCCGAAAAAGGCAGAGTAAGCGTTTTATTCTGCAAAAAATCTCCTCCGTGCAGAGGTTTTTCTGCGCGGCGGAGGTTTATTATATTTTGGAGGTTTCCTGTTTCTTATGAAGACGAAAGGCAAAGCATGGCAGCTTGTTGTCACAGTGCTCCTGATCGCCGCGTTTGTCTACACGGCATTCTTTGGTGTGGCAGTCAAGTACGGTGATGTGACCAAGACCTACATCAAGGGGCGCAGGATATCCGCTTTGGCGTGGATATCAAGGGCGGTGTCAACGTAACGTTTGCCCCCTCGGACAACTACGATGCCACCGATGATCAGCTGGACGCTGCCCAGCTGGTCATCGAGAATCGTCTGGTCGGCCTGAACGTGACCGACTACGAGCTGTATGTGGATCCCAGCTCCGACAGCCTGATCCTGGAGTTTCCGTGGCAGTCCGGTGAGACCGATTTTGACCCCGAAGCCGCCATTGAAGAGATCGGCAGCACCGCCTACCTGACCTTCCGCAAGGGGAGCAGCGCAGACGGCGAACTGATCCTGGACGGCTCCATGGTCGAGAGCGCAGCTGCTCAGTACGGCCCGGTGAGCGGCAGTACATCCGAATATTATGTGGCCCTCAAGTTCACCGACGAGGGTGCCAAGGCCTTCGGGGATGCCACCACGGGGCTCTACCAGAGCAACGGCACCATCAGCATCTGGCTGGATGATCAGAACGTGAGCACGGCCACCGTCAACGCGGCCATCACCGATGGCGAGGCCATCATCACCAGTTCGGCTTCCAACCCCTTCACGCAGGATGCCGTGGTCAAGATGGCCCGCCAGATCAACTCCGGCGCACTGCCCTTTGCCCTGACTGTGGACAGCTACTCCACCGTCAGCCCCAGCCTCGGCGAGAACAGCCTGAGCGCAATGGTCTTGGCCGGTCTGATCGCCTTCGCCCTCATTGTGGTGCTGATGACGCTGCTGTACCGTCTGCCTGGCTTCCTGGCCTGCATTGCACTGGCCGGTCAGGTGGCGGCAACGCTGGCCTTTGTTTCCGGCTACTTCCCGGTGTTTGAGAGCTTTACTCTGACGCTGCCCGGCATTGCGGGTATCATCCTGGCCATTGGCATGGGCGTGGACGCCAACGTCATTACGGCCGAGCGCATCAAGGAAGAGCTGAAGAATGGCAAGTCCCTGGACGGCGCACTGAAGAGCGGCTTTGCCCGCGGCCTGACCCCCATCATTGATGGCAACGTGACCATTGTCATTGTGGCAATCGTGCTGATGGGTGCCTTCGGCCCCTCGGATGGCCTGTTCGCCAAGGCCCTGCACTTCGTGTTCTTCGCCTTTGGCCCCTCCACCGCCGGTACCATTTATGCTTTTGGCTACACGCTGCTGACCGGCGTGCTGCTGAACTTCGTGTTCGGCGTGTTTGCTACCCGTGTCATGATCCGCGGTGCGGCTTCCATCAAGGCGCTGCGGAATCCGTGGCTCTACGGTGCTGTCAAGCCCGGCAAGGAAGTCAAGGAAAAGAAGCCCATCGACTTTGTGGGCCTGCGCAAGCGCTTCCTGACCATCTCCACCTGCCTGATGGCGGCAATCATCCTGTGTGCTGCAGTGTTCGGTGTCCGGCTGGATACCGAGTTCACCGGCGGTGCCATGATCACCCTGAGCTATGAGGGCGGCTTCGACACCTCCGAAGTTCAGAAGACCGCAGCCACCGCACTGGAAAACACCGGCCTGACCCTGCAGACCGGCGAGAATGTCGCTACCGGGGAGCAGACCCTGAAGATTTCCATGCCCGGCAATGAGACTGTGACCACCGATCAGGTGGAGAATCTGCTGACCTCCCTGAACGAACAGTACCCGGACAATGCCTTTGCCCAGCTGTCCCTGAGCAATGTCAGCGCTGCTATGGGCACCAAGTTCCTGCAGAAGAGTCTGGTGGCTGTGGTGTTCTCCCTGCTGCTCATCCTGCTGTATATCGGCTTCCGTTTCAAGAAGATCGGCGGCCTGACCGGCGGCCTGATGGCTGTGCTGGCTCTGCTGAACGACCTGATGGTGGTGTTTGGCACCTTTGTGCTGCTGCGCACCCCGCTGGACGGCAACTTTATTGCCGCCATGCTGACCATTCTGGGCTACTCCATCAACGATACGGTTGTGGTCTATGACCGCATCCGCGAGAACCGTGCCCTGATGGGGAAAAAAGACCCCGTTCGAGGAGCTGGTCAACCACTCGGTCAACCAGTCTGCCCGCCGTACCATCATCACTACGGTGACTACTGTAATGGCACTGGGTGTGATGTGCGTGGTCTCCAAGCTGTACGGTCTGGACAGCATCTTTACCTTTGCCTTCCCGCTGATGATGGGTATGCTGAGCGGCGTGTATACCTCGCTCTGTGTTTCCACCTCCGCCTGGGTGCTGTGGAACGACCACAAGAGCAAAAAGGCTGAAACCAAAAAAAGCCTGACCGTGTTTTGCCCGACAGGCCAAGAACCAACATCAGGAGGAACGATTTATGAAATGTCCCTATTGCGGCGATGAGGAATCCAAGGTCATCGATTCCCGCCCGACCGAAGACGGTGAGCGGATCCGCCGCCGCCGCGAGTGTCTGCGCTGCCGCATGCGGTTTACGACCTATGAAGTGGTGGAGACCGTCCCGCTGATCGTCATCAAGAAGGATAACTCCCGTGAGCCTTTTGATCGTCAGAAGCTGCTCAATGCCATGCTGCGGGCCTGCGCCAAGCGCCCGGTGAGCTACGATGCACTGGAACGGGCTGTCAGCAGCATTGAACAAAGCCTGATGAGCTCCTATGACCGCGAGGTGTCCAGTGTGCGCATTGGTGAACTGACCATGCAGGAGCTGAAAAAGATCGATGAAGTGGCCTATGTCCGCTTTGCTTCGGTTTACCAGCAGTTTGCCGATGTCGAGAGCTTTTTCACGGAGCTGAAAAAAAACTGATGGGCGACCGCAAAGAGAAAAACTAAGTTTCAGCGTTAAAAGCCAGACTTTTTCGTGAACTTCACGAGAAAGCCTGGCTTTTTGTTGTGCTCAGCCTCAACTGTTCAGCTCAAAGCAATCATCCTCAAAGAATACGATGAGAGAGCCAGGCCAGGGTCTCTACCTGAACCTGCGCCCGGCGCAGTTCCCCGAAGGCTTCCTCGGGTGCATTTAGTTCCAGATGGCCATCGGCGGCGCGCAGGGCGGCTTCCAGCTCCGTGAAGTCCTGCGTGCGGAGCAGGTGGTTCATGCCTTCCCGCATGGTGTCGCAGAGCTCGGCTCCTTCGGCCAGTGCCTGCCGCGCACCGGTCAGATCGCTGTTCCGGATATCCTCCATGGCGGTGTCGATGTCATCGGAGATATCCTCGGCGAATTGCTGTACCCGGAAGCTGCTGTAAAAGGCTGCTGCCAGCAGCAGGACTACGATGCCAATGCAGACATAAATACGTTTCATGCCGCACCCCCTTGCCGGAGCCCCGCCGTTTGACGAGGCTCCTTTTTCAGCAGAAAATAATCCTCGGTATCGTTGCCCGCCAGGATCAGGATCTCTTCCAGAAGCAGGCTGTTGGCCTGTGCGGTGCGTTCCAGCCAGGCAGCATCCTTGCCGCAGGTGGTCAGGTTTTCGGCAAGCACCTGCCCGTCCAGCACAAAGGGAATGGTGGCCTGTGCCCGCTGTACCCTTGCCCCAAGGTCGGCGAGGGTGGCCGGTTCCTTTTCCGGACGCAGAGCCACCGAGAGACTGCCGTTGGTCTCCACGACCGCATAGGAGACATCCCGGGGGTCGAACACATCTTTGCCGCGCAGCGCCTCCATCAGATCGGCGGCAGTCAGCCGCAGGGTGCGCAGGGCGTTCTGATCAATCTCACCATTCAGGATGACCGTCTTGGGCCGCCCGGACATCAGGTTGAAAAAGCGCTGGCTCCGGAAACTGAGGATCGACCCCAGAAGTTCCAGTGCCGCAATCAGGAACAGGGGGATCAGGCTGGCCGTTACCGGGACTTCCTCCGACTCGATGGAGATAGAAGCCAGATTGGAGATGAGGATGGTGGATACCAGTTCCTCAGGCTGCAGTTCCCCAGCTGACGTTTGCCCATCAGCCGCATGGCAAACAGGACGCAGAGATAGATCAGGATGGTACGGAAGATCAAGAGTTTCAAACCGGAACACCTCCCAGCGTATAACCGCCGCCCCGGCGGACAAGCTACCAGAAAGGGGGCGGCATAATGGAACAGCTTTCCAGCCATCTGGCGGCAAATCTTGCGGAGCTCAACGCTAGGTTTGGCCGATCGGCAGATTTTTATGCGAAGGAGCTTGAGCTTTACCACTGCAAAGGAGCCATCGTTCTGTTTGATGGAATGGCCAGCCTGAAAGGGCTGTGGCAGCTGCTGCTGGATGCCGCCAGCCGCCGCACACCGCCCGGCCCGGCAGAACAGCTGACCGGGGAACAGGTGTTTGCGCTGTTGTTTGAGCACTCCGCACTGCCCGCAGAGCCTGCCCCTGTGGAGAACTGGGATGCCCTGATCCGGCGGCTGACGGCGGGCATGGCAGTGCTTTTGCTGGACGGATGCGCAAAAGGTATCGCCTTTTCGGTGCAGAGTCTGAACGCCCGCTCGGTGGATGAACCGGCAGGGGAGGGAAATCTCCGCGGCTCCCGGGAAGGCTTTGCGGATCTGCTCCGGGTGAATACCAGCCTGCTGGGGCGGTGCTTCCGCAATGATGCTCTGGTCATTGAGATCGGTCAAGCCGATTGTGAGATGAAAACGGAGTATGCTCTCTGTTACTGCCGGGATACGGCAGACCCAAAAGCAGTGCAAAAGGTGCGGCAGACTTTACAGCGGGCCAGGCCGCAGCTGCTTTTGGATTCCAGCTACTTTGTACCATGGCTCTTTCCCTGTAAGATCCGCACATTTGCTCCTGTGCGCTATACCGAACGGCCTATTGTGGCAGCGGCAAAGCTGCGGGAGGGGAAATTCGTCATTCTGGTCAATGGCAGCCCCTCAGCGCTGATCCTGCCCACCCTGTTCTGCGAAAACTTTGAATGTCTGGATGACTATGCAGGAACGGCCTATTTTGCATCCTTTCTGCGGGTGCTGAAATATATCTCGTTCTACCTGAGCATTTTCCTGCCGGGCGTGTTCGTCTGCTGGGCAGTCTACCTGCCGGAACTCCTGCCGCCCCAGCTGCTGTTCAAAATTGAGGCCGCCGAGCAGGCAACGCCGCTGCCGTTGTTTGGGGAAATGCTTCTGGTGATCCTGATGCTGGAGATCATCCGGGAGGCTGGCCTGCGGATGCCCCAGACACTGGGGCACTCTGTCAGCCTGATCGCGGCCCTCATCATCGGGGATGCCGCCATCGCCGCCGGACTGATGAGCACACCGGTCATCCTGACCGCCGCTGCCGCGTCCATTGCGGTGTTTGTCACGCCCTCGCTGTATGAGGTGGCAACCGTTCTGCGGCTGGTGGTGCTGCTGCTGGCAGCAGGGGTGGCTGGCCCGGTGGGACTTGCCGCCTGCGCACTGGGCGTGTTATTTGGGCTGACCCGGGTCTCGGCGCTGGGTGTGCCCTACCTGCGGGATGCCATCTTCCCCGAGGTGCCGCTCTCGCCGGACGGTGTGACCCGGCGCAGCTACCCAAAACTTTCCCGGCGGCCCTTTACCATTTGGCAAAAACGAGGTGGTTGAAGTTGGAACGATCCTGTTTCTCTGAAAAACACACTGACTCTGAGTGTGCTCACTGCGGAGTTCGCTCGGTGTGTGTTACAGCCGGGTGCGCCTGTAACAGCCCGCAGTTTTCTACTGCGCGGCCTGCCCATGACACTGGCGCTGGTTCTGATCACCGCCCTGACAGCCGGGGCAGAGCAGCGTGCAGACAGTTTTTTGGGTACAGACTTGCGTTCCCGGGTAGTCTGCGGAGGACTGGGACTCTGGTTTGTCTGGGAGGCTGTGGAGACCTTCCGTCAGGCGCAGGAGCTTTGCTGGGGGAATTTTTCTTCCATGGCCATGCTGGGGCTTCTCCCGCTGCTGCTCTGGGCAGGATGGAAGCTGGAACCTTCGGTACTGGTCCGCTGTGCGCCGATCCTGTGCTGGGCGGCGGCACTGACGGTTCTGCTCTGCCTGCTGGGGCTGAATGGCCAGTTCCATTGGGAAAAAGTTGATGCTGCCCACCGAGCCAGTAACGCTCACTCTGCCCTTGTATCCAGAATACTTCGCCCTACCGCTGTTCTGCCCGGCAAAGCAGGTGCGGTACGCTGTCTGGCTTCCGGTGAAAGCTTTTATACTGGCTGGCAGCTTTGCGCTCTGTACGGAACTGGTGTTTGGGGCAGGGAATGCCCTGCCCGGCATCGAGCTTCTGCAGGCGGGCAGGCTGGGCAGCATCTCCCGGTTTGATGCCCTTGTGCTGCTAGTCTGGTTAGCAGCGGCAATGTTCCGGTTCTGCGTGCTGGTGCAGGTGGTGCGTCAATTGGCCGAGCGGCTGTGGGGCATGGCTGCGCCTGCGGAGGACAACGCATGACGGGCCAACAACGTGCCCTCCGGTGGCTGGCGGCAGGGGTGCTGGTGCTCTGGTGCGGGGTATTTTTGCGGGCAGAGAATACCGAGAAAAGCATGGTGCGTGCCTTGATTCTTACCCCGCCCACAGTGGTGGCACAGAGCTGGACGGTGGGTCTGCTCTACCAGTTTCCGGAAGCCGCTGCCGATGCTCTGATGCCGCCGCACAGGTGCAGCTCTGCACGGGGCGGGGAAACACCCTGCAAACGGCTCTGACTGAAGCCGAGCGTGGCCTGCCCCGTAAAGCAAGCTACCGGCTGTGCGAGTATCTGCTTTTGAATTCCGAAACAACTTTAAAAACCATTCGACAGGCGGAGACCGTGTTGAAAGAGGAGCCGGTGCAGGGGGCTGTCTGCCCGGGTCCTCTGCATGGATCTTTCCGGAGAAGAACTGGCCGCAGCAGATGGAGAAAACGAACTGTTCCCGGAACGGCTTTTGCAGGTCGTGAAAGAAGCTGCACCGCAGGCTCCGCACCTATACGAGAGCCGGAACGCTCTTTTGGCTCCGGTGCTTATCCTGACGGACGGTGCCATTGAGAATGCGGAGGAAATGCTTCTGCTCACCGAAACAGGGAACACCCGGCTCACCCCGGCAGAGAGCCAGATGGCACAATTGTTGCTGGGTCAGAGCGGAGAGCACACTTTTCCGCTGGGTAGCGGGCAGGTGACTTTCCGGCGCTGTGTGGTATCGGTGGAAGCCGTAGAAGATGGCTTTGCCGTGACCTTGACCGGCCAGCGCAGGGCGGGCACAGCTCTGCCCACAGCAGTGCAGTGTGCGGCGCTGGAGCTGCTCTGCGTGCGGACCGTTCAGCGCTGCTGGGAAAATGGGTATGATCTGCTCTCTCTGGGAGCAGTCCGGGCGCTGAAGCAGGGAACAGGGCGAGAAGCGGTTACAACAAAAAACGTCTGCCCGCAGGTGCAGGCAGACGTGAGCTTTTTGCAGTTTTAGTGGGCGGTCTCAAAAACGACGGTGATGGTGGTGCCAACGTTCACTTCGCTTTCCAACTTGATGCGGGCGTTGTGGATGCGGGCAATATGCTTGACAATAGCCAGCCCCAGACCGGTGCCGCCGGTGGCCTTGCTCCGGCTCTTATCCACCCGGTAGAAGCGTTCGAACACGCTGGACTGCGCGTCTTTCGGGATACCGATGCCGTTATCCTTGACGGTCAGGGTACAATGGCCGTCCCGGGTGCAGGAGGTGATGAGCTGGACCTTGCCGCCGGGTCGATTGTAGCGGATGGCGTTGTCGCACAGGTTCTGGCACAGCTCATCCAACTGATCCCGGTTGCCAAGTACTCTGGCGCTCTCTCCCCAGATAGGTAAGAGAAATAAAAGAGCGCTGTGCGTTCAGTTTCTGACGCTCCACACAATCCTTGGCCACATCCAGCAGATCGACCGTTTCCATGTCGGGCTGTGCATGGGTCTCGCTGACGCTGTCCAGGTGCGACAGCTGCAGGATATCGTTCACCAGCTGGATCATCCGGCTGGCTTCTACATGGATCTTCCGGCCAAACTCGGGCACATCGGCGGGTTTGGCAATGCCGGTCTCAATGAGTTCCGCATAGCCGGAAATACTGGTCAGGGGCGTTTTCAGCTCGTGGCTGACGTTGGCCGTGAAATCCTGCCGCATTTTCTCGTTGTTTTCCCGGAGCAGCCGATCAGAATGGATGCTCTCAGCAAAGGGGATGAGTTCCCGGTAGGGAACGTTTTCCTGAATGTGCTCAAGATCATCCGTCATTTTCAGAATGGGCTGGACAAGACTGCGGGTCAGCAGCCCGGCAATCAGCGCTGCGGCACCCATCATCAGGATGCAGCTCAGGATGATGGCGGGCAGGGCCGCGTCGTAGATTGACCAGATGGTCTCAGAATCCTGGGCCACACGCAGGATATCGCCGCCGGGCAGCAGCATGGCGTAATAGTAGGTCTCGTACCCCATGGTCTGGGAATCGCGGCAGTTACGGCCTACACCCTCCCGCATGGCCTGCTGGATCTCCGGGCGGGACAGGTGATTTTCCATCTGCTGGTCAGTGGCGGATTCGAAACACCACACTGCCATCTGCTGCGATCAGGGTAATGCGCAGGTCTCCGTTGACGAACACAGAGAGCTGATCCGGAGAGGAAAGCTGTTCGTATCCGGCGGAAACCAGATCAGCCTGATGCTCCAGCGAGGTCCACGCCTGTTCCCGGAACGCTTTGTGAAAAACGAAGAGACAGAGCACGGCGGTGCAGACCAGACCGACGAAGCCCATGAAAAACAGCCGGTAACTGATTTTTTCTTCCATGCTCTGTGCTTTCATTCTTCTTCGTCCTCCTCGCTGTCGGCAAGCTTATAGCCCACCTTGCGCACGGTGCAGATGTAGCGTCCGGCATCCCCCAGCTTTTTGCGCAGGGTGCGGATGTGCATATCCACGGTGCGGCTCTCAACAGAAATATCGGTGCCCCATACCACCTGCAGAATGGTCTCGCGGGTCACGACAAGGTTCGTGTTCTCCAGCAGCAGGCGCAGCAGACTGTATTCCTTGTAAGTCAGGTCCACGTGGCTGCCGTTCACAGTCACGCTGTGGCGGGCGTTGTCCAGCAGGATCTCATGGAAAGCATAAACGTTCTGCTTTTCCTCGGGGGCAGAGCGGCGCAGGGCGGCCCGCACCCGGCTCAGAAATTCCATGATGCCAAAGGGCTTAGTGATGTAATCGTCTGCACCGCAGTCCAGCCCGCGCACAGTATCCAGCTCGCTGGATTTTGCTGTGACCATGATGATGGGCAGGCGGCGCAGAGCAGGGGTATTGCGGAGCTTCTTCAGAATGGAAAAACCGTCCTCACCGGGCAGCATTACATCCAGAATGACCAGCTCAGGCTCTGCGGCGCGCATGGCCTGCCAGAAAGGCTCAGAGGTTTCAAAGCTCTGTACCCCGTATCCGCTGGATTGCAGTGCATATTGCTCCAGCTCGCGGATGGCGGCATCGTCTTCTACAATGTAGATCATTTGTTGGGTTCCTCCTTTGCGTCTGCGGGTGCAGTGTCGCTGTCAGGGAAGAGATAGCGCTCACGGTAACGATCCAGACGGCGCTGGAACTGTTCACTTTCCTTGGTCTCGTTGCCGTAGCGCAGGTCGTTCAGATAAGCGTGGGTGTCAAAGCTGTCCTGTGCCACCTCGATCTGGGCAACAGCCACATTGCTGCAGTGGTCGCAGACACGCTCATAGTTGGTCAGCAGATCTTCCAGAACAAAACCATATTCTATGGAACAGCTGCCGGTCTGCAGGCGGGCCACATGGCGGGCCTTGATGGCACGCACCAGTTCATCCACAACGGTCTCCAGCGGCTCGACCTTGCCGGCCAGATGCAGATCGCCTTTGCGGAATGCATCGGTGGTGCGGCTCAGCACATCCTGCACGGCCCCCTCCAGCACCTGCAGTTCCTCCTGTGCATCCTTGGAAAACTCAATGCTCTTGGCGTGGATCTCTTCGGCGGAGCTCAGAATATTTACAGAGTGATCGCTGATGCGCTCAAAATCGCTGATGGTGTGGAGCAGAGTGTTTACACTCTGGCTGTCGGCATGGCTCATTTCACGGCTGGACAGCTTGACGAGATAGGTGCCCAGTGCATCCTCATATTTGTCCACCTTTTCCTCTTCCTCCCGCACCTTCTGGGCAAGGGAATCGTCCCACTTGTGGGTCAGGCTCATGGCCTGCACCACGCCCACACGGGCCAGCTCGGCCATGTCTGCAGTGGCGGCGCGGGCACGCTCCACAGCCACGGCGGGAGTGTTCAGCAGGCGCTCATCCAGCAGAGCAAAGCTCTCCTTTTCGGCATCGTCCGGAATGGTGAGGATGGCCAACTTTTCCAGACCGTTTGCAAAGGGCAGCAGAACGGCGGTGGCCGACAGGTTGAAGATGGAGTGGACCACAGCGATGCCCCATGCGGTGACCGTCTCGTTGACAAAGGCAAAGTCAAGCAGCAGGTTTGCACCATAGAAAATAGCCAGGAACAGGGTGACACCGATGATGTTGAAAGTACAGGTGCACCATGGCGGCGCGGCGCGCATTCTTGTTGGCACCCACAGAGGAAATCAGCGCGGTGACACAGGTGCCGATATTCTGACCCATGATGATAGGGATGGCACTGCCGTAGGTGATGACACCGGTGGCGCTCAGTGCCTGCAGGATACCAACGCTGGCACTGGAGCTCTGGATGATGCCGGTGACAACGGCCCCCACCAGAACGCCCAGCAGAGGATTGGAGAAGCGGATAAACAAGCTGGTGAACCACGCCTCGTTCTGCAGGGGAAGCACAGCATTGGACATGGTGGTCATACCGGTCATCAGCACAGCAAAGCCGATCAGAATGGTGCCAACACCCTTGCGCTTTTCGCTTTTGCCCATGTACAGAAGGATGCCGATAAAGGCCAGCACCGGGCTGAAGGAGGTGGGCTTGAGCATATTGATCAGGAAGCTGTCGCCCTGCAGGCCGGAAAGGCTCAGAATCCAGCTGGTGACCGTGGTGCCCACATTGCTGCCCATGATAACGCCGATGGCCTGATGCAGCTCCATGATGCCGCTGTTGACAAAGCCGACCACCATAACGGTGGTGGCGCTGGAGCTCTGGATCACGGCAGTGACGCACAGACCCAGGAAAAAGCCCTTGAGCGGGTTGTCAGTCAGTTTGCTCAGGACCTTTTGCAGCTGGCCGCCGGCCTGCTTTTCCAGCGCCTTGCCCATGATGTCCATACCGAACAGGAACAAGGCCAGGCCGCCCAGCAGGGAAAATACATTAAAAACAGTCATTTGAAGTTCCTCGCTTTGTTTGACACGTTTATTTGACGGAATGTTCTCCTATTTATGAGTATAGAGCCTGAATGTAAAATGGGAAATCCAGAGAATGTAAAAAGCGTGTAAAGTGAATGACTGTTTCCCGGTGCAGGGATGTACCATCTCTATTATAAAGTGGATATGAGGGAGGATGCAACGGGATGCAGACTCCAGAATGAAGATTTTCCGGCAGAATCATTGTAATCCGAAACCATCTCGTTTATAATAAGGGAAAGAAAAAGCGTGCCCCGCACCCGGTGTGCTGCCGGGCAGGGAGAGGAAACATTTGTGCAGGAGGAAGAACGATGGCGAATTTCAATGTTTCGCTGAAGAAGCTGACGGAAAAGGTCAGTCTGGATGTGGTCTACACCCCGAAAGGGCTGGAAGAGATCAATGTCGAGATTGCAGAGGTCAACCGCCCGGGCCTGTTCCTTGCCGGATACTATGATTACTTTGATAAGCTCCGGCTGCAGATTTTGGGTCTGGCCGAGATGAACTTCCTTTCTGGTCTTTCTGCCGAGAAGCGGTACGAGCGGCTGGACCAGCTGTTCGGCCAGCAGCCTCCGGCTGTCATCGTCTGCCGCAGTGAGGAACTGGAACCATTCCCTGAGATGCTGGAACTGGCTCAGAAGCACGGGGTGGCCCTGCTCCGCTCCAACGAGATGACCTGCACCCTGATGGGCAGTCTGATCAGCGTGCTGAATCTGGAGCTGGCACCCCGCATCACACGCCACGGCGTGCTGGTTGAGGTGTATGGTGAAGGAATCCTGATCCTGGGCGACAGCGGCATCGGCAAGAGTGAGCTGGCCATTGAGCTGGTCAAGCGCGGCCACCGTCTGGTGGCGGATGACGCGGTGGAGCTGCGCAAGGTCTCCAACCGCCAGATCATGGGCACAGCTCCGGAGAACATCCGCCATTTTATCGAGCTGCGCGGCATCGGCATCGTCAATGTGGCCCGTGTGTTCGGCGTGGGTGCGGTCAAGGAGAGCGAGAGCCTGGATCTTGTGGTCCAGCTGGAAGCATGGGACCCCACCAAGAACTATCAGCGCACCGGACTGGAGAGCGAATATTACGAGATTTTGGGCGTGAACATCCCCAGCACCAGCATCCCGGTCTCCCCGGACGCAACCTGGCCGTTGTGCTGGAAACCGCCGCCATCAACAACCGCCAGAAGCGGATGGGCTATAATGCCGCCAAGGAGCTGCTGATCCGTCTGGGTCTGGACGGCACCGTTGAATGAAGATTACAGATAAAGGAATCCTGTTTTATGGAACGATTGAAACAACAGCTGCAGGCGGAGGAGATCCGCTTTGCCGAGAACGAATCCCTTGCTGCCCACTGCACCTTTAAAATTGGCGGCCCGGCGGATGTTTTTGCCCGGCCGGAGACGGAGGAACAGCTCTGCCGCGTGATCGCACTGTGCAAAGCGTGCGATGTGAAATATTACCTGCTGGGCAACGGCAGTAACATCCTGTTTGAGGATGGGGGCTACCGGGGCGTGGTCGTGGATACCACGGCTCTGAAAATGGGAATCGGTTTTCTGGAAAACGTCAGCCATCCGGGTGCAGAGCCTGGGGCGGTCTACGATGCAGTCATCGCTGGCGCGGGCTTGAAGCTTTCTGCTCTGTGTAAGGCGGCGCTGGACAGCAGCCTGACCGGCCTGGAATTTGCTTACGGCATCCCCGGCACCGTGGGCGGTGCAGTTTATATGAATGCCGGTGCCTACGGCGGAGAGATGAAGGATGTGCTGGTCTCTGTGACGTATCTGACCAGAGAAGGTGAGATCGTGACAGAAGATGCCGCAAACCTCGACCTCTCCTACCGGCACAGCATCTTTGAGGAAAACGGCGGTTGCATCCTGAGCGCAAAGTTCCACCTGAAGCGTGGAGATTCGGCAGCCATCAAGGCCCGGATGGACGAGCTGATGCAGAAGCGCGTCGACAAGCAGCCGCTGGATAAGCCCAGCGCCGGCAGCACCTTCAAGCGCCCGGCGGGAGCTTTCGCGGCTGCCCTCATCGACCAGTGCGGCCTGCGGGGCTATCGCCACGGCGGTGCAGCGGTCAGCGAGAAGCACTGCGGCTTTGTGGTCAATCTGGGCGGCGCGACCTGCGCTGATGTGCTGGCCCTGTGCGATGAGGTGCGGGCTGTCGTAAAGGAAAAAACCGGTTACGACCTGGAAAAAGAGATCCGGGTCGTCAAGGCATAAGAGGGAAAATGGTATGGATCTTCTGATCGTCAGCGGGCTTTCCGGTGCGGGAAAATCGGTTGCGATGAACGCACTGGAGGATATCGGCTTTTTTTGTATCGACAATGTTCCGGCAGAGCTTCTGCCCAGCATCACGGCGTTCTCCAAGGCAGGCGATAACCAGCTGAAGCGTGTGGCACTGTCCATGGATGTCCGCGGCTGCCGCACCAGCGAGCAGATCGAACAGGCGCTGCACCAGCTGGATGAGCAGGGCATCGAGTATGAGATCTTATTCATCGATGCCCCGGATGATGTACTGATGCGCCGTTACAGCGAGACCCGCCGCCGCCATCCCATCAGCATTGCCGAGGGAATCTCCACTCGGGAAGCGCTGGCAAAGGAACGGCAGATCCTGCAGCCCTTCCGGGAGCGGGCAGACTACACCATCAACACGGAGTTTCTCTCCACGGCCCAGAACAAGGAGCGCATTTGTAATTTGTTTGCGCCAGATGGCGGGGCAAAGGCAGCAATGCGGCTCACCGTGATGTCCTTCGGCTTCAAGTTTGGCATCCCAGAGGATGCTGACCTGGTGCTGGATGTCCGCTGTCTGCCGAACCCTTTCTATGTGCCGGAACTCAAACATAAAACGGGGCTGGATCAGGAAGTGGTGGATTTTGTGATGGAACACCCGGAGGCGCAGGAACTGCTGCGCAGGTATGAGGATTTTCTGGAGTATGCGCTCCCCCTCTATGTCAAAGAGGGTAAGAGCCAGCTGACCATTGCGGTGGGCTGCACGGGCGGCAAGCACCGCTCCATCACCTTTGCGCGGAAGATCGCGGAATATTGCAAACAACTGGGCTATCAGACCGGCATTCAGCACCGTGATGCGGCGCGCTGACCCGGCAGAGCCCGTGAGAACAGAAATGAGAGTGACATGAGTTTTGCATCCCAGGCACGGGAAGAGATCGCACAGCGCAGTTTGCAGCTGCAAAAGGATTGCTGTGTCCGGGCGGCGGCGTACGGGATCGCCTGCTTTGCCAAATATTTTGATGCCAGAGGTCTGGTACTGCAGACGGAGCAGGAATTGACTGCCCGCGTGGCAGAGCAGCTGTTTGCCCGGTGCGGCGTACAGGGTACGGTGCTGGAAAAGCCCGCCCCAGCGGTGTGGTATATGAGTTCGGCATCCGGGAGCCGGAGCAGGTGCGCCGGATGCACGAGCTGTTCGGCACCACGGGCAGCGAGACGAGCTTGCAGATCGACCCGGGGCTCATCCGGTGCCAGACCTGTGTGAGTGCCTATATCAGCACGGCGTTCCTGTGCGGTGGCACTGTGACGGACCCACAGAAGGAGTATAATCTGGAATTCCTGACCGGACGCACCAACCTTGCAAAGGATTTTGAGGCCCTGCTTGCTGAGCATGAATTTGCGCCCCACCGTACCCGCCGCAACGGCGTAAACCTGATTTACGTCAAAAGCAGCGCCAGCGTGGAGCGCATCCTTGCGTTTATGGGAGCGGCAGAAGCTTCGGCCCGGATGAATGCCAAGAAGGCAGTCAAGCAGCTGCGCAACCAGATCAACCGTCAGACCAATTGTGATACCGCAAATCTGGGCAAAACGGCCCGGGCCAATGCCCAGACCACCCGTGCAATCCGTTTTTTGCAGGAGCAGGGTGCGCTGGAAACACTGCCCGAGGTCTTGCAGCAGGCCGCGGCCATGCGAATGGAAAATCCGGACTTGTCCCTGACAGCTCTGTGTGCCTGTTTTGACCCGTCCGTGAGCAAATCGGGGCTTTCGCACCGGATGAAGAAGCTGGAAGCGCTGGCAGAGGATCTGCGCAGAAGACTGGAAGAAAACGCGGAAAAGGAGGAAACGAAATGATCGAACCCAGTGAGGGCAACAAGCAGGGAAGAGACTTCGTCCACCTCCATATCCATACAGAATACAGTCTGCTGGACGGTGCCTGCCGCATCGACCAGCTGATGGATCGGGTGAAGGAGTGCGGCCAGACTGCCATTGCCTGCACCGACCACGGTGTGATGTACGGCTGTGTGCAGTTCTACAAGGCAGCCAAAAAGGCGGGCATCAAGCCCATCATCGGCTGTGAGGTCTATGTGGCCACCCGCACCCGCTTTGATAAGGTGAACAAGATCGATGGGAACAATCATCTGATCCTGCTGTGCAAGAACGAGACAGGCTATAAAAACCTTGCCAAGCTGGTTTCTGCCGCCTTTATCGAGGGCTTCTACTCTAAGCCGCGTGTGGATAAGCAGCTGCTGGAGCAATACCACGAAGGCCTCATCTGTCTGTCTGCCTGCCTGGCGGGTGAGATACCGCAGGCGATCCTGTCCGGCGATTACGAGCGCGCTAAGGCTTCTGCCTTGTGGTATCGCGACCTCTTTGGTGAGGGCAATTACTACATTGAATTGCAGGATCACGGGCTGGAAGAGGATAACATTGTGCTGCCCCAGCTCATCAAGCTGGCACGGGAGACCGGCATCCCTATGGCAGCCACCAACGACTCCCACTACCTGCGCAAGGAGGATGCCAAGATGCAGGCGATCCTGCTCTGCATTCAGACCGGAAAAACCATGCAGGATGCCGACCGTATGGAGTTCCAGACTGACGAATTCTACGTTAAAACAACGGATGAGATGTACGATCTGTTTGCCATGGTGCCGGATGCCTGTGCCAACACACAGATCATTGCCGACCAGTGTAATTTTGATTTTGAGTTTGGTAACACCAAAATTCCGTATTATAAGGCCCCCGGCCCGGCATGGGACAACCAGGCGTTCTTTGAAAAGCTCTGCCGGGAGGGTCTGGTGCGCCGCTACGGTTCCAAATGTGCCGCAGGCCAACAAAGACCGCCTGAACTACGAGATCAGTGTCATCAAGACGATGGGCTATACCAACTATTACCTTATCGTCTGGGATTACGTCAACTATGCCAAGAGCCAGGGAATCCCGGTGGGCCCGGGCCGTGGCTCCGGTGCGGGCAGTATCGCAGCATACAGCGTGGGCATCACTGACATTGACCCCATCCGCTATAACCTGATCTTTGAGCGCTTTCTGAACCCGGAACGTGTCAGTATGCCCGATTTCGACGTAGACTTCTGCTACGAGCGCCGCCAGGAGGTGATCGACTACGTCAACCGCAAGTATGGCGCTGACCATGTAGCCCAGATCGTTACTTTTGGCACCATGGCTGCCCGCAATGCAATTCGCGATGTGGGCCGTGTGATGGGAATGCCGTATCAGGAAGTGGATGTAGTGGCAAAGCAGGTCCCGGCGGAGCTCAAAATGACCATCAAACATGCGTTGGAGGTCTCGCCGGAGCTCAGGCGGATGTATGAAACGGACCCGAAGGTGACGGAACTGCTCGACACTGCCATGAAAGTGGAGGGAATGCCCCGCCACGCTTCTACCCATGCAGCCGGTGTTGTGATTACCCCGGAACCAACGGATTATTATCTGCCCCTTGCCACCAACGATGGCCTGCCTGTGACCCAGTTCAACATGACGGAGATCGAGGAGCTGGGCCTGCTGAAGATGGACTTCCTCGGCCTGCGCACCCTGACGGTCATCCGAGATGCGGAGCCCGCGATTCAGAAAAGAAAAAGAACCGGATTTCTCCATCGCAAAGCTGGATTATGACGATCCCGAGACCTACAAAATGCTCTCCCGGGGTGAGACCGAAGGTGTGTTCCAGCTTGAATCCTCGGGTATGAAGCAGGTGCTGGTGGGCCTGCAGCCGCAGAATTTGGAAGATGTCATCGCTCTGATCAGCCTGTACCGCCCCGGCCCGATGGATTCCATTCCGACCTACCTGCGCAACCGCCATGAACCGGATAAAATCAGCTATAAGACCCCGCAGCTGGCCCACATTCTGGATGTGACCAATGGCTGCATCGTCTATCAGGAACAGGTCATGCAGATCTTCCGGGAGCTGGCAGGCTTCTCGTTCGGGCAGGCAGATAATGTCCGCCGTGCCATGAGCAAGAAGAAGCACGCTGTGATGGAGGCAGAGCGGGAACATTTTGTCCACGGCTGCACAGACCCCGGCAACGAGTGCCCGGGCTGTGTGGCAAACGGCATCTCGGAAAAGATTGCAAACGAAATTTACGATGAGATGTCCAGCTTTGCGTCCTACGCATTCAACAAGAGTCATGCTGCCTGTTATGCCTATGTGGCATTCCAGACAGCCTACCTCAAGTGCCATTACCCCAGCGAGTTTATGGCTGCGCTGCTGACCAGTGTGCTGGACAACACCGGCAAGGTCATCGAGTATTCCGGCGAGTGCGCCCGGCTGGGGATCAAGGTCCTGCCGCCGGATATCAATATCTCGGGCAGCGGCTTTACTGCAGAGGACAGTGGCCGGATCCGGTTTGGCCTGAACGCCGTGAAAAATGTCGGCACCCGGCTGATTGAGCGCTCCGTAGAGGAGCGGCAGGAAAAGCCTTATACCAGCCTGTACGATTTCTGCAAACGGATGCATGGTACCGAGCTGAACCGCCGCACTGTGGAAAGCCTCATCAAGGCCGGTGCCTTTGATAATCTCGGCTCCAACCGCCGCAGTCTGGTCGAAGCAACTGAGGGCGTGCTCAAGAGCATCGAGAGTGACAGCCGGAAGAATCTGGATGGTCAGATCGACCTCTTCTCGATGATGAGCGGCACGGACAATACGTCTGCCGCCGACAGCTATGAGATCAAGCCCTGCCCTGAGTATACTCACGCCGAGCTGCTCCAACAGGAGAAAGAGGTCAGCGGCCTGTACCTTTCCGGTCATCCGCTGGATGCCTACCGGGAGCAGTCAGCTCAGTTTGCTACCCACACCATCAAAGCTCTGACCGGCGAGGATGCCGATGTGCCGGACAATAGCCATGTCCGCATCGTCTGCACCATCGTCAAGAGCAAAATGGTGACGACAAAGACCAACAGCATGATGGCCTATACCAGCGTAGAGGATCTGACCGGCACCATGGAGGTCATCGTGTTCCCGCGTACACTGGAAACATTCCGGGACGTGCTGCACGATAACGCGGTCGTGGTCATTGAGGGCCGCCTGTCTATCCGAGAGGATGAACCTGCCCGCCTGGTCGCCGAGAGTATTTCGCCCATTGAGGGCTATAACCCCGTCAGGCCGCAGGACAACCGCCCAAATCAGATGCGGGATGCAGCCCGTCGGCTCTACGTCCGGCTGCCATCCCGCACCAGCCCGGAGTACGCCAAGGTGGTCAATCTGCTGGAGATTTTTGACGGTGATATGCCGGTGATCTTCTATCTGGAGGACACAAAACAGAAGCTGGCGGCTCCCCGCAGGCTGTATACGTCAGGGCATCCGCTTTTCTTTGAGGAACTGCAGCGCATCGTGGGCGAAAAGAATGTTGCAACAAAATGACATGCGCAGGAACGATTCAAACCAGGTGCACGTGTGCCAAAAACAACACCAAGACGTACGCCTGTGAATTTTAATAAACTTTTAACGAAGTGCCAAAAAGGTATTGGATTCAAGCGGGAACTGTGTTATAATATCTAAAGGCAAGTTATGATCTGAGCAAGGCGATGGAGCTGGTACCCAAAGAGAGAGGGTAAGTGCTCCATAGGTAAATGACGAAACAATTGGAGGGAATCTTTCCATGGAAAAGCAAATCAAAACGATTGGTGTGCTGACCAGCGGCGGCGATGCTCCGGGTATGAATGCTGCAGTTCGCGCCGTTGTCCGTGCAGGCCTGCACAAGGGCTTCCGTATGATCGGCATTCAGCGCGGCTACAATGGCCTGCTGGACGGCGAGTGCTTTGAAATGAACCTGCGCAGCGTTTCCAATATCATCTCTGCCGGTGGCACCATCCTGTATACGGCCCGCTGCCTGGAGTTCAAGACCAAGGAGGGTCAGGATAAGGGCGCTGCAAAGTGCCGTGAGCTGGGCATTGACGCGCTGGTGGTCATCGGCGGCGACGGCTCCTATCGCGGTGCCCGTGAGCTGGCACACCGCGGCATTCCGATGATCGGTCTGCCCGGCACCATCGATAATGATATCGCCTGCACCGATTACACCATCGGCTACGATACTGCAATGAACACCGCCTGGAAATGATCGACAAGCTGCGCGATACCACCCAGAGCCATGACCGCTGCAGCGTGGTCGAGGTCATGGGCCGCAATGCGGGTTACATCGCTCTGAACGTTGCCATTGCCTCTGGTGCCATGGCTGTGCTGCTGCCTGAGAAGGAATTCGATATGCAGCACGACATTCTGGATAAAATCACCGAGACGCAGCGCACCGGTAAGCGCCACTTCATTGTCATCGTTGCCGAGGGCATTGGCCACTCTCAGGAGATTGCCAACGAGATCCAGGCCCGCACCGGCATCGATACCCGTGCTACCATTCTGGGCCATGTCCAGCGCGGCGGTTCTCCCACTCTGCGTGACCGCGTGAATGCTTCCGCAATGGGCTATCACGCTGTCTGCCTGCTGGAACAGGGCAAGTACAACCGCATCGTTGGTATGAAGGGTGAGCACCTTGTGGATTACCCCGTGGATGAGGCGCTTGGAGATGACTAAGACGCTTGACCCCGTGCTCATTGACGTGTGTAATACGATTTCTATCTGAGAATAACAGACGTATCTACGTTTTATAACGCGTAAAATCAGCCCCTGGAGAACCGCAAAAAGTTCTCCGGGGGCTTTTGTGTCTGCTTTAAAGCACTTTGGCACCGTTTGCGGTCAATTTGAAGGTTGCGCCCAGCATATCCGCTGCCCCGCGGCACATCAGCATCCGCTGCAATCAAATTGCTGTAAAATCTATGTGCAAAAGTAGCTTCGCATTTTCATTTCTCTTTCCAGCAAATCGAATTCGTGCTACAATGGAATCGGACAAATCAAAGAGGGGGAATCTAACATGAAAATACAATCTGTTGCCATTTTGGGCGCTGGAGCGGTGGGCTCTTACATCATCTGGGGGCTTTCTAAAAAGGATAATATCCGTCTGGGTGTAATAGCGGAAGGTGACCGTGCCCGGCGGCTGAAAGAAAGCGGCTGCGCCATCAATGGAGCAGTTTACCGCCCGAAGGTCTGGACCCCGCAGGAAGCGCAGGGCGTAGACCTATTGGTTGTTGCACTGAAATATGGCTCACTGCCCGGAGCTTTGGAAAGCATCAAGACCGCTGTCG